>ENA-OQBT01001202-OQBT01001202.1-human-gut-metagenome-genome-assembly--contig:-NODE-1202-length-11016-cov-3.035908_pt1 | contig 11016 bp, 9 predicted proteins | sample MGYA00242749_ERZ504557 | MGnify/ENA primary metagenome ERZ504557 (study PRJEB26092, sample SAMD00036243) | human gut metagenome | host: Homo sapiens | study: EMG produced TPA metagenomics assembly of... | reverse complement strand
CAAGTGTTTTTGCGATTTTTTATGAATTTGAGCAGACATGCTCGAATGTGCAATTCATCCATCACCTATAGGACGCACTGAAAAACTATTTTTATACACATTATATAGTAGATTAAAACAAATAAAAACACTTTATATTGTACTGCTTTATGCAAAATAAAGACTTTTTCAGTGGCGTCCCTATAGAGGTGAGGGAATTCTTGCTACGGTTGTTAAATATATCCTTGCAGCTCATCTTTCCGGACATCAATGGTGTCAGGGAAAGAGCCCGGAATACTTCATCTGTATTTTTGTTTTTCAGATAAATCGGTTAGGTACTTCCTTATTCGTTAAGTATAGTCCTCTTTTATATGCCCATTTTATCAGAAAATATCACAACTTACCAGACAACAATTATGAATAAATCCTGAAGCAGAAAATAAAAATTCAGATTAAATGATTTTCTGCAAAATAAATATCTGGTATAATAGTTTATGAGATGCACAGATTTACAGTTATGAAATTTGTGTCTTATTATGTAAATTACGAACTGAGAAGTGGAATGTTAAATCTTATCAGAGGGAGGACACAACAATGGATGCAAACATGAAAAAAAGAAATGAACTTTTGGCAAAAACAGTGATCAAGGGACTGGAATCCCGCAATATGTCCGGGTATTATGTACAAGATAGAGAAGCGGCATTAAAGCAGGCCCTGGAACTGATCCCAAACGGAAGCACGATCGCCATGGGCGGATGCATGAGTGCACATGAGATCGGTCTGGTCAAAGCTTTGCAGGATGGAGATTATAATTATATTGACCGCGCAAAGCTTGAACCTCGTGAGGGACTTATGGCAGCCTATGATGCAGATTTCTTTTTATCCAGTGCCAATGCAGTCACAGATGATGGTGTTCTTGTCAATATTGACGGCAATTCCAACCGTGTATCCTGCATTGCCCAGGGCCCGAAAAAAGTAATCTTTATTGTAGGTATAAACAAAGTCTGTCCGGATCTTGACAGCGCAATGAAGCGTGCCAGAAATGTGGCAGCTACAGCTAATGCACAGAGATTTGATATCAAAACTCCATGTAAGGAAACCGGAAAATGCTTTGACTGCAAATCCCCGGATACCATCTGCTGTCAGTTCCTGATCACCAGATATTCCAGACATAAAGACAGAATCCATGTGATTCTGGTAAATGACACACTTGGGATGTAACTAAATCAAGTAAGTCCCTGGCTTCGATTGAACACAAATAATAAAAAAGAACAGTCTCATTGACGCATAATAAGTCAAAGGGGCTGTTCTTTTTTGGAAAACAATAGGTCTGAAAAAGTCAATATCTGTATCATGTAAATCAATACCGGAATGGTTTCTGACACAGAATTCTAATATAATATCTATGCGGCAGCAGACCTCTCTGGACAGATGAACCTGGTCTGCCAGTTCCTGCAGAGAGATGATGGATTCAAAATGCGTATTAAGATAGTTCAGCATCTGTTTCATTGAGCTTTTGGATTACAGTCCGGGTACATGAGTTTCCGGAAGTAAGAAGGATGCAGGGAACAGAAGAATTCTGGAGAAAAGGACGAAAACATCTGCGTTCCACATTACTTCCGTATTCGCCGTATGTCAACTACCCATCACCTAAAGGTAATGGGCTTGTAACTGCCCAGTCGTAGTAACGGCTTACGCCTCCGACCTTTTATCCCCAATAGGCATTGCTGCCTAAAGTGGCGTTACATCATTGGGTGGTTGACAGCACCCTTTGTAGCAGAGTTTACTCTGCTACAACTGTATTAGGTACTTGGCTATCAGCAAGATAGTTTATTCCCATACGATACAGATTCATAGCTCCAATACGGTCATCATTAGACGTATAACCGCAGTTTTTGCAAGTAAACAAATGTATTCTCTTATTACGATTAGACTTTTCAGTATGTCCACAAGCAGGACAGCATTGACTGGTATAACGAGGGTCCACCTTTATTACAGAAGATTGATTCTGCTTCGCTTTGTAAATCAGCTTCTGCTCAAGGTCATAAAAAGACCATGATACAGAAACATAGCGGTCTTTTGTTTTGACACGTTCTGTAGCATTGCGAATACCAGTCAAATCTTCTAATACAAAGAGAGTATGCTTTGGATTACCGGTGGCGAGTGCCTTCGATACCTGATGGTTAATATCCTGCATCCAACGGTTTTCTCGCTGACCGATAGCTTTTAGTCTTCGTCTTGAGGATGGCGTATCACTTTCACTCTGAAACTCCATCTTCATTTTTACTTTTGCCAGTTTTATTTCCGGTATTCCTTCAGAAATGGACATAAAAAGCGCCATAGGTTTTTTCCAATGCCTATGGCGTGTAAATAATTTTCTACTCTGCGGATACCTCGTTTATGATTGTCTGCCTGAACAGGCATCTATGCCAACAGATTTTTCTATACTTTTGAAATTTTATGATACTCTTTTTTCTCTGGAAAATACAAAACTATACAATAAGTTAAATCGTCTGCGTTAACTTCCATTCGCCCATCCATCTGCTCCATCATAATAGAAATATTCTGCAACCCAATCCCTGTTTTTTGATGCTCAGAATCAAACCTGGTAATACTATTTTGAATACTGATTCCTACTTCTTCATTCCCATAACAAAGCTGTATACATACCTCATTTTCATGTTTTCCATATTTTTCAATATTAGAAATAATATTATTCATAATTCTGCCAATAAAATCTGTATTTATACATACAGATATCTGTCTCCACTCCAACCGATCTGTATTTACTTTAAATCCTTCATATTCCAGTAAAGCACACAGTTCAGAAAGATAATCTCCAAAAGCACACATAATATCTTCTGCAGGTTCCAGTTCTATATGGTGTCGTGAATTTACAAAAAAATATTCAAACATCTGCTCCGACAAATCTCTGATCTGAAGTACACGATCAAAGGCTTTATTTATATATTCCTGAGTAACCGCACCTTCTTTTTGCTGCTTTTTTAGAATCTCAAGATATGCCATCAAACCAGTCAGAGGAGTACGCAGATCATGTGACATTCCTAACACCAGCTTCTCCTGTGCACTCTTCAGGTCATACTCTATCTGCTCTTTTTTCACCAATGTTTGTCTCATATGTTCCAGTCCACTGGCTAACTGTGCAATTTCATCTGTTCCCTGAACAGTTACATTCCCCTGCAAATTTCCTCTGCTGATTATATTTACCTCTTTCATAAGGCATTGTATATATTTTACATTCTCATACATTCCGGATACAACAATTCCAATACATGCCGCGACTCCAAGTACAACAGAAAAGACCATCAATATGTTAAAATATTTATCCGCTGTTCCTTCATATATATATACATCTGCCGTTCCATCCTTAAATGAAATTCTGTGGTACATTCTCCATGTCAGATTTGGTATTTCTCTGCTGCCATACATAATTTTACCGTTGTAGGAAATATCAAACAACAACCATTTTCCCCTTGAAATCGTGAAGTCATCAATATTTCGTTCTGTACCCCATTTTTTCAACATTTTATAATCAGATGCACTCAACTTATTTTGTGTGACATATTCCTGAAGTTCTTCTGCACGTTCTGTCTCTTCAGCATAAACATATCCTGTACGAAAGAAAAAGCGTTGCAGTAACCCCTTTCCCCCGAAATATGTCACGCTTAACACTAATAAACCTGCTAATAACCCCTGCATAAGATAGCAAATTATCTTGCCTGTCAAACTATTTCCGCAAATTTTATCCAAGGCGATATCCCTTTCCCCATACGGTTTGAATCATCTTTGGCTTTTGTGGATCATCTTCGATTTTCATTCGTAATCTTCGGATATGTACCATAACAGTATTTCCAGATGAATATAAGAACGGCTCCTCCCACAAACTCTCATAAAGATTTTTTACCGAGAATACCTTTTTCGGGTTTTCCATCATAAGCAATAAGATTCTGTATTCCATTTCTCTGAGACTGATTTCCTTTTCATTGCGAATACCTCATTACATTGAGTATTCACTTTTACTTTTCCATATTCAATCCAATGATCTTTTGTCTTCTCACCTTGTAATGTCTGGCTATATACATGATATCTTCGTAGTAACGCTTTAACCCGGGCAAGAAGTTCCGCATACGAAAATGGTTTCACGAGATAGTCATCACCTCCTGCCATAAGTCCGAGTAATTTATCAGATTCCTGACTTTTGGCTGTCAGAAACAACACTGGAACATGTGAGATTTTTCGAATTTCTTCACAAGTTTTTATCCCGGATATTCCCGGCATCATAATATCAAGAATAACAAGGTCAATATCATCTGATACTTTTTTCAAACACTGATATCCATCCTCTGCTTCCTGAACAATATATCCCTCACCTTCAAGAAGTATCCTCACTCCTTCTCTAATTGCTGCATCATCTTCTACAACCAAAATATGATTATCCATTTTCATCCTTTCGTCTTCTAAACTGCATATACCCATATTTGCTGACAGTGAGAAATCAGGGTCGTATATTCCCATTTTTTTGAACTGTTTGTATAGCTGAATGGATCGTTTACAGAAAATTTCTTTCTGGAATAATCATAAATAACAATAAAATGCCCTGAATTTGTAAAATCTCCGGGACCCATAGCACAGATTATCAGATTTCCATCTTTAAGTCTGTCGGCCATTTCCTGTTCTCCCAGCATATCAAATTGCGAAGCAATTACACCGTAATCCAAAGCAGCTTCTCTCATGAATTTCCAGGATGTTCCAATACCCTCTACATAATATCCCTCGTTCATGGATTTTTGCGCAAGCACAGGTGGTGTTGCCTCTGTATTTCTGGTTAAACTGTATATTACCATTGCCATGCACGTCGGACCACATCCGGAAATTCCTATATCACTTGTTCCATAAGGTTCATATCCCATCTTTTATCCCATTGAATAAATAAAGGAACTTTTTTTTCCGTTCCTCAAATGTAAGTCCTTCAGAAGACTTCTTATGTACATCATTGTATCCTTCGACAAATTCCAGCATTTCCGGATTTCTTTTTAAATCCTCTAAAAGAATATCCGGATAATTTTCTGTATGTAAAAATATCTTCTTCCACTCTGCACTTTCCATTATCTGTTTTTTGTAAGCGTCTGTCAATATAATACCCTCTTCAGTTTTTTTCGCTCTTACTGTCACAACTATCCATGCTGCCAGAATTAAAATCAGAAGAATAATTTTACTACAACTTTTTCCCATATGTTTTTTTCTTTTTTCATCATAAATCACCATTAATATGATCCCGGTAAATCCTGCCATTGTTGGAATTGAAGCTGTAAACCCTACCGAACCATTAATTCCTGTAAGCAACATATTTTTACTGTTTACAGTATACATCCATATTGCAGGAAAGTTCTGTGCCACATCAATATGAAAAATCTGGCTTTCTCCTGATAGAATATTATACAGACAATGAATCATAACCGAAGACCATATAGAACCTGTCTGCTCTGTAACAAGTGCCAATGCAATTCCTGCAATTTCAACAGAAATAATCATCATAATTACTTTTTTTATATCAGAAGTATCAATCCCATCAAAATGATAAACAGCGAATAAAAAACTTGAAACAAACACTGCACATTTCTTTCCAAAAGTATTCTGAAGCAATCTTAAAATCATACCACGAAAGACAATTTCTTCTGTTACTGCCGCTTTAATACCTGATGATAAAATAGAAATTGTAACTACATCTATGATTTCTTTATATGTAAGGATTTCCTTTTTCAAATGTTCCCTTTGTAAAAAATATATAAAAAAGGCATATTAATACCGGCATTAATACCGCTGTTATACACCACTTTTTTTTTGGAAGCGGCATTCCTAAAAACAAATCCTGCATTTGAATTCTTATAATATACTTCGTATATAAATATATCATGGTCAGCAGGCTCAAAATCGCAAATGTCACATATAGAATTCTCACATATGGATTCTTCTCACATATCCCATATGCAAATGCTATACTAAATTCATCCGTAAGCTGAATAAGAATGAAGCTATTGCAATATGGAACGTACATTTTATTTTCATAAATGCTCCTTTACTTTTCTCCTCATGTATTATTTTCTAAGAGTTATCTCTTAGAATGTACTTATACAATAACATTTAATTCTTACCTGTTCATTTAACTGTACCTTAACTATTCTTAACTATCTTCAAGCAGATGCAAGGCCTATGACGAAAGCTTTGCCTTAGAAGCTATAGCATCATCCATGGTCATGTTCCCCATAAAATTTGTTTTTCATGTCTACCATCCAAATGCGTCCCGGATCAAAGCCCCGGTTTCTCCGTCTATATAAAACAATTCCTGTTCTTCTGGTGAATCCTTCCATTGGTAGGGACAGCAAAAACTCCATACAGGTCTGTAAACAATTCCATCTGCAGTTTCATCAATATAATATTTCAGGCGAATTTTCGTAACTGGAATCGTGATTGGTTCTGTTTTCTCCGTCGTGTCCTCTTCCGTAAAAAATCCGATTTTTCCTTCTTTTACATATTGTTCCACCGATTTCATAATTTCTTCCATGGGAAGCATAGTAACTGTTTCTTTCTCTTTCACCTGAAGCGGGATTGGTATTTTGAAATAGCAGTCTTCAGGCTTGAGACCAAATCCTGTGCTTCCCTGATAATGATACTGAGAAAGTCCACCTGCCGGTATTCCATTCAACAGAACTTCTATGTCGTAATAATCATATCCTTCCGTCATGTCGCTAATTGGTTTTCTTACAGAAGTTCCAGATAAATCAGCTTTGGAAAACAGTTGATTTTATAATATTTAATTTCTCATCTTCCGTATTCTCGCCTAAAAATCCCAGATCTTTTTCACTTAATCCATCACACTCTATCATCCCATCCGAAATAAATAACTGCAGTCCTTTTTCTTTATTTTCCCAGACCGTTTCATCTGTTACAGATTTTTCCCATCCATCTTTCCCGCCAAACCAGGAGCAGATGTCTTTCTCTGATATATTGCATTTTTTCAGAACTCCCTTTGAAACGTCATCAGTATTTCCGGTAATATCAGCTTCTATTGTAAGGGTTCCTGATTTCCCTGGCAGAGAAGCTGTTACATGGTTTTCCTTTACCTGCAACATTGTTTTCTCCGGATCATATTTTTCATTTACACTCGTAGTATTTGACGAACTTTCCAAATCTGTTGTGTTCTGCGTACTCTCACCCGAAGATGGTTCTACTCCGGTGTCAGCAGCCTGCAATTTCCCTTCTTTTCTATATTTTTCAATGATGTCCCTTACTTCATCCTTTAATGGAAGGGTTAACGTAAGAGTCTGAGGCGTATATCCTCTGTAAACGTCCTCCGCAGGAAGTGCATAAGAAACCCTTCCTTCTGAATCTGTAAAAGAACCAGTTTTAAAAATCTTTTCGTAAGCTTCAGTGTCTTTCCAGGTATAATAAATTTTACCGTCATAAACAGGATATGCCTGAATAGTCATGGAAAGTTCTACTTCAGAATCTTCATTTAATATTTTCTCAATCAAAGCGTCATCATACAAAGTAATATGCCCATAATAAAAATCTTCTCCTTCTATTTTATTTAAAGAAGCCAGTGCATCTTTTCCATTCACCGTTGCATGATCACGCAAGTGATCATATAATTCTTTGCCTCATTGGAAGGTTCTCCCACAAAACTTAAACCGCCGCCATCAAAATACGCTTCTTTAACAGTCAGCATGGACTGATTCCAATCGACCACCTCGGGAGTTATTGGATAAGAAGTAATATTTTCCACATTTTCTGCAGTTGACTCAGGTTCTGTGACAACCATTTGAGCTGCCTCCTGTTCAGCGACACCCTGTTGTTCAAGTTCTTCATACAGTCGTCCGATATTTGTTGCAAGTACACCAGTACTAACTCCTAATATAGCAGCTACCGGAAGAAGAATCCGAATTATTTTTTTCTTATTTCCTGAATTTTTCGTTCTTTCTCCATCTGTTTTTTTACTTAAAGCCCCCGTTGTTTTCTCGTCTGGGGAATTTAAAATTCCACTCAGAACATCTTCCATGGCTTTATCAATATTTTCCGGTATTGCAGTTTCTTCTTTTAAAATCCTTCTGATTTCCCTCATATAGTCTCACCTCCTGATCACCTTTTTTAATTTTGCTCTTGCCCGGGAAAGTTTGGTTGATACGGTATTGCTGTTCATTTCAAGAAGGGCACTGATTTCCTTAACTGAAAACTCATCAAAATAATAGAGTTCCACGATTTTCCTACTTTCTTTATCCAGGCATAAAAGCAATTGTTTCCATTCACAGAGATTCAGTTCTTCACAATGTACACCTTCTGCAAAATCATCCAGTTCTGCTGCATGGTTCTTTTGGCGGAGAATGTCCTTGCACTCATTTATAAGAATCCGCATCAGCCAGGTTTTAAAATACTTCGGCTCTCTCAGTCTCTGTATATTTTCATAGCAGGATAGGATTGTATTTTGCAGGGCATCAGCAATGTCCTGCTCATCCCGAAGATAAATCCAGGCCGTCTTATACAGGCTCTGCTTATTCATCCGGATTAATCTGACAAATGCTTCTTTATCTCCATTTTTAGCCTCTGTTATTAAAGCATCCATAAAGTACCTCCTTTTCTTCTTATAATTATTAGACTTGAAAAACAGCCATTTGCTTTCAAGAAAAAAATTTTATAAAAAACGCATAGGTTTTCGATACCTATGGCGTGTAGATATAGGGAAAAGCTGCCTTTTTTATTGGCAGTGGAATATTTTCTGTGTTTGTGCCAGATCATCCAAGTCATATGAGTGAATTCCTAATGCTTCCAAATCCATTATCCATTCCTGAACTTCATATCCCAAAATATCTGCGAATATTTTTTTCAATATTCTTCGTCTTATCAATTATCTTGTATATGGTTCGGTGTCTTTTCCGTCATATACAAATACTTTTATATCCGTATTTTCACCAACATCAGCATGAATACCTACCGTGTGTTCTTCATCTGTAACGTTCAGAAAAGAATAGCAGCCACCCGCAGGAATCCTGCCAGATACGAGTTCCTGTTTTCCTTCGCAGAGCAAATACACAATAATGTCAAAATCGTTTCTGTTCTGAACCGTCAACACGCCTGTTTTGGATGAAATTTTTGCATCGGAATATGTAATTACATAAGAATCAGGCGTTGACTCTTCCGCACAGGTTACAGAACAATCCCACTGTATCGCGGCATTTGCTTTTCGACAGTCTTCTGAAGACTTATATGTTGAAAACATAATCATTGTACTTATAGCAACAATACTAATAATGACCAACACTATTGTCACTTTTTTCTTCACAGCCATCACCTCCACACACAGTTCAATTTGTTACCCATATGATATCATATCTTTTCTTCAATTACATTACCTAATTTTAATACACGGCCATTCGACTTACTATTACTTTGTTTTCTTCCATGTATAAAATTGCGGATTTGAATATATCTCCCGGTCACAATCTTTTAAAAGATCCTGAAAAAGTTTTGCCCACATTACAGGTATTTTTTAATTCTTTAAAAATGAGGTCTTCTTTTCCAAAACAAATCTCCGGCAGATTGAAAACATATTAATTAAAGCCGTCTGGCAGAATAATATAGAATTAGTAAAACAAATTATCGGGACATCATACTGAATAAGGCTGTAAAGCTGTCCGGCATTTTCCGGGGGAAGATTGATGCATCCATGAGAACCACCTGTAAGATATCTGTCACCACCAAAGTACGGCTGCCAGTCTGCATCATGAAAGCCAATCCCTCCATTGAATGGCATCCAGTACGTTACCGGCTGTTCATAAGAATAGGTTCCATTTGCTGTCATTTCACCTCGCAGCACAGACGGACTGCTCTTTGAATTCAGTGTGAATATTCCAGGGGGTGTTTTTCTATCCGGATCACCTGGCAGTCCGGATACGATTTCTGATTGAAAAATAATATTTCCATTCTGATAATACCACATATACTGCTCTGTAAGATCTACCTCTATATATGTATCTCCGAGATCATTGATCCCATGTGCATTTGCTCTCATAGAATATACCGGTTCCCTGGTTGTCTGGGTTCCTGATTGAATTTCCTGCATGAGCTGTGCTGCTTCCTTGTCCTGATCAATCTTCCATCCATAGGCTGAGCCATATACATACACAATCCTTCCGCTTGTGGTCTCAAATTGTCTTTCAGTGCCAACTGTATCATGATCTGCTGCAAGCTGTGCCACATAATCCACTACATGCTGCCTGAAGGCTCCATCATCCGGAAGCAACTGCCCTTTCTCGTCAAACTGCAGCCAGTTTTTGATGGTATTCCCGTCAAGTGTTACCGTTTCATCTCCAAATGTATATGTGATATTTACTTTTGCCAGGCTATTATACATATTTACCATATTCTGAAGTTCTGAACTATCTCTCGTCACATCTGCTTCCTTATAAGCCTTTGGATTGCTTCCCAGATCTACATCTGCCGCCTCATTATCAATTGCTCTGCTTATCATCTGATAAGCTTCCTTGGCATTTAATTCACTGCCTTCTGTCTCTGGCACAATAGTAAATTCTGAATTAGAAAAACTTACATACGCATTTTCCGGTGCTATCTGATTCTCTTTTTTGGCACAATTTAATGAACTTACCTGTTCCTCCAGCTTTTCCCGACTGAAAACAGTCTCTTCTTGAACCATATAATTTTTCGTTTCAAAAAAACCTCTGATCCATTCCCATGGTTTCTGAGTCTTCAGCAGCTGAAGGATTTCCCCGCTGGATACATATTGATAATCAATGTCTTTACCTGTAATAGTCTGAGGTTCCTGCATCCTTGCACTTACCTGAATAACATAGTTATCCTTTTTCCCTGCAATCTCCTGCTCAACTTCATAAGCTGTCTTATTTGAACTGTCAATTCCATTGATGGTCGTACCCAAAAGAAGTGATATGAGTAATAATAAGATATACCTGCATACACACAACAGCTCATAACCAAAATCATCACTAT
>ENA-OQBT01001201-OQBT01001201.1-human-gut-metagenome-genome-assembly--contig:-NODE-1201-length-11019-cov-2.527176_pt1 | contig 11019 bp, 16 predicted proteins | sample MGYA00242749_ERZ504557 | MGnify/ENA primary metagenome ERZ504557 (study PRJEB26092, sample SAMD00036243) | human gut metagenome | host: Homo sapiens | study: EMG produced TPA metagenomics assembly of... | reverse complement strand
GAAAGGCTGAACGGCATCCACCGATATGGAAAGGTCCTGTCGGACTTGGTGCAAATCGTACCTTCATCTTTGCCATGTTTATATCCGCTCCTTTACTTAATACATTTTATTTATAGGGTGACAGGTTGCTAATGATTAGGCTTTATAAAGCGTTACTACCGCCTGAGCAGCCAAACCTTCCTTGCGACCAAACGCCCCCATCTTCTCATGAGTCGTTGCTTTTACACTGATAAAATCTTCACCAATCCCTAAGGCACCGGCCAGATTTTCCTTCATAGCCCCGATATGCGGCTTTAATTTAGGCGCTTCCGCAATGACCATAACATCTACATTATACGCCTTAAATCCTTTTTCGTGTAGTAGTTTCACAACACGGCGCAATAATTCCATACTTGAAATACCCTTGAACGCATCATCTTCCGGCGGAAACCAATACCCGATATCGGGTAAACCGGCCGCTCCCAATAAAGCATCCATCAAAGCATGAATCAATACATCCGCATCACTGTGGCCATCAGGGCCGAATTCACTCTCGATTTGTACACCGCCCAAAATACAAGGTCTGCCTGTTTTAAAACGATGTACATCATAACCGAAGCCTACTCGCATCATAGGTTCTGTCACTCCTAAATATTGCTTAGCTCTTATAATATCCTCGGGGGTTGTGAGTTTACAATTGGTATAATCACTCAGTACGATATGAACCGGTTTACCTTGATGCTCTACCAAAGATACATCATCAGTCCCCAAGAAGTCAGTCTCAGCCGCGTAGGCTGTGCGTCCATGAGCCATTGACGCTGAAAACCTTGTGGTGTTTGAACCGCATATAACTCACTGCGTTTGAGCGTCTGTGTAACCAATAAATCGTCCGACACGCGTTTAATCGTATCGATGACCGGTACAGCGGCTACCGCTGCGCCATACTCATCAGCAGCTTTAGCCACAGCCGTGAATAATTCCGGTTTTGCCATGGGACGTGCCCCATCATGGACCAAAATAATATCCGCTGACTCACTGACAGCCAATGTGCCGGCTCGCACCGAATCTTGACGCTCTTTGCCACCCGCTACAATACGCGGCTCCCAAGGCAATTGGCCCATAGCCGCCACTTCTTTGGCAATAACAGGCTCTTCACCGGCAGCAGCTACAATTATCACTTCCGAAATATCAGCCACTGCCGTCATATGATGCAAATTCCATTGCAACACGGAATAATTTCCAAGCTGCAAAAATATTTTGTTAGCCTCGCATTTCATCCGTTTACCGCGCCGGCGGCTAATAAAATACAGCTGATCATTCTTTAGTTCCTTTCGCCCGCGCAAAAATCATACGACCTGCACTGGTCTGTAATACTGACGTAACCATAACATCAATGGACGTATCCACATATTGGGCCCCGTTTTCAATAACAATCATCGTACCGTCATCTAAATAAGCGACACCTTGATTATCTTCCTTGCCCTCTTTAATAACCTGGACACGAATCCATTCGCCCGGAATCATGGCCGGTTCAATGCATTGGCCAAATCATTTAAGTTAAGTACTTCGATGCCTTGCAAGCTGGCTACTTTATTCAAGTTAAAATCATTCGTTACAATTTTCCACTTTTTGTCCAAAGCAAGACGCATCAATTGGAGTCTACTTCTGTAATATCCTCAAAATCATCGGCAATTACTTTGATGGCGATTATCTCTTTTTGTTGCATGCTTTGCAAAATATCGAGCCCGCGACGACCGCGATTACGCTTCAACACATCGGCTGAGTCGGAAATATGTTGCAATTCTTCAAGCACGAATAAAGCACTACTAAAGGCCCTTCCAAAAAGCCCGTTTCACACAATTCGGCAATACGACCGTCAATAATAACCGACGTATCCAATAACTTTGCTACCGATACCGATTCAAATTCAGAGATAACCGGTATTGCCGCCTGTTCGCTGTCTTTAGGTACAACGTCTTTTTTCTTATCTTTTGCCACTGTGCGGCTCTGCAACCAGTTGGCATAGAGCTCCGGTCCTTTGCGCGATGCCAAACGCATCCCGATATAACCGAAGATAGCACTTAAAATAATAGGAATATACGAACCGATAATCGGAACGCGATAAAATGCCAAGCCAATAAGATTTGCTATTATAAGTCCAAAAAGTAATCCGGCTGTGCCGGCCATTAATTCCTGATTAGGTACACGGGATAAGAGACTTTCAATTCTTCTGGCCAATTTTAACCCCTGATTAATAATCGGCAAAGCGATAACAAAGCCGATTAGAGCACCAATTAAGCCGCCCAAAGCTAAGGCTAAAATTTTAATTATGGAAATACCGAAGAAGCCCATTGTCCAGAACTTCACATCAATAATCGGTTCCCATACGGGCATGAAATTGTCCGTCAACATATAACCCATAATCCCAACCAATAAGGCTATGACATAACGTAAAATCTTATATACCATTCATTTCACCTCCTTTCACTGTGTACACCTATATTGTACATTAAAATTATAAATAAATCATTAAATCATTATTAAAAAAGCTGTCAAAATACGAGTTGCATCGCTTCTTGTACCGTGGTAACGCCGTGAATCGTAATATCCTTGCGGTTCGTCTTCACCTGTTTCGCATTCCCCGCCGGCACTACAAAACGAGTAAAACCCATTTTGGCGGCTTCCGCAATACGCTGTTCAATACGTGGTATACTGCGGATGTTACCGGTCAAGCTACTTCACCGAGAATCACCATATCGGCCGGTACCGGACGATTTTTTAAATTCGACACGATAGCCACGGCCACCGATAAATCACAAGCCGGTTCATTCACCTTTAAGCCGCCGATAACATTAACGTACACGTCTTTATTTCCCAGTGTCAGATTACAACGTTTTTCAAGAACGGCTAAGAGAATAATAAGACGATTTAAATCATAACCAATGGACGTACGGCGCGGCATACCGAAAGCGGTCGTTGCCACGAGGCTTTGCACTTCAACGAGAATCGGTCGAATCCCTTCCAAATAGGCCATAACAGCGGAACCTGTTTCTTCTTCCGTCCGTTCCGCCAATAAGGTCGCCGATGGATTAATAAGCTCCGCAAGGCCCTCCTCTTCCATGACAAAAAGACCCGATTCCGAGGTAGACCCGAAACGGTTTTTAATGCCGCGCAAAATACGGAACTGATAAGACCGTTCCCCTTCAAAATAGAGCACTACATCCACCATGTGCTCCAACATACGCGGCCCGGCAATATTACCTTCTTTAGTCACATGACCGATGATAATAACCGGCACGCCCTGCTCTTTGGCAAAGCGGAGTAAACGAGCCGTACATTCGCGCACCTGCCCACACTGCCCGGCGTCGAATCGAGAGCGTCTGTAAACATAGTCTGAATCGAGTCAATGACAAGAAGGGACGGCTTATGTTGACTTGCTTCTTGCAAAATAGAGTCCAAATTAGTATCCGCCATAACCGCTAAGTTTTGCCCTTGAATGCCCAAGCGTTCAGCCCTAAGCTTTAACTGCATCTGCGATTCTTCGCCCGACGCATAGAGCACCTTACCATGAGTATCGGCGATTTTACCCGATACTTGTAAAAGAATCGTCGATTTACCGATGCCCGGATCGCCGCCTAATAAAATGAGCGCTCCCGGCACGATACCGCCGCCCAATACGCGATCAATCTCACCGTAACCGGTGGATATACGCGGTGAATCTTCCGTTTTTATATCCGCAAGCGCCACCGGCTTAGTAGCCGCCTTGTCTACCGGCGCATAAGAGGCGGTTCCCTTTTGCTTCGTTTCACGGACTACTTCTTCTACCAATGTATTCCATTGACCGCACTGCGGACATTTACCGAGCCAACGGGCCGATTCCGCACCGCAATTATTACAAAAATATGCTGTCTTAACCTTTGCCATAGATTCCCTTTCTTTATATACTCGTAAATCAACTTCAAATTGAGAACCTTTTTTTTCATAATTATTTATAAAAAATCACGAACACCATTTAAATAGTATTCGTGATTTTTAGTGCAATATCCTTCAAACAGAGGAGTAATTTTTCATGAATAAATTGGTAAATCGGCGTTATAATCAACCAAATCTGTAACTGTTAATCAAATCCTGTTAATTATACTACCATTGTGATGTCGCCGTCCACCACATTTGCTTTTATAACCGAACCTTCAGGGGCATCACCTTTTAAGATTAAGTCGGAAATAGGGTCTTCAACCAAACGCTGAATAGCACGTTTCAATGGACGCGCACCATACGCAAAGTCGGAACCTTCTTTAACCAAAACGTCAAGAGCTTCAGGGGATACTTCCAAAGTAAGATTACGTTCAGCCAAACGTTTTGTTACATCTTTAAGCAAGATGTTAACAATTTTACCTAAATCTTCACCGGTCAATGGATGGAATACAACCATTTCATCGATACGGTTCAAGAATTCAGGGCGGAAATGACGTTTAACGGCATCCAACGTGTTTTTCTTGGCTTCCGCAAAGGAGCTTTCGGCGTTCTTCTTAGCATCTTCTTTATTCTTGGCAGCTAAGAAGCCCATAGCGGCGCTATCTTCTTTTAAGAAGTTGGAGCTAAGTTACTCGTCATGATAATAACCGTATTACGGAAATCAACCGTACGACCTTGGTTATCAGTCAAACGACCGTCGTCTAATACCTGCAATAAGATGTTGAAGAAGTCCGGATGAGCTTTTTCAACTTCGTCAAACAAGATGACACTGTAAGGTTTACGACGTACGGCATCGGTCAACTGACCACCTTCATCATAGCCCACATAGCCCGGAGGCGCCCCGACTAAACGAGATACGGTGTGTTTTTCCATATATTCGGACATATCCAGACGAATCATGGCATTTCATCACCGAAGAGGTTAGCTGCAAGCACGAGCCAATTCTGTTTTGCCGACACCGGTAGGGCCTAAGAATAAGAACGAACCGATAGGACGTTTCGGATCTTTAAGGCCCGCACGAGCACGACGTACGGCTTTAGAAACAGCTACTACAGCTTCATCCTGACCGACAACTCGTTCATGAAGTTCGTCTTCCAAACGAAGCAGACGCTGCGATTCTTCTTCAGCAATTTTCGCAACCGGTACCCCACTCCATTGAGAAACAACGGCAGCGATATCATCTTCGGTAACAACAAGTTTTTCTTCGTCTTCTTTGCTGCGAGCTTGTTGTTTAGCTTCGATTTCATCAACCAATTTCTTTTCTTCATCACGAAGTTTGGCTGCTTCTTCGTAGTTTTGTCCGGTTACGGCTGCTTCTTTTTCTTTACGAACATCGGCCAGACGAGTTTCCAAATCTTTCACATCAGGTGGCGCTGTAAATACTTTCATACGTACTTTAGAGGCTGCTTCATCCATTACGTCGATAGCTTTATCCGGCAAGAAACGGTCGGAAATGTAACGACTGGATAATTCAACGGCAGCTTTTAAAGCTTCGTCGGTAATCTTAGCTTTGTGGAACGCTTCGTAGCGGTCACGCAAGCCTTTCAAAATTTCAAGAGCTTCTTCTTCACTTGGTTCACCGACCAATACAGGTTGGAAACGACGTTCCAAAGCGGCATCTTTTTCGATGTGTTTCTTATATTCATCGAGGGTCGTAGCACCGATTACTTGGAACGTACCACGAGCCAAGGCCGGTTTCAAAATGTTAGCTGCATCCATGGAGCCTTCGGAAGCACCGGCACCAATCAAAGTATGAAGTTCATCGATGAAATAATCATATCATCGTGTTTCTGTACTTCGTCGATAGCTTTTTTCAAACGTTCTTCGAATTCACCACGGTATTTAGCACCGGCAACCATAGCTGTTAAACTTAAGGAAATAATACGTTTATTACGTAAAATTTCAGGTACGTTCTGCGTTACAATACGCTGTGCCAAGCCTTCGGCAATGGCTGTTTTACCGACACCAGGTTCACCGATAAGTACCGGGTTATTCTTTGTGCGACGGCTTAAAATCTGAATTACACGGTTAATTTCATTATCACGGCCGATAACCGGGTCAATCTTGCCTTGTTTTGCCAATTCATTCAAATCGGTGGCAAAATCTTTTAAATCACCCAAATTACTGTTGCCGCCGGCACCATTCGCACCGTTGCCGGATCCGCCTTCAGCACCGTTTTGTTCGGAGCCGTAAATACTGTTAATAGCTTTGACAACGTCATTAGCACGAATGCCCATACCATAGAGGACATTGACAGCTACCCCGCCGCCATCTTGCAAAATACCGAGCAATAAGTGTTCGGCACCAACATAGTTATGCTGCATTTGGTTGGCAATTTCCACGGCCAATTGCAATACACGTTTGGTACGCGGCGTAATATACAATTCATTACCATGGCTGTTACCGCGGCCTACCGCATCCAACACAACTTTTTCCGTAGCTTTATCTTCCAAGCCCAAAGAATGGAGCGCTTTAGATGCTACGCTGTCATCTTCTTCCAATAAGCCAAGGAGCAAATGTTCCGTACCCACATAGTCGTGGCCGAACTTCTTAGCTTTCTCCTGCGCAATGCCTAAAGCACGTTGCGCACCGTCTGTAAAACGTTCAAACATATAATCACCTCATATCTTAGCGGGCTAATCTGTCACGAACAACTTTAGCGCGATAACTGTCGCGTTCCGGAGCTGTCATCGATTCTTTCCCGGCATATTTACTTAAAAAGTTAGGTCTTGTAGTTACCACGAGCTCACTGAACACATCAGCGGAATGTTGTGGCAACACGCCCATATCCATACCTAATTGAACATCACTCAAAAGACTCAGCGCTTCTTCGCCGGATAAGCGCCGTGCGTATTGCAAAGTACCAAACGCACGCCATACACGGTCTTCAAACGCTTCAAAGTCGTTACTTTTAATGGCCTCACGAGCCTTCACTTCTTCTTGAACTAATTTTTCAATTACTTTCTGAATTTGTTGAATTGTGTCTTCTTCACTAATCCCCATCGTTACTTGGTTGGAAATCTGATAAATATTACCTAATGCCTGCGAACCTTCGCCATAGAGACCACGAACCGAATAGCCAAGCTGCGTAATATTACGAACCAAACGGTTAATCCGACCCGTCATGGCTAATGCAGGCAAGTGTAACATTACGGAAGCGCGAAGCCCCGTCCCCACATTAGTCGGACAAGCGGTTAAATAGCCGTACCGTTCGCTAAACGCATAGTCACATTTGCTTTCGATGGCATCATCGATAAGAAATGCATGTTCCAGCGCTTCTTTAAGCTTAAGGCCCGGTTCCATAGCCTGGATACGAATATGATCTTCTTCGTTGACCATGATGGCCACAGACGCGTCATTGGCAACAATTAAGCTGCGATACATCGCTTTTTGTCCCATTTGCGGACTCATCAAATGCTTTTCAACAAGAATTTCACGTTCCGTATCAGATAATTTATCTAAACTAATATTGGAATAATCGCGACCATCGGCGGCTTTTAAAGTGCCAAGCACACCGCGCATCATGGTGTCGACCTTTTTCAGCGACTCTTCGTTATTCCGATTAGTAAATTGCAATCCTTTGAAGTTACGAGCCAACCGAATGCGGCTGGACAATACGATATGCGAATCCATCTTGCCTAAAGGATCACTGCTTTTCAGCCAACCGCTAAGCGGTTCATCTAAAATTTTATCTAACATAATTGTCCCTCCTATTTGTCGGTGTTACCCAAGGATTGTTCCAGCGATTTAATTTCATCACGCAAGCGAACGGCTTCTTCAAACTGTTCCGCTTTAACCGCTTTATCAAGTTCCTGACGCAACCGTTTAATTTGATGTTTTGTTTTGAAAACGCCCGTACCGCGACTCGGTACACGGCCTTCATAATTTAACGAACCTTGTAAACGTCTTACCAAAGGTGCAATCTGTACTTCAAACGCTTCATAGCAATGATCGCATCCGAATTTACCGGTTTGATTAAAATCACTGAATGTCATACCGCATTGACTGCAACGCGTTTCCTGGCGAGGATTCAATAAGCTGTCAGGATATAATGAATTGGTAAAGAAGTCATTAGTAAAGAAATCATTGTCCCATAAGGATGGGCCGAAGTTCATAAAACCTTGACCGCCGAAATCTTCGCCCTGCTGTTTAGCACAGGCATTACATAAATGACGTTCACTTTTCTTACCGTTAACCACCCGAGTCATATGGACAGTGGCTTCATTTTTTTTACAATTATCACATAACATAACGCATCATACCTCCTTCACCATGGAGACTACTTGTTCAAACAAACGACGAACTTTTGCTTCCCGCGTTTTGCGATCCGGTTCTTCCATCAAGATGGCGAACGCTTCATGTAAAAGAGCTGCCTCTCGTTTACGTAAGAACTTCTGCTGCATCAATTCAAACAACGAATTATCTATCATACCCATGGTCAATGGTTTGTCAGTGGCTGTTTCTTCATTGGTATCTTGTTTAGGCGCTTCTAACAGTGCTTTCACCGGAATACGAGTGATGCTGATAAAACCACCCAGACCACGTCTCGATTCTACGATAAATCCGCGGTCGTTGGAAAAACGGGTGCTTAAGACATAACTGATTTGCGACGGCGCACAATTGAGCTCATCAGCTAATTCGTTACGGCGTAACACAATACCGTCTTCTCTATTTGCCTGCTCTTCCAATAATTTAGCTAAAATAAACTTTTCAATTCGATCCGCTAAAATTCCCATACATCATCTCTCCAAACTTTATATCTATTAATACACTCTGCATCATATAATACCTTCATTCTGTTTATGATTCGGTCGACTTTCGGCTAACTTTTAGTTCAACTTATTTCGTCTCACCTTTTAACCTTTTTACCTTTTGTTCTTTTGACCTTGTCTATATAATAGTTGACTTTTTGACTTTTGTCAAGCTAAAAAGTCAAAAAAAAATATAAAAAAATTTGACTTTTTATTTTAATCAGTATTTATAAGGCTTTTTAAGCATCAGACTAAGCTGTATTTTTACCTTTTAGTGAAAAATTACAAAAGTCAAACAACGCTACTTGTTAAAAAGACAAAGAAAATCCGAATACAAAAAAGACGCTCCGAAGAGCGTCTCTTTTAGCTTACTTAAGCTTGTGTAATTTTTTATCAGTTAAAACTATTGATATTAGACTAAGTCAGATTGTACTCACAATCAACTTAGAATTATTGACGATTACCCAAACGAGAGTCAACAAACAACTGGCTGGCACGGCTGTCACCGGCAAATTTGAATTCATCAACCAAGTCACGAGCGCTGGCTTCTTCTTCAACCTGTTCATTAATGAACCAGTTCAAGAAGTTAACAGTTGCATAGTCTTCTTCTTTGATAGCTAATGCATAAATTTCGTTAATTTTACCGGTAATAACTTGTTCATGGTTGTAAACCATTTCAGCTACTTTCAATGGATCGCTAACTTCAACGGCCTGAGCTTTGATGTCACCCAAAGTAGTTGTTTCGTTACGAGTTTCTAAATAGTCAATAAATTTGAATGCATGATCCATTTCTTCTTGGTACTGTAAACGCAACCAAGCGGAGAAACCTTTAAAACGTGCATCAGCATTGACAAGGATAATGCTAAATATAAATATGCGGAATTAAATTCAAAAATAACTTGTTCGTTTAATGCTTTTGCGATTTTTTTGTTCATGGTAAACTCACCTGAAGCCTTTCTTCTCAATTAATTTTTTAATTAATGTTACACCACGCAGAAATTTACATGCTGTAATGGAGCCGTGATTCACATCACTAAGCTTGATTAATTCTTTAAAAGTATTTATTATCACTTACAACTTCATTATAGCACATCGATAATCATAAATCTACCCTTGTTTTTCAAACAACGACCATATAATAATTCTAATAATTCATATGTTGAATTACTAAAACAGCTACCACCGTTATCAACAAAGGTTTCCTTACTCTATCATCTTCTTCCTTGTTATTTGTTCTATTTACTTCGTTGCTCTTAACAACTCTGTAATCATTACTCTATGCCTGCTACATTAAAACAAGATGAAGATTTAGTGAACTTTTAGATTTAAATGAGATTCTTTTTTAGTAAAATAAAAGGAGCCCACCTCGCCCTAATACAAGGAATTATGTTATAAACTTTGATCTACCAATTAATGGGCTGCACCTTTTAGGTTTAATAATATTACCCCGATTACAATGAGTGCGATACCAATTACAGCTGTCATAGAAAGCTCTTCTTTCCAAATATATACACCGATAAGGGCTGTTAACGCAGTCCCGATACCTGACCAAATGGCATAGGCAATGCTGAGGGGAATCAAATTTAATGCCTTGGACAACACATAAAATGAGGAACTCATACCCACTACAAATACGACGGATGGAATCAACTTAGTGAATCCCATAGATAGCTTTAACATGGATGTCGAAAAAATCTCCAATAAAATAGCTGCACCTAAAAATAAATAACCAATCATTTAGTAACCTCCTTAGCACCTTCGGCAAATGCCGAAGTAAATTGTTCCATACAAGCTAACATTAAAGCGACTTTTTCGTCGCCCATTTTTTGCAAAGCATAAAACTCAACCGCTTGTAACTTCTCCATAACGGGCCTATACGTCGCGAGCCCCTTAGCGGTTAGTGCCATATACTTCTCACGATTATCTTCAGTACCGGCCGTATACGTAATAAGACCGGTTTGCTCAAAACCTTTACAAATCGTCGATACGGTCTGCTTTGGCAAGGCCCATTCCGAGCAAATTTCACGCTGTGTAGCCTTTTCACCGTAAAAAATAGTCATAATCACAGCTAACTTATTGTAGCTAAGACCTTCTTGTTTAGCCCAATCAGCATATAATTCCACTATGCGACCAAAATAGCAACCAAGTGCTTGTATTTGTTGCTTGCGTAATTGTTCCAAAATAATACCTCCCGATTATTAAAAAACTATATTCCATATTTGCCAACTATAATATAAACCAAAAAGTCCTAATTCAGACTTAACTACAATAGTATTATAGTACGAATTAGGACTTTTGTAAAGGTCTGATTTAG
>ENA-OQBT01001200-OQBT01001200.1-human-gut-metagenome-genome-assembly--contig:-NODE-1200-length-11021-cov-6.016890_pt1 | contig 11021 bp, 18 predicted proteins | sample MGYA00242749_ERZ504557 | MGnify/ENA primary metagenome ERZ504557 (study PRJEB26092, sample SAMD00036243) | human gut metagenome | host: Homo sapiens | study: EMG produced TPA metagenomics assembly of... | reverse complement strand
TTCCTCTCCACCGGCATCTGTTGTATCAGTATCTTCACCGGAGCTGCAGCTTCACCGGCAGTATCCGTGCTTCCGTCCGAAGCAGCCGGTGTCGGTGTCACGCCATCTATCCCCAGGGCTCGCTGCCGTTTTCTGCCAGGTACTCATTGACCATTGTCAGATTTCCATTGCTCGTCACTGCATCCGGATCTACGGTTTTCGGATCAGGAGTGGCAGTCGGTTCCGGCGCTGTGCTGATTTTGATCACACTTTCCTCTTCTGCATTTTTCTTCTTTGAACCACATCCGGTAAGCAGAGCTCCTGTCATAGCCAGAAGTCCTGCTGCCAGAAACAGTTTTTTTATATTTTTTTTTCAAAAAGTCATCTCCTATTTATCATCCAGCTTCAGGACACTCATAAATGCCTTCTGCGGGATCTCCACGTTACCTACCTGACGCATACGTTTCTTACCTTCCTTCTGTTTCTCCAGAAGCTTCTTCTTACGGGAGATATCTCCACCGTAACACTTGGCAAGTACGTCTTTACGCATAGCTCTTACTGTCTCTCTGGCAATGACCTTACTTCCGATAGCTGCCTGGATCGGGATCTCAAAGAGCTGTCTCGGGATCTCGTCTTTCAGCTTCTCACACATCTTTCTTCCGCGCTCGTAAGCAGTATCTGCATGCACGATAAAGGAAAGCGCATCCACTTCTTCTTTATTCACAAGGATATCCAGCTTCACAAGCTCACTTCTCTCATATCCGTCCAGTTCGTAATCCAGGGATGCATAACCTCTGGAACGTGATTTCAGTGCATCAAAGAAATCATAGATGATCTCATTCAGCGGCAGTCTGTATTTCAGGAGTGCACGGGTTTCTTCCATATATTCCATGCCTTCATACTGACCACGTCTCTCCTGGCAGAGATCCATGATCGCACCAATGAACTCTGTGGTTACCATGATCTCTGCCTTCACCATGGGCTCTTCCATGTATTCGATCTCTGAAGGATCCGGAAGGTTGGTGGGATTGGTCAGCTCGATGATCTCACCATTGTTTTATAGACCTTATAGATAACACTCGGTGCTGTAGTTACAAGATCCAGGTTATACTCTCTCTCCAGACGCTCCTGAATGATCTCAAGATGAAGAAGTCCCAGGAAGCCGCAGCGGAAACCAAATCCAAGAGCGACCGATGTCTCCGGTTCATAATAAAGGGAAGCATCGTTGAGCTGAAGCTTCTCCAGTGCGTCACGGAGATCGCCGTACTTGGCACCATCTGCCGGATAAAGGCCACAATAAACCATAGGGTTTACCTTCTTATATCCCGGAAGCGCCTCTGCACAGGGGGTGTCCGCATCCGTTACCGTATCACCCACGCGGGTATCACGGACATTCTTGATGCTGGCTGTGATATATCCGACCATGCCTGCTGTCAGCTCGTCACATGGAATAAACTGACCCGCTCCAAAATATCCAACCTCCACAACCTCCGTGGTGAATCCGGTCGCCATCATATGGATCCTCGTGCCCTTTTTCACACGTCCGTCCTTCACTCTGCAAAATACGATAACACCCTTATAAGGGTCATAAACAGAGTCAAAGATCAGAGCCTTCAGCGGTGCATCCACATCCCCCGACGGCGCCGGGACCTTATTGACGATCTGCTCCAGGACCTGGTCTACATTCAGTCCTGTTTTTGCGGAGATCTGCGGTGCATCCTGCGCCTCAATTCCGATCACATCCTCGATCTCATTGATAACACGCTCCGGATCCGCACTTGGAAGGTCGATCTTGTTGATCACCGGAACCACATCCAGATCATGATCCAGCGCCATATATACATTGGCAAGTGTCTGAGCTTCGATTCCCTGTGCTGCATCCACAACAAGGATCGCTCCGTCACAGGCAGCAAGGCTTCGTGAAACCTCATAGTTAAAGTCTACATGTCCCGGGGTATCGATCAGGTTAAAAATATACTCATTTCCGTCCTTGGCTTTGTATACAATACGAACCGCCTGGGATTTGATGGTGATCCCTCGTTCTCTCTCAAGGTCCATGTTATCCAGAACCTGGGCCTGCATTTCCCTTTCGGTAAGAAGTCCCGTCATCTCGATGATACGGTCCGCAAGTGTTGACTTGCCATGGTCGATATGTGCAATGATACAAAAATTCCGAATTTTACTCTGGTCTATCATTCAGGAAGTCCTCCTTAAATTTCTCTCGTATAAAGCGTTCAGAACGCATATTTTTCCATACTGCTCTTTATCATACCATATTTCAGTCTTCTTTGTCACTGCCTTTCAGAACTCTGTTTAAGATATCTGCAAAAGGTTCCATGGCATTTCGGACTTCCTCCACGGTATTTGTCTGCGCTCCGGCCTCCAGAAGCAGCGCACGTGGCTTAAGATGCAGATTATAGCGAAGACCTGCCAGATAGATTCCCCGGTAAAGATCGGGGTAATACTGTGCCGCCTGATATTCCAGCTGAAAGGAAAATGCCAGATTCTCTTCTATGTAAGGATTGGGCAGATAACTCACTGCCCCCTGACTGACTGTATAGCTTAATCCATTATAAAAAAGCAGCTGAGCAGTAGGTTTTCCATTCACCTGCGTTACCAGATGACGCTCATCCGGCACACCATCTCTGTGAAGGTCGATCACAACTTCAATGGTGGGATTTTCTTCCAGCACTTTTTCTATGGATGCCCTGGCATAATCATAAGCCTTGCTCCTGTCCAGTGTTCCTCCCATCATATCAAAGGCATCTGTTATATGAATGACCTGGTATCCATATGTTTTTTCCAGAAGTTCAGTAAGATGATCTCCCACTCCTACGATGGTGTCCTCAGTCTGTCCTTCCCTTGAATCTGCAAAAGCCTCCTGGGAATGGGTATGATAGATCAGGATCTGGGGTACCGATGAATCCTTTTTAACGGACAGATCCTCCTTCAGAAAACGGGGCGCACTGATCTGCTGTGCATTCGTCTCCGTATTGGAATCCAATATAAAAAACTGATTCATCACATAGTCAAAATCTGCCAGTTTCGCCTGAGACAAGTCAATCTGCGGATGTGGCAGTGCCACAGTCTCCTGTTCCTTCGCAGTATTTTCACCGGATCGGTTCTCCTCTGACGGAGGAGTTTCCGGTTCTGTGTCCCCCGGCTCCGTAGCTTCCTGTTCTGAGCCTCCCGGCTCTGTAATTTCTGGCTCAGCAACTTCCTGTTCTGTATTTCCCTTAACAGTCTCCTTTTCATTTTTTTTGCCGGCAGAGGATTTTTCCCCTGCCATTTCTGCCTCTTCGTCTTCTTTCTTTGGATTTCTTTTTCTTTTGAAGCTTCTTCTTTCTTTCTGAAGAGCTTCTTTTCTTCTCGACTTCTTCCGCCTCGGCCATCAGCAGCGTCTCCTGCTCTTTTCGGTTCTCTGCTTCCACTTCTTCACCCAGATGCTCTGCGTTTTTTTCCTGCAAAAGCATCTCTGTTTCCCGGTCTCTGCCATTTTCCTTCTGCAGAGCTTTCTTTTCCAGAAAGCAATACAGCGGCAGCTGTCTGTAGATCTCACCATGCCTGAAAAAATCTCCCGGAAGGACAGCCACCACCCCCAGGAAGATCAGGCTCAAAGCCACGCAGAAAGCCCTCTGGATATTCGTCACCAACGATCACCTCTTATGGTATTTTATGACCTGTCCTCTTCGATTAGACTATCGGAAAAAGCCAGATTCAGTCCCTCGGAAATGGTAAAGCTTAAATATCGTACCGTTTCATCCACATCCTTTGGTGTTACAAACATGGTGTAAAGCTTCGGTGAGATCATTCTTCCAGAAACTCCTTCTGCTCATCCTCCTCCAGTGCCTCCAGAAGCTCTGCCATGGAATCATGGACGATGGTAGCCGCATCCACCACAGTCGGAACACCGATCCCGATCACACGGACCGAAAGATTTTCTTCATTCAGGCCTTCCCTGTGATTCCCCACGCCGGAGCCCGGACTGATCCCGGTATCCGTGATCTGGATCGTCCGGTTAAGTCTTGTCGTACTTCTGGCCGCCAGCGCATCTACGGCGATCACCAGATCCGGCTTTGTCTCAGAAACAACACCCCGAACAATTTCCAGGTTTCCATTCCGGTCTGTGCCATCACACCCGGAACGATCCCGCTGATCTGGTGCATTTTCATATGTCCATTGCTCTTCAGCCCATATTCCCGAATCACATGCCTTGTCATGTGAAGATTGGAAACTGTACGAGGACCAAGGGAATCCGCAGTAATCTCCTGATTTCCAAGCCCTACCACCAGAATTGACAACTGACGTCCAAGATCGATCAGTTCCCTTAAATGATGTGCCACTTCTTCAGAAATCTCCCTGTGATAATCCTCATCCGGAACGGAAAGATCCGGTGCCTCAATGGTAATATAGGTTCCCTGTGGTTTTCCCATGGCCCTGGCTCCGTTTTCCGTTGTGATCCGCACTACGGTAGTCCGAACATCCTTTTCCTCATCGTATCTTTCCCTGATCTCTACTCCATGTACTTCTACATTTTCCTCCCGAAAGCGTTCCGTTGCTTCCAGTGCCAGGTCTGTTCTGATTCTGCTCCTTCCAGCCATACTCTCATCCTCTTTTTCTGTAAAATCAAAAAGACTTTTTCGCTGCTGCCTGCAGCTTTTCCCGTGTTTTCCCTTTTATTATTTCCCTTTTTCCCATAAATATGTATCATTTCCCCTTTTACACACAGCATCTGGTATTTTCGCATATTTTTTTTGAATTTTTGCCAAAAACATCTTGACATTCCTGTGCACGTATAATAATATATATAAGCATGTTTCATAGGAGCGCCCGTGTCTGTTCCTGTGAATGTAATTTAATATTATATTTTTAAGGAATCGGAGGTGTACGAATTGGCTAACATTAAATCCGCAAAGAAGAGAATCTTAGTTAACAGCACTAAGGCTGCAAGAAACAAAGCAATCCGTTCTGCAGTTAAGACTTCCATCAAGAAAGTTGAGACAGCAGTTGAGAATAAGGATAAGGCAGCTGCAGAGGTTGCTCTTAAGGACGCAATCTCCACAATCAGCAAAGCTACATCCAAGGGCGTTTATCACAAAAATAACTGCGCCAGAAAAATTTCCCGTCTTTCCAAAGCTGTCAACAGCATTGCGTAATAGACCACGGAATATTTTAGTTATAAGCTTATAAGTAAAAGGAAAGACAGTCGAACCGTCAGCGACTGTCTTTTTTGTATATAGATTTCTGCATTGACCAAAAGGAGTTTTTTATGATATCTCATCCCTTTCCCTACCGCATTATCCGCAGCAGCCGGAAAACCCTGGCGATCCAGGTCAGCGTTTCCGGTCAGGTGACTGTCCGCGCTCCACACACAATGCCAGATTCCACCATCCATCGTTTTCTCTCACAGAAAGAAAGCTGGATCCTGGAGCATCTCTCACACGCTGCCACTGAGCCGGCACAGTCCCCGGCTGAAAATCCGCCTCTTTCGGAATTTCGCCGCAGTTATTATATGGAATCCGCCAGAAAAATATTCAAAAGAAAAACCGCAGCCTACGCCAGAAAAATGGGCGTAACCTACGGCCGTATCACGATCCGGGAACAAAAAACCCGCTGGGGAAGCTGCACCAGCGAAGGAAACCTGAACTTCAACTGGCGGCTGATCTTCGCCCCGGAAAAAATCCTGGATTATGTTGTGGTGCACGAACTTTCCCACAGAAAAGAAATGAATCATTCCCCTGCCTTTTATGCAGTGGTGGCATCTGTGATGCCGGAGTATAAAGCCTGCGAAAAATGGCTCAGGGACAACGGAGCGACCCTGTGGAAGAACCCGTCTTCGTAAAACTCAGGCCCTCACTGCTCTCGCTGAGCTGTACTTCACGATCAGAAGCTCCACGCTGAGCACATCTCCAAGTGTACCTGTCTTTACCGCCTCTTCCGCATCCACAAAATCCCGCACAGCATTCTCCAGCTCTTCCACAGTGTAGGATCTGGCACAGGACGCCAGATTCCGCACAACAAAAGAGGGTACTCCCAGTTTGGAAGCGATCTCAGTCTGAGAAAGACCCTCCTGCGACATTTTCTTGGTCAGGCAGATCTGGCGAAACTGTTTCGCCAGAAGAAACAATATCCTCATTGGCGGTTCCCGAAGAGTCAGAAGGTCATAGTACAGATCCAGGGCCCGCTTCTGGTTCTTCTCCGTCACCGCACGCACCATATCAAAGATCTTATTGGTTGTCTGTGTAGTACAGACAGCCCGGATATCTGCAGCAGTCACAACATCTCTTCCAACTGTATAGGAGATCAGCTTTTCCAGCTCCATCCTTATATTTCCCATATCTGTTCCCGTCATGGTCAGCAAAAGCTCCACATCTCTCTGGGTGATCCTGCGGCCATTTTTTCCAAGGATTCCTGCTGCCCACCGCATAAGAGTCTTTTCATCCTGCTGTTTAAATTCCCCGATGCTGCCGCAGGCTTTTACCGCCTTGTACATACGGCTTCTTTTATCTATTTCAGACTCGCAAAACACCAGATACAGATAATCAGGCAGAGTTTTCATATAATCTGCCAGTTCCTCACATTTATTCTTAAAGAATCCCGTATCCTCAAGAAGGACTACTCTTCGCTCTGCAAAAAAGGGCATGGTATCACAAAGACTCAAAAGCTCCCGGACATCGATTCCCTTCCCCTCATATCTGGTAAAATTCATGGTATCATCGTCCGGGTTCAGAGCCTTCACCAGATTTTTTTTATATTGCTGTTTCAGATAGGCTTCCTCACCATAAAGGAGATATGCCTGCTTAAATTTTCCTGTTTTAATATCTTCCTGAATATTCTTCAATCTCTGTACCCCTGTCTGATTTTCTCTGTAATCCAGTTTATACGACAACCGCCGGAAATGCAACACCCAAGCAAAAATTTGACTTTCCACCGGATTCATGATACTGTAAACAGGTACATATTCCGACAGATCAGTTCTGTCAGCGAGATATGTGGAAGGGAGTGTTCCATTATGGAAAAAAGAAGAAACAGCAGAACAAGCAACCTGAAGAGCGCAACCACCAAAGCCAAAGCTACCGTGAAATCAACTGTAGAAAAGATTGAAAAAACACCTGCAGCTGAAAAAACCGTTAAAGCAGTCAAAAAAGCAACAGAGACTGTAGCAGCCAAGGCACCAGAAGTAGTAGAAGAAGTTAAGAACACTGTAAAAAATCATAAGATCAGCGGCATCACACTTGAAATTTTTGAGACATCCATCACAGTTGCCAACCTTGAGGCAGCTGTTAAGAAAGATGCAGAAGCAAAAGCCTGAAAGGCAAAGAGCTCCACATTTATGTAAATGCAGAGGAAAGAGCAGCTTACTACACTGCTGACGGAGAAGGTTCCGACGATTACAGAATCGATCTGACCACTCTGTAAACTCCGGCGGATCTGTTCCGCGATCGCTTACTATGACGGTCTGTCTGTGACATTCCGAAAGCGCAAAAAAGCCATGCACAGGACATTTTCATCCGGTCCCGCTGCATGACTTTTCTTTTTTACCTTTTACTGGATCTTTTTGATCCAGTCTCTGGAGCAGCCTACTGCAGCTCTCCAGCCTTTTACCATGCATTTCGCTTCTCGTCATCGATCTCCGTGCGGAAAATACGTTCCACATCACGGCTTTCCAGTACTGCCTCCTTGCTTTTCCAGAAGCCCACAGCAAGACCTGCCAGATATGCGGCACCAAGAGCAGTTGTTTCAATACATTCCGGACGTTCTACAGCCACATTACTGATATTGGCCTGAATCTGCAGAAGAAGATTGTTTGCACTTGCTCCGCCGTCTACACGAAGAACTGCAAGGTCACTTCCGGAATCTTCCTTCATAACCTCCAGCACATCATTGACCTGATATGCAAGAGATTCCAAAGTCGCACGCACAATATGATACTTATTTACACCACGGGTCAATCCCACGATCGTGCCACGGGCATACTGATCCCAGTAAGGAGCTCCAAGTCCCGTAAATGCAGGCACGACGTAGCAGCCGTTTGCATCCGGTACTTTTCCCGCAAAATACTCGGTATCCGATGCAGAATCCACCAGATGAAGCTCATCACGAAGCCACTGAATCGCAGCACCAGCCACAAACACGGATCCCTCCAGAACATAAGTGATCTTTCCGTTAAGTCCCCATCCGATGGTTGTAACCAGCCCGTTATTGGAAAATACCGGTTTATCTCCTGCATTCATCAGAAGAAAACCACCGGTTCCGTATGTATTCTTGGTTTCACCTTTCTCAAAGCAGGCCTGTCCGAACAGCGCCGCCTGCTGGTCACCGGCAGCACCGGCTACCGGGATCCTTCCACCGAAAAAGGACGGATCTGTCTCACCATAAATCTCACTGGACTCTTTTACCTGCGGAAGCATGCATTTCGGAATGTCAAGCTCCTCCAGGATCTCATCATCCCACTCCAGTGTATTGATATTGAACATCATTGTTCTGGATGCATTGGAATAATCTGTTACATGAACAGCTCCCTTGGTCAGCTTCCAGATCAGCCAGGTCTCCACGGTACCAAACAGAAGCTCTCCCTTCTCTGCTCTTTCGCGGGCGCCTCCACATTATCCAGGATCCATTTTACTTTGGTGGCAGAAAAATACGCATCAATAACAAGTCCTGTTTTCTGACGGAATTTTTCTTCCAGTCCCTTCGCTTTCAGGCTGTCACAGTATTCTGAAGTTCTTCTGCACTGCCATACGATGGCATGATAAACCGGCTGTCCCGTATTCTTATCCCAGACAATGGTGGTTTCTCTCTGATTGGTGATACCGATCGCTGCAATATCCTCTGCCGTTGCCTCAATCTGGTTCATAGCCTCTCTGGCAACAGAAAGCTGTGTGGACCAGATCTCACCTGCATCATGCTCTACCCATCCCGGTTTCGGAAAATGCTGGATAAACTCCTTCTGTGCCACACTGCGGATCCTTCCATTTTCATCAAAAAGAATACAGCGATTACTGGTCGTTCCGGAATCCAGCGCCATAATATATTTTGCCATATAAAAATCCTCCAATACATTTCTTTGCTGCAGATCAATGCCTCTGCAGCCTTACAATTCCCATACCTTCTGATTTGTAGTGGAAACCGCTGCTGCCCCCGCACCCAACGCTCCCATTACATCCTCCTTATCGGAGATCAAACCGCCTGCGATCACAGGCACTTTGCTTGTTTTACATATCTGTTTAAGAATCTTCGGCATCACCCCCGGCAGAACCTCCACTACATCCGGCAGCTGCTCATGCTGATTTCCCAGATTCTCAATATTCTTGATCGCCATGGAATCAATAAGGAAAAAACGCAGAACTGTATACATTCCAAGCTTCTTCGCCCTGTTGATCATGGATGCTTTTGTCGAAATGATCCCGTCTGCATGGATATTTTTGCAAATATAATCCACAGAAACCTCTTTCGAACATAAACCTGTGATCAGGTCTATATGTGCCATCGCGATCTTCCCCGCCTGGTGGATCTGCTCCACAATTCCCCCAATAGAACGGATATCTCCATACAGGATAAAGATCACGGGTAAGCTCTTCTCTGCCCAGACAGTTCTGAAGCCCCTGTTCATCCTTTACAGCCGCTATGATCGGGTTCGCCTCGATCGCGTCCAGAAATTCTTTGTTCATATTCTCTCTTCCTCCGCAATATTCACACAATATCATTCTATCTCCGCGCATTGTTTGAAGATATCATTCTTATTGTATCAGTTTATTGCTTCAAAGACCAGACGCATTTGCCAAATATATTTGTTTTATTTCCGGCTGTATTACAATTCTCAGACAATCTTCTTCTCTGGTAAAAGAAGGGAAGCCCCTATGGACTTCCCTTCTGCAGATACATTATTTCTCAAACGGGAATTTGAACTGTGTAAGTCCGAATTCATCGCGAAGTCCGATAAACTCTTTCTGAACTGCCTCTGTCACCGGAACTCCCTTATCCTTACGATACATCCATACATCATATTCCTTCTCGCCTGCTGTGTAGATACGTTCCTGTCCAGGAGCCTTCTCGGAGCCTCTCAGGTCTCTCAGGATATCACCGCATGTTTTCTTGAATGCCTCTGCACCCATAAATGCCTCTGTGTCGATAGCAATAAAGAAATGTCCAAGATGATATGGACGGATCTTCCTTCCTCATCCTTACCATCCAGAGCTTTCAGGAAGAGACCGGACTGAAGAGCAGCGGAAAGGATCTCAACAACAGTAGAGTATCCGTATCCCTTATATCCTCCGGTTGTCTCACCAAATCCACCGAGAGGAGCAAGTGCTGCCTGCTGGCTTCTGATCTTCTTAAGGATCTCTGCACTATCTGTAAGCTCCTCTCCTTCTCTGGAAATAACAAGACCCTTAGGAGTATCATGGTTGATACGTGCGTAGTATTCGATCTTGCCATTCTGGATAACAGATGTTGCACAGTCCAGTGTAAACGGGAACGGCTCATCTGTAGGCATACTAAATGTCAGTGGGTTGGTTCCAAGCATATTCTCAACACCAAATGTCGGTGCAACGGATGGTCTTGCGTTGGTACCGCTGATACCGATCATATTCTCTTTTGCTGCGAGACCTGTCCAATATCCTGCGATTCCATAATGGGAAGAGTTACGGACTGCAACCATACCCATGCCGTATTTATGTGCTTTTTCAATACACATGTCCATAGCCTTCTTGCTGGCTACCATTCCCATACCATCGTTGGCATCGAGAACTGCAGTTGTCGGTGTCTCTTTAAGAATATCGATCTTTGTTACAGGATTTAAAATTCCGGATTTGATACGGTCGATATAGATCGGTTTAAAGCGGTTGCAGCCATGGCTCTCAATTCCACGTCTGTCACTTTCCAGTAGTACGTCGGAACAAAGTCTTGCATCCTCTGTTGGAACTCCCATTTTCTCAAATACTGCAGTCATAAAATCGTCTGCAAGCTGCCAGGAAATAAAAGGTCTTGTTTCTTTCTCCATTGTAAAAATCCTCCATAATACATTATTATAGTTTTTTTTA
>ENA-OQBT01001199-OQBT01001199.1-human-gut-metagenome-genome-assembly--contig:-NODE-1199-length-11040-cov-4.292678_pt1 | contig 11040 bp, 15 predicted proteins | sample MGYA00242749_ERZ504557 | MGnify/ENA primary metagenome ERZ504557 (study PRJEB26092, sample SAMD00036243) | human gut metagenome | host: Homo sapiens | study: EMG produced TPA metagenomics assembly of... | reverse complement strand
TATAATATATAATTATATTTAAATAAAAGGATTATAAATTGGATATATTGCATAATGAAAAGAGGGTTTTGGATGCCGTGGGGATTATAGTGGAAATGTAAGTTTTGTGTAAGCCGTGCGATATCTGAGTACTGACAGGCGGGAGGTATTGATGGAGGGGATGGTTATTGCGGCCGTCAGGTATAGATTGCCTGTATAGAAAGAAGTCAGGGGTGTATGGGTGAAAATATCAGTTATTGCAGCCGTCAGGTATAGAGTGCCCGTATAAGAATCAGTCTGGATGTGCTGGCAGAGAATCACCTGCTGGCTCTGCCGATATCCCCGGCCGGCAGCTAATCTTTTGATACAGAGCCTGACAACCTGCCGGCAGGGATTAACTCGGAACGGGCAGTCCCAAGGACTGTCCCGCCAGTATCCTTCCGCGTGTCCTGTCGGTTCATCCGGGCTGTTCTGCCTGTCTGCATCCTGTCAGCGCCCGCCGGTCACTCTGCCAGGCAGAAGCCCTTGACGATGATAATGCTAATTCTGGAAGCAACTATTCAGCCAACATCTAAGAAGCATCCAAACTTTAAACGACTTTTAAATGTAGGAGAGAAAACGGTACGACACACCGATGCAGATGGAAACGTATTTTTTGATAACCTTGACCAAGGAACATATCAAATTACGGAAATAAAAACAAAAGATGGAAATGCATTATTAAAAGAGCCAATTGTATTTACATTACCATTTAAAATGACAACAGATGAAGCAAACGAATACGGCAATGTTGATTTTAATTCAGCAAAAGAAGACGTGGGATATACAAATAAATGGTATTTCTACAGTTGTAAATATGATATTACAAATAACGCAGTATTTAGAATGCCGATGACTGGTGATGATGGTAAGTGGAAGTACGGTTTTATTGGATTTGGATTTATTATAGTAACTGGAACAATGTTGATAGTTTGTAATAAGAAAACAAAAAAAATAAAACGTAAACATAAGAAATAAAAAGAAAATGCTTGCACAAAAACGTGCAAGCATTTCTTTTTTACATTTATTAAATTTAATTATTTGGAGCCCATTTAGCATAAAACGTTTGAGTTACTCTTCCCGCACAAGTAGATGTTAGATTTGTTTCGTTGTATTCACTAACCCAACAAACAAATGTATAACCACTTTTTTGTGGTATTGGAACATTTTTGAAATAAATTCTTTGACCACATGGAATAACATATGTATGTCCGCCGCTTCCTCCATTGGCATCAAAAATTATAGTTCCCTTTTCATCAGGATTTCCATCCGCAAAATTTTGAACCCAATAATATCTTCCATCATTGTCTTGATAAAAACCAACGCCAATATATAGATTTTCTTTATCTAACATGGTTAATTTATGACCCTGGCTATTCATCCATGCTTTTACAGCTAATTCTGGCTTTTCTGGCCAGCTGCAATATTCTCACCGCTAATATGTCCGGCACCACACTCATTTAAAATAGTAGTAAAGCTTTCTCCGTTTGGCCTTTCATGAGAAAATTTTATAGATATTTCTTTTGCTCTCATCATTGCACCTCTTTGTAATGATGGATTATAAATTAAAGCACTACGTCCAGCTTTAGCTCTTTCAATATTAGTCAGTCTGATAACCTCACTAGCCATTGCTTCGGCGTTAACGGGTGCAGGTGTTGGAGTAATGTCATCTCCCACATCGTCTTTATCGTTATTGTTTCCTCCAGTGTTTCCAGCTGTTACAAAAACGCTTATCCCATTATTGTCGTACTTACCATATACATTAGATGCAGAATTATAACTTTTTACAGTATAAATATTAGTTGTATTCTTGAATGGATATTTTACTGTATATGATGTTACAGAAGAGTCAAGTGTAATAACTTTTGTCCAATTTGTTGTAAACTCACTTGTTTGAATTTTGTAAAATAATACATATTTATCGGCTCCACCGGCTTTATTCCAGGTAACATTAACTTTTCCGTTGTTTGCCTTTGCCGAAGTAAGCTTTACGGTTTGTGGAATCGTTCTTGTTGTCAAACCTGTCTTATTGTAGCTTCCAGACTTCTTTGTCTTCTTGTTATACGCCTTAACTGTATACTGATACTTCTGACCAACCACAATCGGATATTTCTTGGAAGAAGTGTGAGTGTAACTGGATTTCGTGTTATCCAGTGTCTTCACTTTAATCCATTTACTGCTTCCGGCTTTTTTGTAGTATACGATGTAATTCGTAGCTCCGGAAGTCTTTTTCCACTTGATATTAATTTTGTTATAATCAGTGGCTTTGATACTTGACAGCTTAACCGTTCCCGGCTTGCTGCCGCCTGTACTGATACCGGTATGAGGAGCAGAGCCATCACAGCCAGTAACATAAGAAGCAAATTCTTTTTCTTCATGTCTGAAATCCTCCTTCATAGATTCTCTGCCCTTATTGTACTGCATTTCCAGACTACAGACAATCCGGAAAATCCCTGCCTGAGTAAAAATCCGCAAAAAAATCACTTTTCCATAGAATTTTAAGCATAGTAGATACAGCAAGAAAAAAAATTAAAGTTTTTTCTCCCGGGAGAAACTTTCTTGCTGAAAAACCAGCATACTGATATCAGAAGATGAAAAGGAGGATATGCTCTATGAAAACATAGACAGATAGTTGCCAACTGACTTTTATAAGCGGCAGTTACAGCCGCAGCAACAATATACAGGGGGATTTACATAGGAAAACAGATATTCCCCCAGATTTTAATGAAAAGGAGATAAGAAATTATGAGAAATCCAAAAGAGTGTTTCAGCGTAGTACAGAACCAGACATTTTTTGTTTTAAATGAACTTACCCGTCCAGAGTGCAAAGACGGCAGCGAGCCCCTGACTTTCCATCATGAGACGTTCAGCCGCTTCAATTTTGTTATCATCAGTGCCGATAAGAAAGCAACCACCGCAAACATCCCGGTGAGAGAGATACCAGGAATCCTTGAGAGGGTACACGACCTTAAAATGAAACATCTGCTGACTGCCAGACCGGTCAGCGAAGGAGCCTCAGAAAGCCCGGCTTATACAACAATCATCAATGCAGGCAAGTTAAAGGGCAAGACCCCTGCGGCAGCCTGGCAGAGGATGGGGCAAAGGGTGAGAGCCTGTTAAAGAGCCAGGTACAGTGCTGAAGCAGAACCTGGCCGCATATCCAAGGAATGCAGTACAGATTCAGGCAATCGAGGCAGCGTTACAGCTCTATCATGAAGGAAGATTAAACCAGCAGGAAGCACAGAAGGGCTGTGTGGAGACTGAGACAATCTACCGGGCAGAACTGAGACCTCTGACCCGCAGGAAAAAAGGTGATAAGTGCTTTGTTTATAGTATTTACATCCGCTGGAATCCGGGAGCAGAGAAACCGATAGAAATTGAAATAGTGAACTTCTATGCACCGGTCGTACAGTTGGAAAATGGACTCTTAAATGTTATTGCAAAGGAGCGGACGGATGAGTCAGAAACAGATTTTCCCTGACGATAGACCAGTGGTGCTGGTTGGAACATATATTGGAAGCAAACATCCGCACATTTGAGAATGAACATGCCGGTTCTCTGTATAGAATGGCGGAGGAGGAGAAAAAAAGGGGCATGGAGGCTTTCAGGAACAGCAATGGGGCGGCATAGAAACCGGTCAGAGCCGGTGAACCGGCAGGATTTCTAAAGCATATGACAGTAACGCTGTGATGATAAAAACATACGAGGCGGTATCTGAGTCCTGTGAGGAGGATACCAGCCTCAAGATTAAGGAGGATTAAATATCATGAAGAAAATAATTGAAGAAAAAATGTATAACACTGAAACTGCAACTTATATCGGCAGATACCGTACTGACACCATGAGCAGACGAGATTTCCGTTATCTTGAAGAGGAGTTATATCAGAAGAGAACGAAGGAGTTTTTCCTCTGCGGTGAAGGTGGTGCAATGACCAAATATGCAAAGTATGTTGAGGGATGCGGTTATACAGATGGTGAAAAAATCATTCCGTTGTCTGAGGATGAGGCAAGGAACTGGTGGAAGAGCATATGGATGTGGATGACTACATTGAACTGTTCGGAGAGTGTGAAGAGTAACAACACATAACTACAAAACCTATCCAAATATAGCAGGGAGAAGTCAATTCTCCCTGCCCCACATAAAATATGATGTAAGGAGAAGAACATTATGAGAAAATTAAGAAAAGTCTTTAACCCTGTTTCAGGCATGAAATCTGAAAAAGATATTGAGAAAGGATATAGTAAGATTGTCTCTGCATATGAGGTTTTGCATGCAAAGAGTCAGCAGATGAGAGAAGAAGCGGAAAAAACTATTTTGTATGAACGAATGCTGGATTTTGCAAGAACGCTTATATTTCCACCAAAATCAATAACGGCAGAAGACCTTAAAAATGAGTACTGGAAGATAGTACAAACAAAGTGCAGACAGGAATTGAAAGCGATACGAACATCTATCACAGACTTTGATAAACTGCTGACCAGTCTGTCAACGAAATATCCTGATGAATCACAATTGCTTGTAGAGTTGAGAGAAAGTGTTGAAAAGGAAAGAGAACAGGAAGATATGAAATTACTGAGAGAAACAAACGACTGGAGCCAGAAGCAAAGCAAATGAGGTGGTAGTCTTAAAAAAATGTTTAGTAATGCGGTTACAAGATTTGAATATGGCAGGGAGGAAAGTTTAATCTTCCCTGCTCGATAAAGATGTAAAGGAGAATATCAATGATTAAAAGATATTGATTCCCTTACATATAACTGCGAATGTATCGGAATCTGTGATTACATGGAGATTACCGAGGAAGCAGCACGAATCATGAAAGAATCCGGCTCTGACGAAATTGTATATTACAGTAAGGAATTAGATATGTATATCTGGGGTATTACTCACTACGGAACCAGTTGGAAGCTCATGCTGACCAGCATACCGATTCCAGAGGACAATGTAGCATGAATCTGTGTCATATTCCTTTATAAAACATTCCTGCTGGATAACAGTGAAATATCAAAAATGTAATGAAGTAAGCATATGGCTACAATGCCATGAGGAAGACATATAGGAGGGTTAAACACTATGAAGAAATTGATTAGAGGTGAACACTATAATCAGGAGATAGCAATGCATGCAGGCTACCATCTTGAAATCACTGCTACGGAAACAGCTTATCTTGTATCTGGGGAAGATTGTTTCGGAAAAAGGATGATTCCGCTTATAGGAGAAAAGTAGCACGGCATCCGAGTATGCGGGATAAGTACTGTTAATTTTATTGAAATGCCGGATAGAATGCTGTATAATGCAGGCATAAGGTTTCTACTCTATATTTTTGGGCACTCCTCTTTGGCACTTTTTTGATAATCCCCTTTGTAAGAATCAGAAAATCCGAGCCATACGGAGCACCCGAGAAAACATCAAAAAAAGACATAAAAACATAGAGAAAAAAATTAGAAGCCTTGCATCAGAGACCATCCTGATGCAGGGCTTTTTTAGTCCTGAAAGAAGAGAAAAAAAGAAACCTTAAAGAAATCCACACCCGGAGAAAATGCAGTAAATAAGCTGTTTCCAGCCGTTCAGAGAGAAAAGTTACAAAAGAATCTTATCAAAAGTATGCCTGAAAAGAACCTGGTGTTGTATGCATCGCTGAGAGAAAAAGGCAGAAAGAAAAAAGTAAAAATAGTGCAGTATCCCCGAGGAGCCGGAAAGGGAAGTTTTTACAAGTGAGTTTGCTAAAAAAATGCAAAGTGGGTGTGCGAAGGACATGGAGAAAAAGGAAAAAGCCGTTTTTGGGATTCTGGTTCTGGGAAAAGATTGGCTTAAAATCAACGTTTTTCAGGTTTTTGTGGATTCCGGAATGCGGTTTTGGGAAAAGAAACGATGTGATAATCCTGTTTTTGGGAGGATAATGTCAGATTTGGGAACATTTCTGGGAAAGGAAGAAAGTTGGTATGATTAAAAAAGGTTTCAAGGGACGATGCCAGAAGAGGCAGATGAAAAAGTGTAAGGATGTGGTGAGGACGTATGGGGCAATCCAGTTGGCATATGCAGAGAGACTGGAACAGGAAGACAGCATAAGTGAATTTCAATGCAATGTGATGCTGTCCGGTCTGGAAGTCGGGGAATACAGTTCTGATTTTGTCTGTGAGAAACAGAATGGAGATTTGATGGTCAGGGAGTGTGTGGAACGGAGATTCTTAAAGAAGCCAATGACTGTGAAGTTACTGGATGCATCAAGGGAGTACTGGACAAGACGGGGTATCACAGACTGGGGGATTGTGACAGATGAAGAAAAATAGGGATTGCAGGATAATCAGACTTGGGGACAGGATTTTAAGGATACTGGATGCAAAAGAGGAGAAGGCGCTGGTCATAGACTGTGTAAAGATGGGGATGCCAAAGTGGATAAGTCTGTCAGAGATAAAGGACGGTGTGGAAATCTCAGAGGAAGAGTTCGTGGGGAGATGGAGCGGGATATCCCGGAAGAGATGTCTGCCTCTGCCAGACAGACCATGCATGAGAGATTCACTGTCATTTCAGGCATCCTGCCCTGTGTGGGGGATAAAAAGCAGAGGAGTTTACGGATTGCAGATGCCGCAGAAAAGTATAAGGTCAGCCAGAACACGGTGAAGAATTACCTGGGGTTATATCTGGCATATCAGGATATCGCGGTGCTGGCGCCGAGGGAGAAGCAGGAACAGAGGGAACTGACACAGGATGAAAAGAACATGCGCTGGGCGTTGAACAAGTTCTACTATACCAGGGAAAAGCAGAGCCTTTCCACTGTCTATACCCTGATGCTGAAAGAGAGGTACTGTGACCGGAACGGAAAACTGAAAGACCGTTACCCGTCCATCCATCAGTTACGGTATTTCTATAAAAAGACGAAGAAACTGCAGACATACTATATCTCCAGAAACGGGTTAAAGGATTACCAGAGGAACCACCGCCCCCTGCTGGGGGACGGAGTGCAGGAGTTCTGTTCGGTAGGTGCAGGGATGCTGGATGGAACTGTCTGCGATATCTACCTGGTAGATGATGCCGGACATCTGGTGGGGAGGCCGATTCTCCTGGCATGTGTGGATGCATATACCTCCTTCTGTTATGGATACACCTGCTGTGGGAGGGCGGCGTGTATTCCCTGAGGAACCTGATGTTAAATGTGGCTGCGGATAAAAAGGAGTGGTGCAGGAGATTCGGCATCCTGATAGAAAGGGAACAGTGGGACTGTGACTGTCTGCCGGGGCTGATGCTGACAGATATGGGAACGGAATATACCTCTGAGAACTTCGGGCAGATTACAGAGCTGGGTGTGACCATACAGAACCTTCCGGCATACAGACCGGAATTAAAAGGACAGGTGGAGAAATTCTTTGACCTGATACAGTCAGAGTATAAGAAGCACCTGAAGGGCAGGGGTGTGATAGAGCCGGATTACAGGGAGAGGGGAGCACATGATTACAGAAAAGATGCCTGCCTGACCATGCGTGATTTTGAAACTGTCATCCTCAGATGTATCCTGTATTATAATTCCCAGAGGATTCTGGAAAATTTCCCTTATACGGAAGAAATGCTGCAGGAGGGAGTCAAGCCGTTTGCGTCTTCTGTCTTTAGATGGGGAAAGCACAAAGAAGGGGTCAACCTGATTCCTGTTTCCAGGGAAGAACTGATACAGACCCTTTTGCCGAGGACAGCGGAAGATTTATGCGGTCAGGGTTAAAGGTAAAAGGAATGCGTTACCATGCAGACGGATATACAGAGAGATATTTAAAGGGCGGTGAGGCCACGGTTGCATACAATCCGGAGGATGTGAGCCATGTATGGCTGCTTGAAGATGGGGCTTATCAGAGGTTTGACCTGATAGAGAGCCGATTTCGTGGGAAAAACATCGCAGAAGTGGAGAAGTTAAAGGCAGACTGTAATGAAATGATAAAGGATGCCTCTGCCGGAAACCTGCAGGCAAAGATTGATTTGGCAATGCATATACAGAACATTGCCGGGAATGCGGTACATACCGGAGACACAAAGATAAAGAACATACGGAAGACCAGGCAGAGGGAACAGAGGAAGAGACACGTGGACTTTATGAAAGAAGGTGCAGGAAATGAGAGATAAGATTGTGGATATCATGCCGGAGATGAAGACGGGGAAAGAACTGCTGGACTGTTTGAGGGAAACACCGGAATATCCTGCCTGCATATGGGAAAAAAGCAGCATGGAGCGGCTGGTGGCATTGTCAGATATTTATAACGTTTATATCCCTCCCGGATGTCTGTAGAGATATACCATAAACTGTATATGGGGCTTTTGCGGTCTATGCAGAAGAAAGAATCCATGCAGGCAGTATACCAGAAGTATGAGAACCAGCGGGGGATACGGGGCGGCCAGTGCAGGGGGATTTTAGGAGGCTCGGACTCCTTCACCATTCTCGGAGCCTCCGGCATCGGAAAGAGTTCTGCCGTATTCCGGGCGATTGACCTGATAATGACAAAGAGAGTGATAGAGATAGAAGAGCCATACTGCCGGATTGCCCCCTGCATCATTGTCCAGTGTCCGTTTGATTCCTCTGTAAAAGGGCTTCTGCTGGAAATCCTGCGTAAGGTGGATGAGGTGCTTGGCAGCAAGTACTATGTGAATGCACTGAAAGCGAGGGCATCTGTGGATATGCTGATTGGAAGTGTGAGCCAGGCTGCCCTCAACCATATCGGGCTGCTTGTGGTGGATGAGATACAGAATGTAGTGAACAGCAGGAACGGGAAATCCCTGGTAGGGATGCTGACGCAGCTGATAAATAATTCCGGTATCTCTATCTGTATGGTAGGGACACCGGAAAGCATCCCTTTTTTTGAACAGGCAATGCAGCTGGCAAGACGGTCTCTGGGGCTGCAATACGAAGCCATGCAGTTTGGGGATGAGTTCTGTGGGGTATGCAGGGAACTGTTTCTCTATCAGTATACGAAGACCAGGATGGAGTTATCGGACGGGGTGACAGAATGGCTCTTTGAACATTGCGGCGGAAATATCTCAGTCCTTGTATCCCTGATTCATGACGCGCAGGAAATCGCGATTCTGGAAGGGGATGATGTACTGGATATGGCTATGCTGGAAGCGGCGTATCAGAAACGTATGAGTATGCTGCATGATTACCTGGAACCGTCCATAAAGCGGAAAAAGCAGAGTTCTGACAGTAGGAAGAAGGCGTCCGTATCTGTGGAGGAGCCGGAAGGGACAGGGACGAACATACAGGAAACCCTTGCCGGGATGGTCAGCAGGGCGAAGAAAGAAGACCTGGATGTCGTAGAGGTATTTAAACAGCACTTTAAGGTAGAGGAGGTAGCGGTATGATTGCTTTTTTCCGGAACTGTATGAGGATGAACTGGCATACAGCTGGTTCTCCCGTTATTATACAAAATCAGGGTATCTGTCACTGAGATATGCGCTGGATGATTTGTATGTTAAAAGATATGTAAACCCTGACACAGAGTTTGTGAATGAACTGAGACCGGAGGTGAAGGAACTTGTGATAAAACACTGCGGCATGGAAAATCTCATCCTGGGGCATACCATGTTTTCCTCTTATGGGAGGTTTCTGCCGGATGCGAAGAAGCAGGAGGCTTACCGGGCACTGCTGGATATGAACGGGAACTTCAATAACCTGCTCGCCATCCCAAAGAACCAGAGAGGGACAGGCAGGACATTGAGGTACTGTCCGTTATGTGTAAAGGAAGACAGGAGAGCATATGGGGAAACATACTGGCACAGAATCCATCAGGTTCAGGGGATGCAGATATGCGGGCGGCATGGCTGTTATCTTGCAGAGAGTGATGTTTCTATGGAGAGAAAAGCGGCACCGGATTATGGAATGCAGAATCTGTCATACCGGAGAAGCTGGAAGTGAGGATGTGTGAGGAAGAGAAGGAAGCTTCCCTTGCAGGGTATGCATGCCGGATTTTTGAGGGGAAGATGCCGTTTAAGAGCCGGGTATCCGTGGCAGAGTTTTTGAAATACCGTCTGAAAAGTCTTTACGGTTCGGCATCAGGAGTCAGTCTCTGCCTGGAAAGGCTTTATCAGGATTACAGGGAGTTTTATGGAAACAAAAACGTGATGACTGAGACGAAGATGCAGAAGATTCTGCTGGGGAAAAGATGGAATTTTTACGATATCTGCCAGCTGTCCATGTTCGCAGGCATCCCTGCGGAAGAACTGGCGGCAATCCCGGATAGTATCGCAGATGCGATAAAAGAGCCTGTATTTATGCAGGTGTCAGAGGAATTAGGGCTTGATTATGAACTGGTACGCAGTGTGGGGGAAGCTGTATTGAGCGGTATGAGGCCAGGGAACGGGTGCAGCGTAGGAAAAGGACGTTTGCATGGGAGAAGATGGATGAGGAACTGCTTCCAAAGGTCAGGGAGACCATAGCACTGCTGCAGGGGGATGGGATGACACGCCCGCAGAGGGTCACGGTATCTGCAGTCACGAAGAAGATGCACCTGCCGGACAAGAGATTTGAGAAACTGCCGCGGTGCAGAGAGGAGATTAAGGAGCATACAGAACCGCAGAAGGAATACTGGGCGAGGGAGGCAGTATGGGCGTATCGGAAACTTGTGAGAGAAGGGCGGCCTGTAAACTGGACGCAGATACGGAGGCTGACCAATATGAAAAACGTGGATTTTCAGGGATGCAAGCCGTATCTGAGAAAACATGCAGGGGAGGATGCAGACCGGCTGGAGAGCCTGCTGTGATGAAAACGCTGGACTGCAGGAAAGGATATGGCTGCCAGGTGGATTTTGGGGCAGATTATAGGGGGCTTACAGGAAATTTACAGGCTGATGTAAGAACCCGGAAGCCGCAAAACCGCATAAACAGGGCGTTTGCGGGCTCCGGATGGGATTCTTACAAACTTTTGCAACAGTGACCGCAGTTATGAAAGGAGATAGGATAATTTTTTATTAAAAACTTTTTCCTATAAGTCAGTGTATGTTGGAAAATCCTGTAAGTTTGTAAGATTTAGTAAGATATAGATATTTATTATA
>ENA-OQBT01001198-OQBT01001198.1-human-gut-metagenome-genome-assembly--contig:-NODE-1198-length-11056-cov-3.377528_pt1 | contig 11056 bp, 8 predicted proteins | sample MGYA00242749_ERZ504557 | MGnify/ENA primary metagenome ERZ504557 (study PRJEB26092, sample SAMD00036243) | human gut metagenome | host: Homo sapiens | study: EMG produced TPA metagenomics assembly of... | reverse complement strand
TTTATTTTTTCTTATGCGTTATGTTGTTCTTTTAGAAGATCTGCTATGCCTGCTCCTTTTTGCGGTTCATAAGAGCTGCTATTGACACTCCAAGACCAGCCATTGCGATAACAAGCCACATATACATATTGCTGTCATCTGAGGTCTTTGCTGCGCCTGCAGGAGCTGCTTTAGTACCTGCATTGGTATTTACCTTTACAAAAGCAAATGTACTGAAATGGTCTGTCTCAAATACAAGCTTTCCATCTGCTACCCTTGATGTGCAGGCTATAAGCTTATCTGAATCCACACGGAATACCTTGATTGCCTCATTGTCAGCTAACGCAAAAGGCATATCCATAGTTACCTGAACCTTGTCTGCCAGCTGATGAAGCTGTGTAGCTCCATCTGTCAGATTAAGCTCATATATTGAAACATCCTTTACTCCTACAATCTTGTCCTTTACTACATCTGCAACCTTTGCCACTTCCTTTTCATCAGTTACCTTCTTTGACTCGAATTTTACTGTATCCGGAAGGATTCCCTTAGTGTCCTTTACAGTTGTTTTGGTGTCGGATATGCTTGCTACAACCGCTCCCGGTGTAAGAGCCTTTGCAGGCTGTGTGGCTGTATCACCGTTTCCTGTATTGCTATCCTGATCACCATTGGTTGTATTGTCATCCTTTGATGTACTATCATCTTTGTTGGTATCACCGCTACCTGTATTGTCCTTGTTATTGTCATCAGTAGATGGGGTATCCGGCTTCTTATTTTCATCATCACCGGTATTACCATTATCGGCATCACTCTTGTCGGCTGACTTTGTCTGATATAAGTATAGGTCATCTGCTGTTCCCCAGCCACCTTTTGCACTCACGATTCCGACAACAAGAGTAACCTCTGTTTCCTTATCAAGCTTAAACGAAACGCTTGGAGTCTTCCAGTTTTTCCAGCCTGCAAGTGTTACATTATCACCCTTAGCAATGACATTACCTTTGGAATCAACAGCCTTGGCATAAAGCTGATCTCCATCGGCACCCTGTCCTACGTACTCGAAAGTATACTCTCCTGAAGCAAGTGTGATAGCATTCTTGTATGTAATTTCTGCCTCTGCTGTATCTGTGCCGCCATTGTACCAGTGAGCACATGCTGCTCCTGACTTCTTATCATCCTTGGTAGAAGAAACCGAATCGACAATCTTGTTATCGGCAGTAAAATTATCAGCCTTTTCAAAGCCTGCATCATCTGCGTCTGTAATAAGATTTTTCTGCTTTATAACTACTGTACATTTTGTTGTACCGGTTGTCTTATCCTTATAAGCACCGCGCTCGATTTTTCTGCTGAATTTGACAGTTCCCTCTACAGTGTATGTTCCTGCCTTTGAAAAATCAATTCCATCTGTGTTCCAGATAACATTCTCGGCCACTTTTTCAGTATTGTATGTCACATTGACCGTCTTTGGAAGCTCTATCTCTTTTCCTGCCTCTGCTGTGACATCTGCTGTTTCTATATCCTCAACTCCAATTTTTGTAACCTTTGCACCGGTCTTTACATACTTCCATACCTTAAGACCTGCTGTTGCTGTTCCATCCGGATAAAACATTGCCTGATTGTCAACAGCCGAACCACCATACCATTTTCCGGCATCTTTTGGATCATACTCACCGCCGTAGCTTGCTGCCCAGCCTGAGCCTTTTTCCTCCCAAATCTTTTTATTTGCTTCATATCTTGCTGCTGCAGCTTCCTCTGAAAGACCTGTGGTATCACCCACGGTAATCCATGCCGGCTCCCAGTAATATACACCAAGGCCTCCTGCCTCATTTACTGCATTGATGAGGTTTCTTATGAAAGTAGCCTGTCCCTGCACAGTGAAAGGCTCTGTGGCATCTGCCGAGTCATCATTATTTCCCTCACGGACAGTATTTCCATGACCATCCGAATCATCAAGTGTATATGCATAGCTTGTTTCTACAACCATTGCATCCTTGTTGTGCTTCGTCTGAACATAGCTGAGCTCATTCTTTAAATTGCTCAGTGTTCCATGCCAGTATGGATAATAGCTTGTTCCAAGAATATCATAATCTACATTATAATTTTCAAGGTTATCTGACCAAGTTGTGAGTGTATTCTTCTGTGGACTTTCCACATGAATCACAACCTTTACGTCACTGTTGTAATCCTTAACACCTTTTGAGCCTGCGGAAAAGAGCTTACACATGGCATCTGTTTTTGTTTCTCCTATAAAACCGCCTGTTGTCTCATTTCCAACCTGAACCATATCTACAACATCCTTTGATGCATCAATTGTGTTTAATGATTCGTTGATAAACTCCTCTACAGCTGCAGCCTTCTCATCAACTGTATAGCCCTTCCATGCCTTAGGCACCATCTGTTTACTCGGATCAGTCCAGAAATCTGAGCAATGGAAATCAACAAGCATTTTTATTCCGGCACTGCGGCATGCATCAGCAATTTTCTTTGCGGTTGCCACATCGTTATTTCCACCACCATATCCATTTCCGTTTGAATCATATGGATTATTCCAGACTCTGACACGGATATGGTTTATGCCGTTTTCTGCCATAAATTTGCAGAAATCTGTCACGTTGTTAATTTCTTTTCCGCTATAATCCTTGTATACAACACCACTGCCTAATTCTGTTATAACAGATGAAATGTCCATTCCCATTATGAAATCAGAGGACAAATCCTTTACCTTTGCAACAACAATATCGTCATTGTCTACTGAGGTATCAATTTCAGGTGCCTTAGATGTAATAGTTGTGCATACATAACCAAGCACATTGCCATCAGCATCCTTAAGCTGGGCTACAACATAATACTTGCCGGCTGACTTTGTTGTGTAAGCAGCCTTAAGAGTTTTTCCGGAACCATTGTCATTTTCTAATGTTCCGTCATCCAATCCATCTATGTGGTCGTTCCATTTATCAACCCACCACCATAAATTTACTCCCTCAGGAAGTTCACTTATTTCTTTTCCATCATAGGTAATCTTTGCTTCAAGATTGACTGTATCGCCATTTTCTACGGCTACATCTGTCTGGTTTACTGAGATTGTGTAGCCTTTCTTGTTTTCTTCTGAAGAGTCAGTATCATCTGCTTCTTTTTCATAAAGCTTCTGAAGCTTAATATTGTCAATATCGCCCCAATAGCCATTCGTAACCTCTCCTCCAATACATATATCAACATCTTGTACAGCTTCAATTGTAAATTCATCGGTTGTAACTGTTTCCCAATTATCCCAGTCTGTTGTAGCAGGAAGTTCTTTAGCCTGTTCCAAATATTTCACATACAGGCCTGATTTAACATCTTTTTGCCCATCCTGATCAATTGAAATCCTATAGGTTCCCGGCTCAACATTCTTGATTGTTTGAGATAGCGAATTGTCCCCAGTTATGTCCTTTATCTTTGTAAACTGAGTTGTATTATTTTTCGCCCACTCATCTTTTGTGACAAATAGTCCACTTCCCGTTGACTTAGTCCAACCGGTTATACTTCCATCCCCATTTATAGACGACTCAAAGTCTCCATTCACCACATACTCTGTGTCTACCCACTTTGCGGTATTCTCTGCTGCCTTAACCTGCTCTGTACCCAAATCCGCCACAGCGCTCTGGCTTAAAAGCATTGCAAACACCAGTCCGGCACTTGTTATAGATGCCATTTTTCTCTTCCTGCTCATATTTTCCTCCTTGTTTTATGCAGTGGTAAATGACTATCGAATTGATAAATATCAAAGCCATTAAGCCACTGTCATACACCTTCTCAAATTGCATGCCGCGCATGATTTCATCTGCTTCATGCGCAACAGCGCAATCGGTTGCAATAACTATATTTACAGTTTATACATTAAGTGTTTACGTTTCAATAGACATAAATGCCAACTTATTTCTACGATATTTGGCAAAAATACATCAATTTAATATTTGTAAATATGGGAAAATGTACAAAGATTAGTATGTTCAAACGGTTATTCAAATAATGATATTCACATAGATTTTGTGGAAATTTCACAATACTTTTACGCGTTTAGAAGTATAATAATTTTTTATGCAAGCTAAATATATTAATATGCATCAGAATTTTTAGTTTTTTCATAGGCAAATTGCCAGAGTCTCCGGTACTATATAAAAAAGCCGTACCGTAGCTTTTTAATTTAATATCTGTCAACGCACCACCAAAAAAACCTAGCATTATATGCTAGGTTTTTTATCGAAAGTAATGCCTCCATTACTTAGCGCCCTTAAGGGCATCTCATTTGTTGTGTGCATTATACTACTAATTTATAAAAATGTCAAGGAAATTATAAAAAATATTTTGTTTCAAATAAAGCTATATTCCATTTTTTATAGTCTCCGCATCCCATTCGTGCTAATATTTTATTATATACTGTTTTCCCCTTTTTTATTCCCATACTAACATATATTTTAAATTTTAATGTCCGTAAAGGTTTCTTTAATGCAGATACGTCAGTAAAAAAGCTTAATATTTTAATTGAATCAAATAATTTTAACACCGAATCTGCATTTTTAGGTGTTAATGAAAACGAAGCAATTAATAATGCATTAATTCGATATCTTTTTTCCGTCCGAAATCTATTAAGTAGCGTCGTATGTGCACAGTTATTTCTAAGACACAATAAAATATCAATCATATTTAAGAACGGGGCACGTTTTGATAATGGTAAATTAAAATCATTTAAAACGTCTTTAAGAACATCATCTTGCAAATAGTGCAACAGTCTTAATATTTCACCAAATGTAAGAGTCTCTATTGCAACCCAAAATGGCACAGCGATGTTTCTGTTGTAAGTGCCATCACTATTACGATAAACAGCAACCCCTGAAGGTGCTACGTAATCATTGTCTAAATAAAATGAAATATCAATATGATCATTTCTATCTACTAAATTAGATAGAAAAAATGGTTTAAAAAGACAAAACTTATCAAAATCTTGATATATCTTTTGATTTTGATAATTAACAAATGGATATGCTTCAGAATAATGACAGTATGTCGGTGTCCCAGATTCATTGTTTGCAGGGTTCATAAAATTAGACTTATTTGTATATTGCATTGTATCCGATAATGAAACACAATGATGCTTACAAAAATTATATGCTATTGAGGCTTTTAACTTCTCTTCAACAGAATCCAAGCAATTTGATAAGATTGATCTAATTTCTTTATCAAATTGATATAGATTAATGAAATCAATCAACTTTACTTTATCATATGTTTTAGGAGAGGATGTTTGTAGAAAAATAGTTTCTAGGCCATTAAATAAATTAAAATAATTATGAGAAATTAAAACTTCATCAAGCTCATTTTCTGAAAAGATAAGTTTTCTGTTATGTAATTTATTTTTTAATGCTTCGCGTGTTTCAAATGTTTTAATCCCCATAGTTTAAAAACTACCTCGTATATATATGAATAAAATTATTTTTATAACTAATATTATAACACTTTTGAATACATGAATATAGACTTATTTATAAAAAATTTTACACACCAATTTTACACATAAATAAAAAAAGAAGCATATCTTCATGACATGAATCCTTGATATTTTTTCATAGGCAAATTGCCAGAGTCCCCGGTACTATATATAAAAAAGCCATACGGCATATTTTTATGTTACATCAGGCTATTCCTGTACATTCTCTTTGTTTAAAATTGTCAGAATATAGTGATATATTTTGCATATTTTCGTAAAAATAGCATAACATTGTAATCTTTATATGTTACAATTCAAATGTAGTTATTGACCTTTCACATAGAAAGTGAGGTATTGCTTATAATTAAAAAGTATTTTAAGAAACTCGTCAGCGTTGCTCTTTCCGCTGTCATGGTTATGGGTATGTCTGTAACAGCTTTTGCAAGTGAAACAGATAATACTTCTGTTAGAGGTGTATATTCTCCAGAGTTCCCAGACGCTTATATTATCACGGAAACAAACTCTGAACCCGTTGGCTATTCTATTGATAGTACAGAAATACAGCCTGCTACTGTAACTGCAACCGTTTTTGTAGAAGAGTCATATGCAGTTGACCGCAATGGAGAAGTCTATGTTTCCGATAGCCGCCTTTTGTCCAAAGAGGAAGTAGATGATATCGGAATTGATAACTTCGACAATCTTAATACTTTGGCTACACCTCGTGCTGCCAAAAACTCATACGGGAAATTAACCCTTACTTTCTCCGGCACTCATTCTAAATCCGGAAAAAGTGTTTCTTGTAAATTAACAGCAGATGCAGATTGGGATTTTGGTTCATTTACAAGTTCTGAAAAAAATCCTGCTGTTGGTAAAGATTTTATGGGTATTACTTGGTCGGGTTCTTTTACAACTAGAGCTTTCTCTTGTAAAGCAACTGATTTAGTCGGTAATGTTACTTCCGCCGTAATGGTTGATTCTATCGCAAACGGTGGCAGAGTATGGTCATTTGACGAAAGTCTTTTTGAAGACCATTTTGCAAATTACAATAAAAACATACACGCAACTATGACGATAAAAAAGAACACCATGACTGGAAATGGAAATACCGCCGAAGCCGTCTTAAAATATATTCATACTTATAAGCAAACAGTTGGTAGTATTTCTATGAGTGCAGGAAGTGATACTGTGTCTGCAGGTTTCACTTTGAGTAATGTCGATGAACAATGGTCTTTGGTTTGCACTGTAACCAATATTCCTTACTAACTTTATAAAAAAGGTGCTGTCCTTACCGAACAGCACCTTTTTTTATTTCTTCATGATTAGATGGAATATTTTCTTCACCATTTCCTGTTATCCAGCATATTCTAAACGAATATTGTAAATTATCAATAATGTTCATTTCTTTACCATTTACTAAAATTTTGTCTATATCACTCTCACTAATTAACCCCCAATCTATCCACTCATATCCATTATCCTCATATGCGCTGAATAAATAATTTTCATTATCTTTTCTTATAGATAACTCACCACTAATTCTTAATACATCATAGGACAACAGCTTTTTTTTCATAATAGCACACGCTACATTACCATTTTCATTTACAAAAAAGACTATATACTTATCGTCAATGTGAGCTTGCGCCAAAAATTCATTTGCTTTTGTCTGTGCAGTTGTTCTATTATGAGCCTTCATATATTTATAAGGCGATTTATAGCTTGATAAATATAGTGCAATAATACAGGTCAGAAAGATAACAGCACAAAAAGATATAATAACTACCTTTCTCTTTTTCTTGTTATTTGTCAACTAGATAAGCTCCTTTCTTATCACCGTGATTAAATATACTCTAACTGCTTGCCATTTCCATGCAGAAGTTCTTTCTCAATTTCTTCTTTCCCACGAATAACACAAGCATAGGTTAGAACTTTTGGATTGTCCGTTGCAATTCCCACCTCTTTCCCGATACATTTCAGAATACAATAATAACTTTCGTTAAAATCTTCAATATCCGTAAATGAGGTTCATAGTCAACGCTTCCGTCTGCGTACTCCTTGCGAATAATCGCAATGTAATATATCTCTTTTTTCAGAACACTAATCTCATTCTCAAGTGCATTCTTCTGTTTCGTAAGCTTTTCAGATGTCCTGGCACATTTCTCATATTTTTCTGAGAATTTCTGCTTATAAAGCATTGCATTGTTTACTTCCCTGAGACGTGCATACATATCCATTTCAAATTCTGCTTTACGTCACTCCACGTCGAGCCTGTCATATTCGCTTTGCAGCTTTGATAGCTCGTCTGTACGCTCTTCTAAGCCAATATTCCAGATTTCCTCATTAGTCATAAACAATAACCTCCTTTAACTTCTACAGATGAAGCACTCGCTCTTTAATCTCCTGGGTTCTTCCCTGATTCCAGAACTGTGTGCCTATATAGCCGCATGTACGGCGGGCTACACTCATCTTGTTCTGGTCACGATTGCCACAGTGTGGGCACTCCCAGATAAGCTTGCCTGAGCCCTCTTCCTCTACGATTTTGATTTCTCCGTCGTAGCCGCATACCTGGCAATAGTCGCTCTTTGTATTCAGCTCTGCGTACATGATATTGTCGTAAATGTACTGCATTACTGAAAGCACTGCAGGGATATTGTCCTGCATGTTTGGTACCTCCACGTAGCTGATAGCGCCACCCGGAGACAGCTTCTGGAACTGGGACTCAAACTTTAGCTTGTCAAATGCATTAATCTGCTCTGTTACATGCACATGGTAGCTGTTTGTAATATAGTTCTTGTCGGTAACACCCTTTATGATACCAAAGCGCTTCTGTAAGCACTTCGCGACTTATAGGTGGTAGACTCAAGCGGTGTGCCATATATACTGAAATCGATGTTTGACTCCTTTTTCCACTGCTCACATGCATCGTTTAAGCGCTGCATTACCTTAAGTGCAAACGGTGTTCCCTCTTTTGGCTCTGTGTGTGATACTCCCTTCATATAGCGTACACACTCACAAAGTCCTGCATAGCCGAGTGAGATTGTTGAGTATCCGTTAAATAATAATGGGTCTATAACCTCTCCCTTTTTCAGACGTGCAAGTGCTCCGTTCTGCCAGAGAATCGGTGCTACATCGGATTTGGTACCAAGAAGCCTCTTATGTCTGCACATAAGTGCTCTATGACACAGCTCAAGTCTCTCATCAAGTATCTTCCAGAATTTTTCCTCATCCTTTTCTGATGAGCATGCCACATCAACGAGATTTAAGGTGACAACACCCTGGTTGAAACGTCCATAGTATTTACGCTTGTTTGGATCAAAGTTCTCGGCATGTGCCACATTGCCCGCTGTCTGTGAGCATCTGTCCACTGTGAGGAATGAACGGCAGCCCATGCATGTATACACATCTCCGTCCTTAAGCTCCTTCATGACCTTCTCTGAAATATAGTCAGGCACCATTCTCTTTGCAGAGCACTGTGCCGCGAGCACTGTGAGATTCCAGTACTTTGAATCCTCTGTGATATTATCATCCTCAAGCACATATATGAGCTTAGGGAATGCCGGTGTGATATATACACCCTTTTCGTTCTTTACACCCTTTATTCTCTGGTGCAGCATCTCCTCAATGATTGCGGCAAGATCTGCCTTTGTCTGCGGATCGGATACCTCATTCAGGTACATGAATACTGTGATAAACGGTGCCTGTCCGTTTGTAGTCATGAGTGTGATGACCTGATACTGAATCATCTGCACACCACGGTTGATTTCCTCCTTGACACGGAGCTCTGCTACCTCGTTGATTTTTTCTTCATCTAAATCAAGGCCTACGCTCTCGAATTCCTTTTGCACCTGCTTTCTGAACTTCTCACGACTGACCTGTACAAATGGTGCCAGATGTGCAAGCGAGATACTCTGTCCACCATACTGTGAGCTGGCAATCTGTGCGATAGCCTGTGTAGCAATGTTGCAGGCTGTTGAAAAGCTCTTTGGTGTGTCAATCATAGTCTCACTGATTACTGTGCCGTTCTGAAGCATGTCCTCAAGGTTTACAAGACAGCAGTTGTGCATATGCTGTGCAAAATAATCTGCATCGTGGAAATGGATAAGCCCCTTCTCATGAGCCTCCACTATATCCTCAGGAAGCAGGAAACGGCGTGTGATATCCTTGCTCACCTCACCTGCCATATAGTCACGCTGCACGCTGTTTACAGTAGGATTCTTGTTGGAGTTTTCCTGCTTTACCTCCTCGTTATTGCACTCAAGAAGGCTAAGAATCTGCTGGTCCGTAGAGTTTGACTTACGAACGATGGCTCTCTTATATCTGTAAGTAATGTAGTTTCTGGCTACGGTAAAGGCACGCTTGTTCATGAGCTGGTTCTCCACCATATCCTGTATCTCCTCAACGCTTGGAGAGCGCTTCATGTTCTCACATGCAGTCTCCACGTTGCTTGCAATTTCCTCAATCTGATCAGCAGTAAGCTTCTCATAGTCTAGCACTGAATCGTTTGCCTTTCTAATGGCAGCTACTATTTTGGCTGCATCAAATATGTCCTCACTGCCGCTTCGCTTGATGATTTTCATGTAAATTTCTCCTCTCTGTATACTATATTTCATATAATGTAGTGTACTATATATAGTGTTGTTATTCAATACACATACTATATATATGCATTTTATCATGTGTAATGGCACAAAATATGCAGCTATAAATGAGATGTAATCATTAATTCATGTCACTGCCCTGCAATGTAAAGCGGGCTTTTCACCAAACAATTACGATATAGCTACATATAAAATGCCATATTATTTAATACAAATCTGTGCATCTGTCTTTTGATGACAATCTAAATTATACAAGATATTGTTGCTATGTCAATACGCTCAACAATATTTTGTAGCATTTTGACTTATTGCACAAAAAAAGCCACAATATTTATGCTACTTTTTCAACTCTGTAATTATTTTGTTACTTGTTAAGCTTTTCCATATTGTCAATCACTCTGTCCAAAAAGCCAAGCATCATGTTAAACTCCTCCTTAGAAAAGCCTTCGTGCATGGCTTCCTCTATTACCATTATATTTTCCCTCACCCTGTTTTCGTGGTCCAGTGCTTTTTGCGTCAGCTCAATCCTTTTAAGCCTTGCATCATTTTCCATAGGTGTGCGCGCAATATAGCCGTTTTTTTCAAGACTTTTAAGCATATTTGTCACTGTGGCTCCTGACAGATGAAACTTTGCTTCGATATCCTTTTGAAATATATTTTGGTCCTGATTATCCATTATATATCCAATCATCATACCCTGGCTTCGCGGTATACATTCTGTTTTACTGCACCTTTTTCTGTCAAAATATCTGTCTATGCTCCTGCTGATGCGGTTTATCTTGTGTCCTAAGTATTTATCCGGTGTAAACTCCTTCATATCTGAAATCCTTTCATAGATTTTTCTTGACAATAAAAAAAAGTATATCTATAATATAGTTAGCACACTAACTAATTAAATGCAAGTATTTTTTTTAGTTAACCACATTACCATAAATGTGGGAAGTTTGTTTTAATCAAATATGAATATAAGAAGAAAGGACAAAACATATGTTAAAAACACTAGGTGCCCAAATAAAGGAAT
>ENA-OQBT01001193-OQBT01001193.1-human-gut-metagenome-genome-assembly--contig:-NODE-1193-length-11137-cov-1.682743_pt1 | contig 11137 bp, 11 predicted proteins | sample MGYA00242749_ERZ504557 | MGnify/ENA primary metagenome ERZ504557 (study PRJEB26092, sample SAMD00036243) | human gut metagenome | host: Homo sapiens | study: EMG produced TPA metagenomics assembly of... | reverse complement strand
CTCCGAAAGAGGAGAAGGTTCCAGGGCTGAAAGTAAAATATTTTACTGGAAAAGTAGAAGATGAGAATCTTTCACAGCGTCTCTATGAAGCGGGCGTTAAGTATGGGGCAGAGATTCCAGATTCGACTTCAGCAATGCTTTTTAATATTCTGATCAGTATTGTACTTCCATTCGCATTTATTTGGATCGGTTTGAGTTTCCTGATGCGTCGGATGTCCAAGAGCGGCGGAATGATGGGCATTGGAAAGAGTAATGCAAAGATGTATGTAGAGAAGGAAACCGGAGTTACCTTCCGTGATGTAGCAGGAGAAGATGAGGCGAAAGAATCACTTCAGGAAGTGGTGGATTTTCTTCATAATCCAGGCAAATATACCGGAATCGGTGCAAAGCTTCCAAAAGGAGCGCTTCTTGTAGGACCTCCGGGAACCGGTAAGACATTGCTTGCAAAAGCGGTTGCGGGAGAAGCAAAAGTACCGTTCTTCTCTCTGTCAGGTTCTGCATTTGTAGAGATGTATGTCGGTGTAGGTGCATCGAGAGTGCGAGATTTATTCAAAGAAGCTCAGGCGATGGCTCCGTGTATTATTTTCATCGATGAGATTGATGCAATCGGTAAGAGCAGAGATAATGCGATGGGAAGCAATGATGAGCGAGAACAGACTTTAAATCAGCTTCTTGCAGAGATGGATGGATTTGACACGGACAAAGGTCTGCTGATTCTTGCAGCGACAAACCGTCCGGAGATCCTTGATCCGGCGCTATTAAGGCCGGGACGTTTTGATAGACGGATCATCGTAGATAAGCCGGATCTGAAAGGACGTGTGGACATTTTGAAAGTTCATGCAAAGGACGTCAAAATGGATGAGACAGTCGATTTGGAAGCAATTGCACTGGCAACATCAGGGCAGTCGGTTCAGATCTTGCAAACATGATCAATGAGGCTGCGATCAATGCAGTCAAGCATGGAAGAAAAGTGGTATCGCAGGAAGATCTGTTTGAAGCAGTAGAAGTAGTTCTTGTCGGAAAAGAGAAGAAAGACCGTATCATGAATGCGGAGGAGAGAAGAATCGTTTCATATCATGAAGTAGGTCATGCGCTCGTCAGTGCACTTCAGAAAGATGCAGAGCCGGTACAGAAGATTACGATTGTACCAAGAACGATGGGAGCGCTTGGATATGTTATGCATACACCAGAGGAAGAAAAGTTCTTAAATACAAAGAAGGAGCTGGAGGCAATGCTCGTTGGTATGCTCGGGGGAAGAGCTGCGGAAGAGATTGTATTTGATACAGTTACAACTGGGGCTTCCAACGATATCGAGAAGGCGACACAGGTGGCCAGAGCGATGATCACTCAGTATGGTATGTCAGAGAAGTTTGGTCTGATCGGTCTGGAGTCTATTCAAAACAGATACTTGGACGGACGTCCGGTTATGAATTGTGGTGAGGCGACAGCAGCAGAGATTGATACAGAAGTTATGAGAATTCTGAAAGAAGCTTATGCTGAGGCAAAGAGACTTTTATCTGAGAATCGCAGGGCTCTGGATGAAATTGCAGCATTCTTGATTGAAAAAGAGACGATTACCGGAAAAGAATTCATGGAGATTTTTCACAAAGTTCAGGGAATCGAGGACGGTACTCAGGAAAAAGAGGCTAGAATCTCAATGAAGGAAGTTTCCACAGCAGATGTGGCACAAGAGGATGTCACGGAAGAAAACGAAGCAGAAAGAAATACTCTACAAGAGAGTGCCGCACAAGAGGATGCTGCACAGGAGAGCGGGCAGGACCACTAATATAAAAAATAAAGAGTATCTGATATTGCTAATAATGGTCAGTGAAAATAGAAATCATAAGTTCACAGGGAAAACAGCTATGGATCAGATGTGGTGGAAAAGAGGAGTGCCTTTCGGCACTCCTCTTGCGTTAAAAACATTTTGTGGAATCAAAATCATATGCGTTTATTCGATATATGCAACTGTAGGGAAAGAGATGAAATTAGGGAGAAAATAATGTTTAATATAGAAGAGGAATTAAAAAACTTCCTGGGAAACCGGGAGTCTATCTGATGCATGATGAGAAAGATGATATTATTTATGTGGGAAAAGCAATCAGCCTAAAGAATCGTGTACGGCAGTATTTTCAAGCAAGCAGGAATAAAGGAGTGAAGATTGAGCAGATGGTCACACATATTTCGCGCTTTGAATATATTGTGACAGATTCGGAGTTGGAGGCGCTTGTACTGGAATGCAATACTGATCAAGGAACACAGACCGAAGTATAATAGATGCTGATGGATGACAAGACGTATCCGTTTATTAAAGTGACGATAGAGGAGGCATATCCGCGGGTTCTGTTTGCAAGAGAGATGAAAAAAGATAAGGCGAAGTATTTCGGACCATATACAAGCGCAGGAGCAGTGAAAGATACGATTGAACTGCTGAGAAAACTGTACCACATAAGGAGCTGTAACCGGAATTTGCCAAAAGACATCGGGAAAGAGCGACCATGTCTGAACTATCACATTAAGCAATGCTATGCACCGTGTCAAAATTATATTAGTCAGGAAGCATATCGGGAATCGGTGCAGAAAGCAGTAGAATTTCTGAGCGGAAAATATGATCCTATCCTCAAAGAACTTCAAGAAAAGATGGAATGTGCATCAGAAGCGATGGAATTTGAGAAGGCAATGGAATATCGAGATCTGCTTGCCAGTGTAAAGCAGATTGCGCAGAAGCAAAAGATTACGAACAATGATGGGGAGGATAAAGATATTCTCGCGGTGGCAACGGAGGATCGGGATGCAGTGGTGCAAGTGTTTTTCATCCGGGGAGGAAGACTGATCGGAAGAGATCATTTCTATATGACGATTGCCGACAGAGAGCCGAAGGCAGAGATTCTTACAAGTTTTATCAAACAGTTTTATGCGGGGACGCCATATGTGCCACGAGAGTTGATGATCCAGCAGGAAATCGAAGACCAGGAGGTGCTGGAGGAATGGCTGTCTGAGAGAAGAGGGCATCGGGCTCACATTCGTGTGCCGAAAAAAGGAGAGAAGGAGAAGCTGGTGGAACTTGCGAAGAAGAATGCACAGCTTGTTTTGAGTACGGATAAGGAGCGCTTAAAGAGGGAAGAGGGAAGAACGATCGGAGCGGTAAAAAGAGATTGAAAAATGGCTGGGAATTGCATCTGTGAAACGAATCGAGGCATTTGATATATCCAACACAAATGGATTTAATTCCGTTGGTTCTATGATCGTGTATGAGAAAGGGAAACCGAAGCGAAACGATTACCGGAAATTTAAAATCAAAGGGGTACAGGGTGCAGATGACTATGCAAGTATGCGGGAAGTATTGACGAGAAGGTTCGAACATGGAATGAGGGAGAGAGAAGAGGGGAAGGATCACGGAGGCTTCCAGACATTTCCAGACTTGATCATGATGGACGGGGGAAAAGGACAGGTCAATATTGCATTAGAAGTGCTGGATCAACTGGGAATTGTGATACCGGTATGTGGGATGGTGAAAGATGATCATCATAGGACAAGAGGGCTATATTACAATAATGAAGAGATTGGGATTGACAGAAATTCAGAAGGATTTCGTCTGATCACGAGGATTCAGGATGAAGCACACCGGTTTGCAATCGAATTTCACAGAAAACTGAGAAGTCAGGGACAGGTACATTCCATTCTTGACGATATTCCGGGAATCGGGCCGGCAAGAAGGAAAGCGCTGATGAAGCATTTTATGAGCCTGGATGCGATCAAAGCGGCAACGATAGAGGAATTAAAAGAAATTCCATCTATGAATGAAAAATCTGCAAATGAAGTATACAACTTTTTCCATTGATGATATACTAAGGAGAGAATAAGAATGAAGAAGGAGAGCATTATGGGAAGCGTAGAGTTACAGAAAGTTGCAGAGAAAATGAATTTAAAAAATCTGACTCCGCAAATTGGTCTTTTAGGAAAAGAAGTCAATGTGCCGGATATTAACCGCCCGGCGCTACAGCTCACAGGCTTTTTTGAACATTTTGAATCCGATAGAGTACAAGTGGTAGGATATGTAGAGTATACCTATCTTCAAAAGCTCAGCGATGATAGAAAGGAAGAAGTATACCAGTCACTATTATCCTATCCAGTGCCTTGTATCATTTTCTGCAGAGATCTTATGCCAGATCAGAGATTTTTGGAAATTGCGGTCGAAAAAGATGTGCCGATTTTTCTGACAGACAAGACGACATCTTCTTTCATGGCGGAGATCATCCGGTGGCTGAATGTGGAACTGGCCCCGTGTATCTCCATCCACGGTGTGCTTGTGGATGTCTACGGTGTCGGTGTGCTGATCATGGGCGAGAGCGGAATTGGAAAGAGCGAGGCTGCTCTGGAACTGATTAAGAGAGGACACCGCCTTGTGACAGATGATGTGGTTGAGATCCGAAAAGTCAGTGACGATACATTGGTTGGAACTGCTCCGGATATCACGAGACATTTTATTGAACTGCGAGGAATTGGTATCGTAGATGTTAAGACGTTGTTTGGTGTTCAGAGTGTAAAAGAGACACAGACGATAGATCTTGTGATTACACTGGAAGACTGGAATAAGGACAAACAGTATGACCGGTTAGGATTGGAAGAAGAGTATACAGAATTCCTTGGCAACCGTGTTGTATGTCATTCCATCCCGATTCGTCCAGGAAGAAATCTTGCGATCATAGTAGAATCTGCATCTGTAAATCATAGACAAAAACAGATGGGATATAATGCAGCACAGGAACTGTACAGGCGTGTGCAGGAGAATTTGACAAAGAGAAAATAGGAGACGAGAGAAATGAATTATTGCTTTGGAGTGGACATTGGAGGAACAACAGTAAAGTTAGGACTATTTGAATTCAACGGGACAATCGTGGATAAGTGGGAGATTAAGACCTATACAGAGAATGAAGGTGCAGCAATTCTTCCGGATGTAGCAAAATCAATTGCTTCCAAAATGGAAGAACATCAGATGAAGAAAGAGCAGATTCTTGGAATTGGTGTCGGGGTACCGGCTCCGGTGGCAGATGGAATTGTAAATGGAAGCGCAAATCTTGGATGGAAGTATAAAAATGTGAAGGCGGAGCTGGAAGAGCTGACTGGAATCAAGGTGAAGGTTGGAAATGATGCAAATGTAGCTGCGCTTGGAGAAATGTGGAAAGGCGGAGGCCAGGGAAATAAGGATTTGATCATGGTTACACTTGGAACGGGAGTCGGAGGAGGAATCATTGTCGACGGACGTATCTTAGGGGGATTTCATGGAGCAGGCGGAGAGATTGGTCATCTCTGTGTAAATTATGAGGAGACAGAAGTGTGTGGCTGTGGAGGTCGTGGATGTCTGGAGCAGTATGCATCTGCTACAGGTGTAGTAAGACTTGCCAAGAGAAGGCTTGCGAAAAATGATGATGAGACAATATTGCGCGAAGAAGAAATTACGGCAAAAGCTGTCTTTGATGCAGTTAAGGCAAACGATGCAGTTGCAATGGAGATTGCCGAAGAGTTTGGACGCTATCTTGGATATGCACTTGCCAATCTGGCAACAGCAGTTGATCCATCGGTGATCGTGATCGGTGGAGGGGTATCGAAGGCAGGTGAAGTACTTCTCCAGTATATTGAAAAATATTTTCGTGAGAGAATGTTCTTTGCAAATGCAAAGGTGCAGTTTGCTCTTGCAAAGCTTGGAAATGAAGCAGGTATCTGCGGAGCTGCAAAACTGATTTTATAAAGTAAAAGCTTATATACGAAAAGATAACAAAAAGAAGACAGAAATGAATGTGAGTATTAGTAACATCATTTCTGTCTTCTTTTTTGTTCGTGTATAGAAAATTGATTTTGAAATCCGGGAATACTATTCCTCTGGCGTGATAGAGCCATCCCCCTGATCAGGTGGGGAGGTTTCTCCACCACCGTGGTCTTCGCCATTTCCGTTTTCGTTGCCAGTTCCACTCTCAGATCCACTATTTCCATTTCCAGAACCGTTGTTTCCATTTGGATTTCCGGAATTTGGATTTTCTGGGTCAGGTGTTACTGGTTCATTGTCAGTTGATTCGTCTTCTGACTCGTCCTCAGCGGAACTGTCTGAGTGAGTGTTAGTAGAAGGCATATAGTAGCTTCGTGCTTTCCATCACATCTTTGACCGGAATCTGTTGCAACATATTCTGTCACTTGTGGACAGCTGGACAACGGCAGCTTTCCAGAACTTGCACAGACGGCAGTCTTTTCAACTGTGTCAGGCATCACAAAATCTTTGTATTCTAGACCTTCGTGTACTCGCTCCATAATGCTGTTCCACAGTGTCAGGTGCCATGAAGTATTATCCATAGGCTTGTTGGAGTCGTATCCACCCCCAGACAGAAGCAGTGTAGTATGGAGTATATCCGGAGAACCAGATATCTACATTATCGGAAGTTGTACCAGTCTTACCGGATACTGGCATATTGCTGAGTGCAGCACCGGTACCGGTTCCTTTTGTCACAACATCTATCATTGCATTTGTCAGCAGTCCGGCAGTAGAAGCCTTTACGACTTGATGTGTCTCGGAAGTGTTATCAATCAGTACATTTCCAGAATGATCGAGAATCTTCGTATAGAACTTTGGTTTTGTGTAAGTTCCGTTATTTGCAAGGGACGCATAGGCGGCAGTCATCTCGAGGTTATAGACACCGTGCGTGATACCTCCGAGCGCAGTTGCCTGCTGGATATCGCTGAAAGTCTGTCCGTTGATTACTTCCTGATCTACAACAGTGGAGAATCCAAAGCTCTTCAGGTAATCAAATCCAGTCTGTTCTCCAATCTCAGTGAGTGCTTTGACTGCAACGACATTCATAGACTGTTCGATCGCTTTCCTTACAGTCACCCAACCTTTGTAGGAAAAATCCCAGTTATTGACTTCTTTTCCGTTTTTATAGCGGTATGGTTCGTCTTTGATCGAGGTGTGAAGTCCCATTGCACCAATATCAAGTGCAGGGGCATAAGTTGATACAATCTTAAAACAGGAACCAGGCTGTCTTGCAGATTCCGTCGCACGGTTGAGAGAAAGGCTTTCCGTCTTCTCGCCGCGTCCTCCGACGATTGCTTTTACTTCCCCGGTGTATTGATCCATAATCACAAAAGAAGCTTGTGGTTGTGGAACGATCGTCTTTTTTTCCACCTGAGTGTCTCCTTCGCGGGAGATTGTTGATTTGTATTCATCAATCGCCGCCTGAGCAAGTTCAGGGTAGAGAAGACGAGCGGATAAGAGTCATTTCTTGTCTGACGCAGATACTGCTCGAGCATCTCTTTGCTGAAGTTTTCGACAGTTCCATCAGAGCGTGTGATCGTGAGCTGATAGTCGATCAGGCCAAATTCTGTATTGTACGGATAGTTATTCGGGTTTAAAAACTCTTCATCACAGATTTGCTGAATTCTTGCATCCTGAGTTGCGTAGATGGAAAGACCACCGCTGTAAAGAGCATTATAGGCTTGTGTCTCCGTATATCCCAGCTTTGTCTGTAAGTCGGAAATGACTTGTTTAGAAAGCTCATCGATAAAATAAGTGTATGGAGTGTCTGTGGATGTATCGGCATTTGTAACCTGAATCCGGTCATAAACGGGATCAGCCATGGCAGTATCGTACTCTTCCTGGGAAATATATTTCTGTTCTAACATATTGCCGAGAACAAGTTTGCGCCGCTTGGCATTTTCTTCCGGGTTGACTGTAGGGTCATATCTTCCAGGATTCTGAGTAATGCCGGCGATCACGGTACATTCTGAGAGTGTCAGCTGCGATACGTCTTTGTTGAAGTAGCGTTTGGCAGCGGATTGAACTCCGAGTGTGTTCTGTCCTAGGTTGATCGTATTCATATAATTTTCCAGAATCTCTTCTTTGCTCATCTGCTTTTCCAACTCCAGAGCAAGGAACTGTTCCTGAATTTTACGTTCGACACTGTCTAAGAATGTCTTTTCCTGTGAGAAATTCGGAAAGACATTATTTTTTATCAATTGCTGGGTAATCGTGCTGGCACCTTCAGAAAAGTCACCGCTTGTGATGCCGACAAGACCGGCACGAAGAATTCCTTGCAGGTCGATTCCGTTATGCTTGTAAAAACGTTCATCTTCGATCGCTACAAAAGCGTCCTGAAGGTCTTCCGGTATTTCGTTGATTGTTTTATAAATACGGTTGGAACCGGAAGTAACAAACTTTTCTAATTCCTGTGAACCGTCTGCGTTATAAACAGTTGTGAAGTATCCACTCGGTTTGACAGAAGCAGGAGAGATCTTCGGAGCTTTGTCAAGAATTTTCTTCAAGAACAGACCGCCGCCAATCATACCGATGATAATGAGCAAGAGAAAAACAATTAAAAATCCTTTGAAAATCCGGACACCTGCTCGTTTTTTCTTCATCTTTGATTTTGAAGATATTTTCTTCTGTTTTTTGACAGAATTTCGTTTTCCATAATTCATGAATGGTTTCCTCCTTTATCAGGTAATTATATCAAATTTATGTATTGAAATAAAGCATAAAATAAAATCTTCATATTTCAAGGCAAAAACTTAAGAAAAACTTGTGAAAACAGAGTTCTGTTGATATAGTATAAACAGTTTCAGATAAAATGTAATTAGAAAAAGGGTGATAGTATATGTTAAGTAAATTTCATACAGTCTATGAGGGGGGAGAAGCAGAAATCATTGAGAAGAAGTCCCGCTTCATTGCGACAGTACTTCCGGTCACCTGCGAGGAAGAGGCGCTGGAATTTATCGAGTCTATGAAGAAAAAATATTGGAATGCCACTCATAACTGCTATGCTTACGTGATCGGGGAGCGATTTGAGACACAAAGATGCAGTGATGACGGAGAAACCGCAGGGGACAGCAGGGAAACCGATGCTCGATGTGTTGCTGGGGGAGGAGATACACAATACAGCAGTCGTAGTGACAAGATATTTTGGAGGTACGTTACTTGGAACCGGAGGGCTTGTGAGGGCTTATTCCGGAGCAGTCAAAGACAGGATTGGAAGCCAGTAAGATTATTACCAAAAACTGGGGGATTAAACTGGAAATACAGACAGATTATACCGGACTTGGCAAAATACAGTATATCCTTGGACAGAGGGGGATTACGGTTCTGGATTCTGTCTATGCAGAGAATGTGATGTTGATTGCGCTCATTCCTGAAGAGATGAATCAGGAGGTGATAGCAGAGATCACAGAGGGGACAAACGGACAAGCAAAGATGACACAGAAGGAAAGCTGCTATTTTGGAACGGTTGATGGTGAGATGAAAGTGTTTGATACAGAATAAAAATCCCTCCCGGTAATGGAAAGGGATGTCCATTGCCGGGAGGGAAGGAAATGTCTACTGAAATTCCGGTTCGATCAAACCGAAAGTACCATTCTTTCTCTTGTATACAACATTGACTTCTTCTGTCTCTGCGTTGAAGAATACGTAGAAATCATGTCCAAGTAAATCCATCTGGATACACGCATCCTCAGGGAACATTGGTTTGATTCCAAATCGTTTTGTACGGATGATCTTAATCTCATCATCTTCTGAAGAAGTATCTTCTGATTCAAAAATTCTTGCTTGAAGTTGCTGCCTTCTTGATTTCTGGCAACTAATTTATTCTTATATTTGCGAAGCTGTCGCTCAATCACCTCTTCTACGAGATCAATCGATACATACATATCATTACTGCTTTGTTCAGAACGAATGATATGTCCCTTGACAGGAATTGTGACCTCAATCTTCTGACGTTCTTTTTCCACACTGAGTGTTACGATAATTTCTGTTTCAGGAGTAAAATATCTTTCTAGTTTCCCTAACTTTTGTTCAATGCAACTCTTTAAACCTGGTGTTACATCGATGTTTTTTCCGCTAATGATAAAGTTCATGCTGCCAACCCCTTTTCGGTATATTCTACAAATAATAGAAATAAAAATGAGTTATTTGTAGTATGTTTGTATTATACATCAAAATTCCGCGAAGAGCAATAAAATATTTGATAAAAATATAAAAAAATAATAAAAGACTGACAAAAGAAAGGTTTTATGGATAGTGTTCGCAGAAAAGAAATCAGGTGTCCATTTGGACACCTGAAGTAAATTAGTTTTGAGTGGAAGATGATCGATGAAATTTTTTTAGAATCCATGGATAGAGGAAGATTACCCATAGAACTAAAAGAAAGTAAGTGAACATATCTGCCGGAAGGGAGTCGCCGAACAGAAATTCTATCCCGATTTTGAAGGAAACGGCGACGAGAAGACCGATAATGAGTTTTCCAATCTGAAACGGGATCGACCTTTGACGGAAAAATTCACATAGCGATTTTCAAGATACCAGCCGACACCGAATCCAATCCCTGCAGCAGATGCTTTGCAACAGTCAGATGCGTAGTGAAGTGAGATATCCCCATGGGAAAGTAGGAATAAGGCATAGATACTGACAGCAGAAGAAAGGAGCAGGAGTGACAGAAGAATCAGCCTTCTGTATCGCGTGGAATCCAGAAGGAAATCGCTTGCTTTATACACGGCAAAGGAAATACAAAGTGAAACTGCCATAGATACAACTACATCTTTCGGTGTGTGTACCCCGAGATATATGCGGGAAAATCCAATCAGTAAAAACATAAAGGCAAACAGGAGCTTAGAAAGCAAGCGTTTGCTTTTGAACATGAATGGAGCGAACAGGCAAGTACCACCTTGGGTATGTCCGCTTGGAAAGGAGTATCCGGTCGCAGCAGGTACGGCGCTTTCCACTGGAGAAAAGCTTGGATCTAATATCCAGGGCCGTGGGATCCGGAATGTGATCTTTAATGTCTGTACACACAGACCGGCAAGAAAGTAAGTAAATCCCAGCTGATAAGCAAAGCGCTTATCCACACACCAGTAGAGTGTGCAGATAACCGCTATGATGATGACTTCCTGCCCAAAATAAGTGACAAACTGAAAAAAATGTTCCCCGAAAGGAGTACGCAGTTCTGTCAGAACGTGTAAGAAGTCCATTATTTATTTCCTCGTTTTCTCATCTTTGAATCTAATATTTTTTTGCGGATGCGCAATGTCTCTGGAGTTACTTCCAAAAGTTCGTCTGTGTCGATGAAGTCCAGTGCCTCCTCGAGACTCAGTGTTCTAGGAG
>ENA-OQBT01001192-OQBT01001192.1-human-gut-metagenome-genome-assembly--contig:-NODE-1192-length-11140-cov-2.937801_pt1 | contig 11140 bp, 15 predicted proteins | sample MGYA00242749_ERZ504557 | MGnify/ENA primary metagenome ERZ504557 (study PRJEB26092, sample SAMD00036243) | human gut metagenome | host: Homo sapiens | study: EMG produced TPA metagenomics assembly of... | reverse complement strand
TCCTTGCAATGGGGCTTCTTTCCTTGATTATTTCTTTGATTGCACAGCCGCTTGTCTTGAAAGTGCTGGGTGAAACAGTTGGCGTATTTGATATTGTAACTGCCGCTATTGCAGGAGTATTCTTATTTGCACTCTATACCGTGTTCCAGATTCCGGGATATTACAAGTACGGCTCAATCAAAGGACGGGTATTTATGTATATTCCAGTGGCCGGTTTTTTGGTGACTTTACTTCTTCTCTCTAAAATGCCAGCTATCGGGAACTCAATTATTTCAGTCGTTGAATCTTCTCCGATACTTCTCGTTTTCCTTGCGGTTTTTGCTATTGTCGTGATGTATGCGGTTTCAATCTTCTTGTCCATTCGGGTTATGAAGAATAAGGAAATGTGAGGTGATTGTATGGATTTCACAATTTTGGCAGTTGTGCTTTTGATTGGTGTTGGCGTTCCTATCCGTAATAAACTCATACGGAAATATCGGGATAAGAAAAAGAATGATCGCAATTCGGAGTGAACAATATGGAGAAAACAGAGTTCATCCGCTGCCCAGTCTGCGGGAATAAAACACGCGACAAAATTCGGGAAGATACCGTACTTAAAAAATTTTCCTCTCTTTTGTCCAAAATGTAAAAGTGAATGTCTAATCGACATTGAACAATTAGACTTACGATTAGCATTATGGGAATACCGTCGTTACTAATGACAGTATTCTGTTTGCTTTATGAGAAAATGCTCAATGCTGGAATGGGCAATAAATTTGAATTTGACAAGGAGATAATAATGATACCAATTTCTGATATTCTCATCCGCTCAATTAGTGGGTATGTGTTTATGGTTCCAGTCTTCGTACTGTAATTTCTTGTGGCTCAAAAAATTGGGGAGAACACAAAGTTTTCTCCATACCGCTGCAGTGTTTGTTTTTGGTTATTATTTATTCGGACTTTTGACCGTCACAGGCATCGGCTTTACAAGCACAATGACCTTTCGCCCGAACATTTCTTGGACTCCATTTATCGGTATGATAACTGGGCCAATTGATACCATTCTGAATATTATTCTGTTTGTCCCGTTGGGATTTTTCCTGCCGCTGCTGTACAAGAAATATCATCACATGAAGACGGTTGCATTGACTGGCTTTCTGTTTTCTTTGGCTGTTGAAATTGTCCAGATGTTTGGCTGGGGTTCTTCCGACATCAATGATTGATGACAAATACCGCTGGAGCCTGTATTGGATTTTTAGTTTATTGTCTGCTGTCAAGAATCTTGCCTGCCAATCTGAAAAAGCAACTTCAATCCAGCCGTGTCAATGCTGTGGCTGAAGTACTTCTCTTTGCTATTTGCACATTTGCCATTATGGTCACGGCTCAGACTTGGTTTGTCCATGATGTGCTGAATGTTCCATAAATTGTATCGGAAACAATCGGTCTCAGATATAACAAAATAGTGTCTTCTGTTTGACACACCTGCAGACCGATTTTTCCGTATTGAACTTAGTCGCGTCAACGAAGCCACTACCTATGGAATTTCAATCTTTTCCTTCCTGTTATGCTTGGACAGATTGAATAATTCTCTTTGTGTTATATCTATTATTTTTAGGTAATAGTCCACAACGGCTTCTAACATGAAGGTACAAAAAATAAAAGTTGATCCTCAATCAACCCTATTATTGTACTCTTCAATTCATACTTTTCGATCTCAATGGTAGTATGGTTAGATAGACATCTGTTGCCGCTATCCCTTGGTAAGTTACCCGTTCAGCTTACCTACAAATTTAGAATACAATAAATGGCATCATTTGAACAGACTATATTTTTGGGATGAACTGTTCTACTATGAGAGCTTCGGTCTGTTTGCTGTGCTGATTCTGGTACAGTTGGCGGCCACCGGCGCAGCAGCGTTCCGCTTTTACTACAAACAAAGAAAAGGCTGAATAGAAAATAGGTATCATCAATCAAAAATATCATTGGAGGTATAACTTATGGAAAAAGAAACAATGGGAACTGTAATTTCAGTTACAAAACAATGGTGGTTAAAAGTAAATCGTAAACCTGCCCGCGTTCATGCTATGGATGGCGCAGCCTTTCCGCATACTATCAAGGTCAAATATACGATAGACGGAAAAGATTACATCTGCCGAAAATGGATTGGCGCAGGAAACAAAGTCCCTGACAAGGGAACAACGCTTAAAGTTACCTATTGTGAAGATAAGCCATCGAAAGCAAGAATTGAACTCTAATTCAAATTGAATGACTAACATGGTATGTTTTGTGGCCTTTGCGGCATGAAACATACCTGCATATTCAAACATCTGCCTCCACAGCGGGGAAAAGAAAAAAACCGCTGACGGGCAGAGGATTTCGTGCGCTTTTCTGTATCATCGACTGATACGGCGGTTTTGAGAAAATCAGAGCCGCCGTTTCTTTTCGTCTATCCTAAACCAACGACGACCTAACACCGTGTAAATCCACGGCGGCATATAGGAGGATTGCCGCCGTGTCTATTTTTGCCTTTTTTCATAGCACCCATGACCTACATCAGTTAAAAAAAGCATAGCTCCGCCTCCGGGTTATTCCGGCTATGTATGCGAAATTTGTTGGAACCTTAATTATTATGTCATTTCATGCGTCCGTGTAGCTTCATGCCGCCCGGGCGCTTTTGCGTTCTTATGCGTTAGCTTCGGGTCATGTTGGCCCGAAGTCATTCCCCGGTGCCGCTCCCCGCCGCCTTCGTTTCGGTCACTCGTCAACCAACAACCGAAACGGAGGTCAATATGGCTATTATCAATTTGCGGGACTATTACCCATTTTATACATCGGATTGCTTCATGGAAGTATCGGAAGAAGTTGCAGAAATGTTCAAAGAGTTTGAGCGTAAAGAGGCTGCTTATCGGCTGCGTACATACCGCCACAAAGCCTACTATTCCTTGATCGGGATGACGGGCTGGAGCATGAAGCTGTCTTTGTTGCCTTATCTCCCCATGAACTGTATGAGCGGAAAGTGACCATGCAGGAGCTTCACGCAGCGATTGCCAGTCTGCCGGACAAACAGGCAAAACGGATTTATGCTCATTTCATTCTCGGCATGACCAAACAGGACATTGCCCGGGCAGAGGGCGTCCATGAAAAAGTGGTTCGTGTCGCAATCGAGCGAGGTCTGCGGCGCTTAGAAAAAATTTTGAAAAATTCTTTGTAAGGCGTACCGATTTAGACCGGAAAATGAAATGGTTTATGAGAGGCAAAACACTTCGGGTCACAATGACCCGAGGTTCAGACAAGCCTCATGCAGATTGAAAATTGAATAAAAAGACACCCGGATACGAAGGGGAACGCGCTGTGTGACAGACCCGCCATGACCTCGGATTTCAGAGAATACAGTCTTTGTAAAACTGAGCGAGCGAACAGGTCCATGCCATAGGTGGGGCAAGGCTGGCTCCACCGGAACAGGCGCAGGCCCCGGATACTTGCGTTTAGTCACAGTCCGAGCGTTGAAGCGGCCTTGCAAGCCGTGAGCCGTCGCAGGCAATGAGAACGCCTTGCCATCAGAATGGGGAGAGTTGAAATACTATGGGGCAGAAAGTCTATGCCCGTCCGATGTGCCTGTGATGTAGTAAAAACCTGTGGGGAGCCCTCCGGCAATGCTGTCTGATGATAGGCCAACCAATCCGGCGAGGCTCCCCATCTTTTCTCAAAGGAGTTTCTTATGGAAAATGCGTTTGGGATGTTTCCCGGTTTTGAGCCGGATGAATGGAGAAACGACGCCTGCCGCGGCTATGTCATCATGGCAATGGAGGACTGCGGCTTTTCAAAGAAGGATATTCGTCGTGTTGTGGGACAGCTTTATGAAGTCTTTGATCTCAACAGTGTGGAGGACGCTAAACAGAAATTTCACTCCAGTCCGTACTGACCTCGGGCCACATCGGCCCGAAGTGGAGAAAGCTCAAAGGGCGGCACCTGCGGGTGCCGTCTTTTGACATTTCCCCACAGGACAAGAGGGAAACGCTGGCAAGTACACCCATTCTGAAAAGGAGGTTTCCAATGACACAGGCCGTCACATATCAACGAGAAACAAAGTTTGTACTTCAAGGGAAAACTATTGTGCTGGAAAGCCTCACGCCGGTACTTTCCCCGAAGGAGAAGGAACAGCGCAAAAAAGAAATTGAACGCCGTCTTTATGAGGTGTTCAGTAAGTACGGGGACAGGTTTCACTAACCATTCGCAACATTGTTGTCCGGGGCTGCTGATAGTATAATATAGTTGTAAGGTTGGTAGCTCCATTCCAACAAGGAAAGGAGCCCAATATGGAATTTATCAGAGAAGATTGCATTTATGCGAGACAGTCAGTAGACCGCAAGGACAGTATCAGCATTGAAAGTCAGATTGACTTCTGCAAGTACGAATTGAAAGGTGGGAGCTGCCGGGTATTTAAGGACAAAGGCTATTCCGGCAAGAACACCGACAGGCCGGAGTTTCAAAAGCTGCTGGGCGAGATCCGCAAGGGAAAGGTTCGGCGGGTCATCGTGTACAAGCTGGACCGGATAAGCCGCTCTATTCTGGACTTCGCAAATATGATGGAGCTGTTTCAAGAGTACGATGTAGAGTTTGTATCATCCACGGAAAAGTTTGATACCTCGACCCCGATGGGACGGGCCATGCTGAACATCTGCATTGTATTCGCCCAGCTTGAACGTGAGACAATCCAGAAGCGCGTCACGGACGCCTACTATTCCCGATGCCTGAAAGGCTTCCACATGAGCGGGCAGGCTCCATACGGCTATCAGTTGGAGCCCACCGTGGTAGAGGGTATCCGTACAAAAAAGATGGTTGCCGACCCCATAGCTGCCGACCATGTACGGCTGATGTTTGAGATGTACGCCGAACCGGAAACCTCTTTCGGAGACATTACCCGCTACTTTGAGGAACAGGGTATCAAGATTTACGAAAAGTCAATGGTTCGGAGTTTCCTTTCCCAGCTTTTACGGAACCCTGTTTACGCACAGGCCGACTTGGAACTGTACGAGTTTTTCAAGAGCCAGGGCGCGGCGATTGTCAATGACGCTTCCGATTTTGCCGGAACAAACGGCTGCTATCTCTATCAGGGGCGGGATGTTAAGGAGGACAAGGACAGGTGCCTAAAAGACCAGATACTTGTTATCGCTCCCCATGAAGCATTGATCCCCTCGGACACATGGCTGAAATGCCGGAAAAAGCTCATGGCAAATACCACCTTCCAGCAGGGGCGTAAACCGAAAAACACTTGGCTGGCCGGAAAAATCAAATGCGGGCATTGTGGGTATGCTCTGAAAGCCACCCATGTACCAAACAGCACAGGCTATTTCCGCTGTACCAAACGGACAGAAAATAAAGGTTGTCCGGGCTGCGGGAAAATCCGCAAAGAAGAATTTGAGCAATTCATTTTCTCGGCCATGCAGGAGAAATTCAAAGATTTTCAGATACTCCACGGCAAAGAGGAAAAGGTCAATCCGAAACTGACAGCCTATCAAGTAGAGCTGGCACAGGTGGAGGCAGAAATTGAAAAACTGCTGGACACGCTGACAGGAGCCAATGCGACCTTGCTTGCTTACGCCAACAAGAAAATCGAAGAACTGGACACCCGCCGTCAGACCATTTCAAAAGCCATAGCCGATTTGAGCGTCGAAACCATATCGCCCCAGCAGATAAAGAAACTGTCCTATTATCTTGACAACTGGGAGAGCATAGATTTTGACGACAAAAGAAAAGCCGCCGATGGCTTGATTTCTACAATCAAGGCCACCAGCGACCGTGTTCAGATAGAGTGGAAAATCTGACATTTCCGCTCTATCGCCCCTCATTTCTATTTTATCTCGTTTGTACCCCTTGTACACCGACGCTTATGTTTTTGGTTATCTTTTATGTAATACTAGCATAAAAGATTTTAAAATATTATATAGAGGAAAAGAAGTTAATCTTGATTGTAAAGAACAAGCAATGAAATTTTTAGAAAATTCTAGAACCTACGAATTAATTAATGTATTTTTTATTTATCAAGGATTTGATAAATTCCTGAATTATTAGAAGATATTCTACTATATTTATATAATAATTATAATTCAATTTGCAAAAAACGATATTAATAATATTTTTGAGGCGTTAATATTTTATACCACACATGATATGGTTCCGTATGATTGTTTCATTGACTGTGTAAGTCGTATTAATTCTATTGTATTACCAAAATTAAATTTAGAAGGCGAATTACAATTTATCGGATATAAAGAAAAATTAAATCATATCATTACAGATGGGTTATATGGTAAAAATTTTATTTTATCCTCGTACGATAAAAACGCATTAATTATATTGCATATTGAAACGGATGATTATGACGAAGCTTTGAATATATCTAATGATTTCTTAGAAATGCTATATCGAAAATGTAAGTTAGAAGGAAAATGGGAATTGATTGAAAGTAGAAAAGGATCTTGGATTTTAACTTTTGTAATTCCTGCAATGCTTATAGTAATGTTACCAAAAGTTATAAAAAATTATTATAATCTTATTTCCGAAATACAAATAAAACATAAAATCAAAAAGAAAATTATAAAAAAAATAGACAACTCTCGATTATCAACAAACGAAATGTATCAATTAGTTGATATTATCGAGAGATTGCAAATATTTGAACAAACGGAAATTGATATTCCAAAACAAATATCAGATATTAAAGCCATTTTGTAAGGATTCAATTGCCTTATAGAGTTTTTCTCTGTTAATCATAAGATTAACTCTAAAATAATAATATACATCATCGCTATATAAATATCTATCATATGGTAAGGTTAAAACATTACATTTGTATAAAATTTCCTTTGCAATTGATAAATCATCTTTACAAGAAAAATTATTTTTAGGTATTCCTAAAAGACAAAACACGCCACTTGTACATTTGCTTACATACACATTTTTTTCGGCAAACATACTTAATATTAAATTGTAGGTGTTTTTAACATAATTAATATTTTGTGATAGTTGTTTTTTTACAAATGAATTTTCTGCTCTACTATAAAGTCTCTTTATATAATTATATTGTTGCGACGTTATTGATCCACAAAAAACTACGCTATTTTTTTCGATTTTATTTATTAATTTAGAATTGGAAAAAATAGCACAATGTTTTATACCATTGAGAAACAAGTTTTTAGCTAAAGATTCTAATATGACATAATTATTATAATAGGATAATTCATTGTATAATTTAAAATCGTTTAATAAAATATTATTATTCCATTTTAACCCATTATATATATTATCTATTAAAATATAACCGTTTGTTTTTAAGAGAGCTAACTGTATAATTTTTATGTCTGAATTTGAAATGCATATTCCTGTTCCAAATAATGGGTTATTTATTATAACGAGATTAATATTTTGAGATAAAATCGTATTACATATTTGGTCAATGTTATTATTGGGGAAAGATTCAACATAAATCTCTATATTCAATTGTTTCAATATTTCAATATATAAATAATATATAGGAGATAATTATAATGCTTTTACGCACTTTTTTTCTTTAAAAATAGCTAATATACTAAGCCACGCTCCTATAGTTCCATTTGAAACAAATGCAAAATTTTGAATTGAAATATTATTCCTTTTAAATTCATCATTTTCAGATATTATATATTTTTTTAAGTCAAGAAATTCATCTGAAAAATAATAATCACTGACTTGACTAGAATTTAATTGATTGTATTCTATAATTTTAGCATTAGGAAATGGATTTATTTCTTCATCTTTATTCCATGTAGAAATAAAGATGGAATCATTTCTTTTTATATCCAATAAGGATGAAATATCACTGGAATAATTTCTTTTTATATCCAATAAGGATGAAATATCACTGGAATAATTGGGATTAAGCTTCATTTTATTACCCCCATTTCTTTTATAATATAACAGACGGATAACTAAAAATTATCCCTCAAAAATAAAACAATCCATCAAAAACGATGGATTGTAAAGAAGTCTATATATGAAAATCCTTCCTAGGATGTTTTGATATTAGAATATCCCTCTGTTTAGCAGTGGTTACATGTGTGTATATCTCAGTGACATTGATGGAGCTATGTCCTAGCATTTCCTGAATATACCGGATATCGACATCGGCCTCTAATAAGCTGGTAGCGAAAGTATGCCTGAACATGTGCGGTGTGATATGTAAATCTATATCGGCGAGAGAGCAATACTTATTTATCATCTGCGAACAGCTTGGTCAGATAGCGGTTTGCCATTTTGGTTAGCAAAAAAATAATTGCAGTTTTTAATTTCAGCTTGGAATTCAGCCTTATATTCTTCCATTATTTGAGAAACAGAATCATTGCCAATATGAATACGCCGCTCTTTATCGCCTTTACCATATATGAGGATGCTCCCATCATGTAAATTTATATCTTCGTTTTTTAATGAGCAAAGCTCAGAAATTCTCATGCCGGTAGCAAATAACAGTTCGGATACGGCTGCATCGCGCAATGCATTCCTTCTCTGATAATTAGTTTTAGCGTTGTCCCGTTGTGTATAAATGATAGTCAGAAATTTTTCTACTGTATGTAGTGGGATAATTTTGGGTAATATGGTAGGTTCACGAAAGTGCACCTGTATTTTGGAGAATGGATTTATTGTGAGGAGTTCTTTATATTCCAGATAATGAAAAAATGCTTTTATTGAGGCTATTTTTCTTTTTACGGTTTTGGGTTTATATTGTTGGTGGAGTCTGGCAATATAATCCTCCAAATTGTTTGGTGTGATTTCCGTTATTTTTTCAAGAGATGGTTCCTCAGAGAATTGTCGCAAGTCAATCCGATATGCTTTTAAAGTCTTTTCATCCAGACATTTTTGCGTCCTGCAATATTCCAAATAGTTTTCAATAAGTGTTTGTAAGTTTTCCATGATGTTCTCCTTTGTTTGGCGTTTTTAAAATAAATTGATAAAATTATATCGGAAAAAGTGGTAAAATATAAATTGTTTTTTAAATACAAATCCGCTATACTATAAGCATGGTATAGCGTTTTTTTTACTGTAATCTGAAGAGTTATTGTGAGGTAGGGATATGAAGCTTAATTCGATAACATTACAAAATTTTAAGGGAATAGACAATCTGGAAATAAAGCTTGATAATAAGACAACGGTTATTTTTGGTGTGAATGGCGTTGGCAAGTCAACAATCCTTCAGGCTATAGATTTATTATATGCTGATATCATTGCAAAGCTGATGGGAACGGTGCGAAGTAAGACAGCCAGATTCAATGAAGATTTTATTAGCTATGGAAAGTCTGCGGCCGGCATAAAGGCTGATTTCGATTTTGAGGATGGCAAAAGCATATATTATGAACGCACAATTGACAGGGCTAAAGGTGAAAAAAGAAATACAAGTGCTCTTAAAAAACTTACAGATAAGTTTCAATCGTTATATATACAAATGGGTTATGATGATGGCAATGGCAATTGGATAGAGGAATCGGATAATAAGAGTATGCCCATTTTTGTTAATTATGGAGTAAATAGAATTGTGCTTGATGTGCCGGTTAGGCTCCTAAAGAGCAGTTTGTAAAACTGGATGCATTTGACAAAGCTATAGAAAGTACGATAGATTTTAGGAATTTATTTAAATGGTTCAGAAATCAGGAGGATATAGAGAATCAGATAAAGGTTAGAGATGATTCAAAATATGAAGATAAAAGCCTTGCAGCTGTTAAAAAAGCAATGTTAGCTATGCTTGATGGATTTGAGGATATTCGGATAGAGAGAAGACCTTTGGCAATGAAGGTCAATAAAAACGGCAAGTCTTTAAAGATAGATCAGTTATCGGATGGAGAAAAATGCACGATAGCTCTATTTGGAGATTTGGCAAGAAGAATGGCATTGGCAAATCCGGGTAAAGATGTGAATCCTTTGGAAGGCTCAGGTGTTGTGCTCATTGATGAATTGGATTTGCATATGCATACATCGTGGCAACGAAAGGTATTGAATGTTTTAAGAGACACATTCCCCAATATCCAGTTTATTATTACTACACATTCTCCGCAGATTTTGGGTGAGATGGATGATTCTGTCAATTTATTGTATCTGTATAATGAAGATAATGAGATTCTATTTAAGACCTATGAATCCTTTGTGGGATGGGATTCAAATGTTATTTTAGAGGAAGTAATGAATACGTCTTCAGTTAATCAGGACATCAAGAGAATGATTGATGAGATGTATAAGTGTATTGAAGATAAGAAGTATGATGAAGCAGAGAAAATAGTGGATATATTGGATAAGAAACAAATGGTTATGCTGATGGTATTTCTAAGGCAAGGATACTGATATCAAGGGGTAAAAGACGTGAAGCAAATTAATAAAAGCAGTGCGCCGCAATGGTTTGAACAATGGAAATCAGATTTTGTAGAAGTTAATAATAGGCAACCTCATTATAAAGTTGATTTTGCAGGTAATGATAGCGATGGAATTGAAAGAAGAAGAATGCTACGCGAGGCTCTTATCAAGGAACAGGGCAAAATATGCTGCTATTGTATGAGAAGAATTTCCAACAATTCAGCTCATATTGAGCATTTCTTTCCGCAGGAGTCCTTTAGAGATATGGACTTAACATATGAAAACATGTTTGCATCATGCAATGGAGAGGCGACAATTATCTTAGATGATGAACATTGTGGGCACAGGAAGAATAACTGGTTTAGAGATGATATGCTCTCACCAACGGATGTTGAAGTAGAAAAGGTATTTAAATATTCAGCAAACGGCAAAATTAGTGCTGTTAGGAATCGTCCATCTTCTAATGTTGCTCAGGATATGATACATAATCTGGGACTTGACAGTTTTCATCTCGAAAGGGACCGTAAGCAGGCTATTCAGGCATCAGAGGTGTTTGATGATGAGGACTATACGGATGATGAGATTCGTAGTTTTATAGAATATTATTCAAATAAGAATAATGGTGAATATGAGCCTTATTGCAAAGCAATTGTTGATTGTTTGGAGGAGATGCTTTGATAGTTTTAAAGTGGTAGTGATAAAAACCAATATTGTGCTAATTTATGCAAATATTGTCGATTCCATTTTTAGATACGTCTGTTTAAAATATTATCGTATTTTAAATAGA
>ENA-OQBT01001189-OQBT01001189.1-human-gut-metagenome-genome-assembly--contig:-NODE-1189-length-11168-cov-2.960511_pt1 | contig 11168 bp, 15 predicted proteins | sample MGYA00242749_ERZ504557 | MGnify/ENA primary metagenome ERZ504557 (study PRJEB26092, sample SAMD00036243) | human gut metagenome | host: Homo sapiens | study: EMG produced TPA metagenomics assembly of... | reverse complement strand
CGAGCGCGGCGACTGGTCGTGACCACGCACGTGGAGGAGCATCCGCTGTTTAAGCGTAAAGGTGCCGACGTGACCATGGAGGTACCGGTCTCGGTCTATGAGGCGGCGCTCGGCTGCACGGTGGACGTGCCGACGCCCGGCGGTGCGACGGTTCGTCTGAAGGTGCCCGCGGTACCCAGACGGGCAAGAAGTTCCGCTTTAAGGAGATGGGCGCGCCCGACGTTAAGCACCGTGGCCGTACGGGCGCGCTGCTCGTCGAGATCAAGGTGCAGGTTCCCACGAACCTGTCTGATGACGAGCGCGATGCCATGACCAAGCTGCGCGAGGCCGACACGCGCGACTATCGCGAGAAGGTCAATCGTTACAAGGCGACGTACTAGGGCGGTCGCGGCGCACGACCACGCCCGCGGGCTTATGATGGACGATAACGAGACGGAAAGGGGTCAGGTAGCATGGCCGAGGACAATAGGAACAAACCGCTGTACATGATCAGCGTGGCGGCCGAGCTGACCGGCATGCATCCGCAGACTCTGCGCGTCTACGAGTCCAAGGGCCTGGTGAACCCCCAGCGCTCGGGCGGCAACACGCGCCTGTATTCGCGTGCCGATATCGAGCGCCTGGAGCTCATCAACCAGCTGACCGACGAGGGCATCAACTTGCCGGCGTGGTGCGTATCCTCGATATGAAGGAGCGTGCCGAGGAGCGTGAGCGCGAAAACGAAAAGCTCCGTGCTCGCGTGCGCCAGCTCGAGGACGAGCTGCACGAGTACAAGATGCAGAAGAAGATCACCGCCCTGGCCCCGCGCGACGGCTCGGTTAACCCCGAACAGGTTATGCGCAAGCTGCTGGGCGCCGGCGGGGATCTGTAGGTTACGCCGTTCTGCCGAACGGCGTAACGGCTCGACGCTGCGCCTTTGGTTCCGCCGTTCTAACGAACGGCGGACCGGTCGACGCTGACAAGCCCGCCAGAGCGGCAATCTGCCTTTCAACTTCGGCGGCATGATCAGAAGATCAATGCCGCCTTGTTTCAAGGCACCTTGCTCGCTCTGGTGGGTTTTCGCTGTCCGCGCCAAAACATCGGCGTTGCCATGGCCCGGATGCGGCACTTGGGTAGTCATTGGGGACGTTCTTAAATGACTAGTCGAAAGGGACACTCTTGCACTAAATCTGCAGGCCCTCGCCGGACTCGTCCTGTACTTTACCGAGATAAAGTGAACGCGCAGATTCGCAACCCACTTGCAACCGTTCTATGGCACGATATTGAACGAATGTATGCTATGCGCCCAAATCTTTTGGGCAGAGTGGGAGACAGTATGGTCAAGCTGTACGAGGACGGCATCTACCTGCGCGGCGGCAGCGAGGTTGTGCCTGCGGCCGAGGCCGCCGAGCGCGGTATTACGCAGACGCCCGAGGATGCCAAGCGCGGCACCATCGCGTATTCGATCCTCCAGGCACACAATACGTCCGGCGACCCCGAGGCGCTCAAGATTCGCTTCGACGCCATGGCGAGCCACGACATCACCTTTGTCGGCATCATCCAGACGGCGCGAGCCTCGGGCATGGAGCAGTTCCCGCTGCCCTACGTGCTCACCAACTGCCACAACTCGCTGTGCGCCGTGGGCGGCACCATCAACGAGGACGACACGTCTTTGGTCTCTCGGCTGCCAAGAAGTACGGTGGCATCTTCGTCCCGCCGCACATCGCCGTCATCCACTCCTTTATGCGTGAGAATTTCGCCGGCTGTGGCAAGATGATCCTGGGCTCCGACTCGCACACCCGCTACGGCGCTGGGCACCATGGCCGTGGGCGAGGCGGTGGCGAGCTGGCAAAGCAGCTGCTGCGCGACACCTACGATGTCGCCTATCCCGCGTCGTTGCCATCTACCTCACGGGCGCCCCGCGCCCCGGCGTTGGCCCGCACGACGTGGCGCTCGCCATCATCCGTGCCGTCTTTGCCAAGGGTTACGTTAAGAACAAGGTCATGGAGTTTGTGGGCCCGGGTATCGCGAGCATGACGACCGACTACCGCAACGGCGTCGACGTCATGACCACCGAGACCACCTGCCTGTCGAGCATCTGGCCACCGACGAGGACACGCACGCGTTTTTGACCATGCACGGCCGCGGCGACGACTACCGCGAGCTCAAGCCCGCCGATGTCGCCTACTACGACGGCTGCGTCGAGGTCGACCTGTCGAGCATCAAGCCCATGATCGCGCTGCCGTTCCATCCTTCCAACGGCTTTGAGATCGACGAGCTCAACGAGAACCTCGAGGACATCCTGCATGAGGTGGAACTCGAGGCCGCCAAGATCGGCGAGGGCAAGACGCACTTTAGCCTGCTCGACAAGATCGTCGACGGTAAGCTGCACGTGCAGCAGGGCGTTATCGCCGGCTGCTCGGGCGGCAACTACGACTCCGTGGTCCAGGCTGCCCGCGTGCTCAAGGGCGCCAACACCGGCTGCGGCGAGTTCTCGCTGTCGGTCTATCCCACGAGCCAGCCCGTGGCGCTCGAGCTCACGCGTCGCGGCTATATCTACGACCTTATGGAGCCGGTGCGATCGTGCGCACGGCGTTCTGCGGCCCGTGCTTTGGCGCCGGCGACACGCCCGCCAACAACGGCCTTTCGATCCGCCACACCACGCGCAACTTCCCCAACCGCGAGGGTTCCAAGCCGGGTAATGGCCAGCTGAGCGCCGTGGCCTGATGGACGCCCGCTCCATTGCGGCGACGGCTGCCAACGGCGGCATCCTGCGCGGCGACCGACCTGCCGAGGAGACTTGGACGAGGCCTGCGAGTACACCTTTGACGATGCGCCGTACAAGAAGCGCGTGTACTGGGGCTTTGGCAAGGCGGAGCTGCCGACGAGCTGGTCGAGGGTCCCAACATCAAGCCGTGGCCCGCGATGGAGCCCCTCGGCGACGACATCCTGCTTAAGGTGTGCTCCAAGATCATGGACCCGGTCACCACGACCGACGAGCTCATTCCTTCGGGCGAGACGAGTTCCTTCCGCTCCAACCCGCTGGGTCTGGCCGAGTTTACACTCAGCCGTCGCGATCCGGCCTACGTGGGTCGTTCCAAGGAGGTCGACGCCGTGGAGAAGCGCCGCGTGGCCGGTGAGGCCGCAGGCGACCTGGCGGCAATCGATGCCGAGCTTGCCAGCGTGTTTGAGGCGCTGGCCGGTGCGGGCGTCGCGGCAGACGCCAAGCGACCGAGTACGGCTCCATGCTCTATGCCAAAAAAGCCCGGTGACGGTTCTGCCCGCGAGCAGGCCGCGAGCTGCCAGCGCGTGATTGGCGGCCTGGCCAACATCGTCCACGAGTACGCCACCAAGCGTTATCGCTCCAACGTGATGAACTGGGGCATGGTGCCCTTCCAGATGGAGGCCGAGCCCAACTTTGAGGTGGGCGACTACGTCTTTGTGCCGGGTATCCGCGCCGCGCTCGACGGCGACCTAAAGGACATCGCTGCCTACGTGGTGCGCGCCGACGGTGCGGTCGAGCAGATTAAGCTCTACATTGCCGATATGACGGCAGAGGAGCGTGCCATCGTCAAGGCCGGCTGCCTGATCAACTACAACAAGTTCAAGGCCGCTGCCGAGTAACTCTGCTGTACGCCCCGGACACACCTTTCCCTCGTGCTCACGCGCTTCGCGAGGGTCGCCCGAGGGAAAGGTGTGGCCGGGGCTACCGCGACGTTCTCGCTGGGTCTTGAGGGACGCTAATAAATAGACTTGCTTGATGCCGCCCCTGTTATCGGGGCGGTTCCTTTTTGTCGAAAACCGCCACAAAGGGGACAGGCACCTTTGTGGCGGTGGGGGTGAGCTCAATGTCGGTGTGCGCGTTGAGCGACATTCCAATGAGCGCCTCTACAGAATTTCATCCGGGTTGGCGGGTTTGGTTGTTTTGGGGATGCCGAGTTTGGATGATGCGAAATCGTCAACATTGTCCTTGATTCCGTCTCTGGTGTAGACGGTGACCATATAGGTGCTGTGCCCGAATTCACTCTTGTCGCGTATTGCCCAGGCCTGCCAGTAGGCAGCCATACTTCGCCCTTTGATTTTTCCGACACGGCGGAGTTCTGTTCGCTTTAATTTCTGGTCGCTATCGATGGTTCGACCGGCCTCGTCGGTGAGCCCGCATTGCCCAAGTAGCTTGTTGAGGACTTGGTTCATGTGGCACTCGTCGGTGTTTGGAGCATAGTCGTAGGCGAGGGTGATGGAGTCGAGGGGCTGGTCGTCGATCAAATAATTCATCGTCTGAGGTTCAAGGCTGAAATGGGGGAAGCATCCATCAATCGTTCCGAGCAGCGGTAACTTTGACCGCCAAATTCCGGTGGGAATTCCATCTTCGTAGAACACGCCGCGACAGATAAAGGAGAGCGAGGTGGCACGCGAGCCGGCGTTGACCATTCCGCATAAATCGAAGGGCGAGGCGATACCAAGGGAAAAGGGCGTGGCGACGATAAGGAAGAGCATCACGATGGGTATGGCGAGAATGGCGATGACGTTGCGGCCGGTGGAATGAGGCGGCTTCATATGCGCTCCTCGAGAGAAAGAGCAGGCAAGCTCGATGACAAATGAATAATCTCAGCTAACGATTCAATTTTAATCTCATAACGTGTGACAGCTGGACGTCGAAACCGAGAACCACCACAAAGGTGCCTGTCCCCTTTGCGGTGGTTCTCGGTTTGTCTCGATCTGTAACAGTTAGACCCTAATTTGCCGAGTAGATGTTACAGATTGAGACAAACGGTTGCCGCTGGTCATTTTCTCTCGATCTGTAACATCTAGGATCAAAAATGGCTGCTAGATGTTACAGATCGAGACGGTAGCGCGCCTGGGCAGCGGCGGGCTGACATCTCAGTACCCTATCCATCAATCACTCAGAAAATCTTATATATAGAGACTTAGATTTGTGTATAAGATCGTACAAAGCTGGCAACAATACTTCTCGAACAACGTGAAGCCGCCCCGTAGGGCGGCCGCCCCAAGAGAGGTGATTCCATGAGAATCGATAAGCTAGCAATGACGTCGCGTGAGGCGCTACAGACCGCCATGAGCACGGCTGCCGACGCGCAGGCCGGCGCGGTGGAGCCGATTCACCTGCTGTCTGCCCTGCTCGGTGCCGGCGAGCGCAATATCTCCGTGATCATCGAGCGCATCGGTGCCGACCCGGCTCAGCTCGCACGCTCCACGCAGGATGTCATCGACCACGCGCCCAAGGTTTCGGGCGAGGGCCAGCAGATGGGCCTGTCCAACGAGCTTGTCCGCGTCATCGAGAAGGCCGAGAAAAAGGCCACCAAAGATGGGAGACAGCTTTGTGGTGACCGAGCATCTGCTGATGGCGCTTGCCGAGGACAAGGGCGAGGCCGGTCGTGTGCTGCGCGACGCCGGCGTCACCAAGGAGCGCATCGAGCAGGTCTACGAGGAACTGCGCGGCGATGACCGCGTGACGTCCGCCGAGGACAAGACGCAGTTTGAGGCGCTGGAGCAGTACGGACGCAACATCTGCGACCTTGCCCGCGCCGGCAAGCTCGACCCGGTCATCGGCCGTACCGACGAGATTCGCCGCACCATCCAGGTCCTGTCCCGTCGCACCAAGAACAACCCCGTGCTCATCGGCGAGCCGGGCGTTGGTAAAACGGCTATCGTCGAGGGCATCGCCCAGCGTATCGTGGCCGGCGACGTGCCGAGCACCCTGCGCGACCGCGACCTCATCGAGCTCGACATGAGCGCGCTGGTCGCCGGCGCCAAGTACCGCGGCGAGTTCGAGGACCGCTTGAAGGCCGTGCTCAAGGAGGTACAGAAGTCCGAGGGCAAGGTCATCTTGTTCATCGATGAGCTCCACACCATCGTGGGCGCGGGTGCCACTGAGGGCTCCATGGACGCCGGTAACATCCTCAAGCCGGCGCTCGCCCGTGGCGACCTGCATGCGATTGGCGCGACCACGCTCGACGAATACCGCAAGTACATCGAGAAGGACGCGGCGCTCGCACGTCGTTTCCAGACCGTGATGGTGAGCGAGCCCACCGTTGAGGACACTATTTCGATCTTGCGTGGCCTCAAGGAGAAGTACGAGATCTTCCATGGCGTGCACATCACCGATAGCGCACTCGTGGCCGCCGCCGACCTCTCCGATCGCTATATCGCCGACCGCTTCCTGCCCGACAAGGCCATCGACCTGGTCGATGAGGCGGCAAGCCGTCTGCGCATGGAGCTCGACAGCATGCCGGTCGAGATCGACGCCACCACGCGTCAGCTCACCCAGCTGCAGATCGAGGAGCAGGCGCTCATGAAGGAGACCGATGACGCTCCAAGGAGCGTCTGGAGGCCCTGCGCCAGGAGATCGCCGAGGTCCAGGAAAAACTCAACGTGCAAAAGGCCGGCTGGCTCAACCAAAAGAACGCCATCGACCACGTGCAGGAGCTTAAGGGCCAGCTCGACGAGGCCAGGAGCGAAGAGGAGCGCGCGACGCGCAACGGCGATTTGGGTCGTGCGTCCGAGCTGCGCTACTCCGTGATTCCTGGTCTGCAGCAGCAGATTCAGGATTCCGAGGCTGCGCTCGAGGCACAAAAGCAGCAGGACGGCGAGGGTCTCAACGAACAGGTGACCTCTGATGAGATCGCCGAGGTCGTGAGTGCCTGGACCGGCGTGCCCGTGTCCAAGATGATGCAGGGCGAGCTCGACAAGTTGAAGGGCTTGGAGGGTGAGCTGCATAAGCGCGTCATCGGCCAGGACGAGGCGGTCTCCGCCGTCGCCGCAGCTGTGCGCCGCAGCCGTGCGGGCCTCTCCGATCCGGACAAGCCCATCGGCAGCTTCTTCTTCCTGGGCCCCACCGGCGTGGGCAAGACCGAGCTCGCCAAGCGCTTGCCGAGTGCCTGTTCGACGACGAGCGCGCGCTCGTGCGTATCGACATGTCCGAGTACATGGAGAAGTTCAGCGTCCAGCGTCTGATCGGTGCGCCCCCGGGATACGTGGGTTACGACGAGGGCGGCCAGCTCACCGAGGCCGTGCGCCGTCGTCCGTACTCCGTGATCTTGCTCGACGAGATGGAGAAGGCCCATCCGGATGTCTTCAACGTGCTGTTGCAGGTGCTTGACGACGGTCGTCTGACCGATGGCCAGGGTCGCCAGGTGTCCTTCAAGAACACGATCATCATCATGACGAGCAACGTGGGTTCCAAGCTATCGCCGAGCTTTCCGGCAAGGACGAGGAGGAGATGCGCCATCAGGTCGACGCGGCCATGGCTCAGACCTTCCGCCCCGAGTTTCTCAACCGTATCGACGATATCGTGGTGTTCCATCCGCTCGGCATGGCGCAAATCGAGAAGATCGTCGACATTCAGCTCGCCGACGTCCGCGCGCGTCTGGCCAAAGAGCGCATGACGCTTGCCATCACCCCGGCGGCCAAGCAGATGCTCGCCGTGGGCGGCCTGGACCCGGTCTTTGGCGCCCGTCCGCTCAAGCGTCTGGTTCAGCGCGAGGTCGTGGATGCCATCGCCGCCGCTATCATCGACGGCACGGTGCGCGAGGGCGATCAGGTGACGGTCGATGTCGACAAGGACGGCGGCTTTACCGTCGTGTGCGACAACACCCCGGCGGCCACCTACGAGGTCCCCGACGCCGAGTAGATTTTTGGGACATGCCTCAAAATCTACCAGCCGTCTCTAAACGCCAAGGGCGGCGGATCCAATTGGGTCCGCCGCCCTTTTTCGTGCGACAATCGATGATGTTGAGCATGAGTACATGGCAAGGAGCTATGCAAATGAAAGACGAGAACAAGACGAACGCACCGGTGGCTGAGGCGGCACCCGCCGCACCGAAGGCTTCTCCCAAACCGGCGCCCAAGCCGCGCGACCCCTACAATCCGCGCCGAGAACGAGGACGACGACGGCTACGATCCCTACAGCGATCGCCGCCCCGAGCGCGAGCCGATGTTCGAAGCCGACCCCTGGCGCTGAGTGCCACCCAAAAGGCCACCAATAAGTTGCGGTGAAATAGGGACTGTTTTGCGGTTTGACCAGCAAAAACCGTCCCTATTCCACCGCAACTGCGTTAGGGATGTGGGTGTTGGGCGGCTGTCTTCGGGCCGGCTAGTCCTGTGCTTTGATGCTCGGCAGGAGAATCTGGGCGAGGTAGTCGGTCTCGAGTTTGGTCGCGGCGTCTGCGTTGCCGTCTTTGCCAACCAGGTCGTTCTTAATCTGGCTATAGGTGTAGCGGTTGCCGGTCGTAAGCTCGACAAGCTCAATGGCCGTGTCCATGGGGTAGGTCGACACGGGGTTCTGCGTGCGCCCGTTGATGGTTTGCGGAATCACGTACGGATAGACAGGGCCGCTGGCGTAGACGGTGTAGCCGTTGCTAGGCTGACCGTGCCCAAAACCGTATCGCCGTCGTCGGGCATAACGGTCTCGCCGTCGCGCACTGCGACAAGTGTCACGATTGGCGTATTGGTGTCATCGCCAGATAGATGCACAGCGTGCTGCCGTTTTGCCAGGTCGCGACCTTGCCATACCACTCAACCGGAATATCGAGCTGATACAGGTTCGTCGCCTTGTGTCGAGCGTCGGCATCGCGGGCGGACTGTGCCTCGCTTGCGCTTACGGCGTTGGCGGCGGCATCACGGCGCGTAATTGCCGCCTGCTGGAGTATCTTTGCCGCGGCGGCAGAGCTTGCGCCCCCTTCCTCGGCATACTTGGCGGCGGCATCGATCTGTCGTCGGTCACCGTGTCGGCCGAAGGTACCTTGAGCTTAAAGGTGGCCTGGGCACTCAAATCCTGCCCATCGCTCTTAATGGTGACCTGCGCCTTGGTGGTGGGGACGGTGTAGATGGTGCCGTCTTCCGCGATGGGGGAGGCGGCGATGGAGAGCGTGTAATCGCCGGGCAGCAGCTTAATGCCGCGACCGTGCTCGTCAACGTAGAGCGTTTCGCTCACAGAAGAGCCGTCGGAGTCCTGGCCACTCACCTGCACGGGGATCTTTGAGCCGGTGGAGCAGTCGAGCCCCGCGGCATGTACGCCAATCTGCACCGACATCATGGTATGGGCGTTTGCGGCAACCACGGCGGCCTGCTCTTGCTGGTATCCGTTCCAAGCCGCATAGCCCGCGCCGCCGGCGACGAGCGCGACGGCCACAACGCCGGCAACCATCAGGTTGCGGCGCTTGGGCGACATCTTACGATGACGAATCTCGCCTCGCGTGCCGAAGGAACGGACGGTAGGGGAATATCGCCCATGGCGATGGTCTCGTCTACGGCAGGCGCAGAGCCTAAGCCAGGGAGCTCGCGGGTCAACGAATCCTCGGCCGGCAAGTTGTCGAGCAAGATGGTTTCCTCGCTCGTGTCGGATTCGGTCTGGTCATCGCCCTCGCATTCGGATTCCTCGTGCCCCGCCTCGTCTTCGGTGGGCGCGGCGCCATCGTCTTTTGCATCCTGATCATCGGGCTGCGCTTCGATTTCCGGCTCATCTCGCACATCAACGCTCGAATCGTCAAACGCAATCTCGGCCAGTGCAATCCGGTCAAGGCTCTCCAGGGCCTCGGCACACGCTTCTGCATCTTGGGCCGCATCCTCTTGGCCCATCGTCTCATCTTTCATATATCCCCCAAGCTCAATATCGGGACAACACTGTACCCAAAAATGGAGCTATATAAAGCGCATGCGAAATATAAGATCCGATTTAACCCGAGTGCATCGTTTAGCCGCATCCTCGCGGCAGCAAAAAGCCCCCGGAACGCGGACGAATCACATTCCGGGGGCTCTGCAATGCGTTGAGTTGCGCGGAGCCGGCTACGCGGCTTCGTGCTCAAGCGATGTTTGCGCCAGGCGCGTTACTCGGCGTGCGCGTAATCAACCTTGGCGCGGCGAGCGGTAGCCTTCTCCCAATCGCTGGTGCCTCAAAGACATCCTGCTTGTAGGGATTGCGGCCGAGCTTCTTGGCACGGTAGGCGATGTAGATGATTGCGGCGACGTTGGCGATCAGCGCGGCGACCGAGACCGCGGTAGCGGCGCCGGGGTCGAGCGTGGAGTGGGTCACAAAGATGGACTCCTCCTGGAAGTACGGGAACACCTGGGCAAACATGCACCAAATGGCCAGCGTGAAGGCGCGGTTCTGGATCCAGCCGCCCTTGTTCCAGATAAAGGCGGCGACGGTGGGCGCCAGCAGCACCGCAAAGCCGCAGAACCAGGAGTGGGTGGGCAGGCAGTTGTAGGTGTAGCAGAAGTTCCAGATATCGTAGGCGATGATGTAGACCCAGGTCATGTCGGGCCACAGCATATCGGTCTGATCCTCGGAGGCGTAGACGCTCCACCAACCGGTCATGCAGAAGATGTTGATGATGCCGGCGATGCCGTTGAACACGTTGTTCCAGCCGGCCAGCTGCGTAGCACCTTCGGAGGTGACCCAGGTGGATTCGCCCAGGACAAAGAAGTGATAGCGCTCTCAAAGTCGGACACGACGGCGATCATGATGTTGATGGCGACGATCACAAACGGCCATGCGCGGAACCAATGCGCCTTGCCGATCTTGCCCCACTGGTACTTAATGGCAATGAAGCCCCAGCAACCGGCCAGCGCCGCGTATACCTTGGCGTAGTGGAACCAGCTGTTCTGGTACACATGGGTGGGGTTGGTGAGCGCCCACTCGGCACCCTGCGAAACGCCCACGGCGATGGCGACGCAGTAGATGGTCATGGCCAGCGGAGCCACGCCAAAGATGATTGCCGCGCCCAGCTTGGTGCGGCGGCCGACCTCGTTGAGCACGATCAGGCCAATAAAGACCATGGCCCAGCCAGCCCAGTGGATAAGGGTATCGCTACCCCAAACGTCGAACAGCATGCTGCTCTCCATTCACACGCCCGCGGCCCCTCTTCTGATCGCGGGCAGTTTGGCCAAATGTCGTCAGTTCTGGGGCTTGCGCTCCGGATACTTGGCGGTATAGCCCTCGATGTGGAGTGTCGAGGCGATGATTTCCTTGACCGTCTCGTCGGGCACATCGGGGTGTGTGCGGATATACATCAACAACCCCATGATGAGGGTGTAGAACGTCTCGTAGACATGGTCGATGCGTAGCTCATGATGGGCGACAAAATCCACCACGGTGGTGTCGCAGATATACTGCGCCACGCGCTGGACCACGTTGTGCAAAAAAGCCGCCGTAGAGCGCACCGCTGCTCGAG
>ENA-OQBT01001185-OQBT01001185.1-human-gut-metagenome-genome-assembly--contig:-NODE-1185-length-11213-cov-1.556468_pt1 | contig 11213 bp, 17 predicted proteins | sample MGYA00242749_ERZ504557 | MGnify/ENA primary metagenome ERZ504557 (study PRJEB26092, sample SAMD00036243) | human gut metagenome | host: Homo sapiens | study: EMG produced TPA metagenomics assembly of... | reverse complement strand
CCTTTTCACAAAAGCTCCTGTGCTATGCCAGATTTCTTCTGGCTTCCGAATCATTATCCTTACGATTCTGATTGCCGGAATCGCAGCGTATTTCTTCCCTATAAAAGAAGAAACAAATCCAGAAGATAAGGAGGATTCTTCCGTTGAAGCATAATCTATATATGTATATCTTTGTCATGGCAGCCGTCACTTATCTGATCCGTATGCTGCCACTGACGCTGATCAGGAAAGAGATCAAAAATACTTTTATAAAATCTTTTTTATATTATGTACCTTATGTAACTCTAGCTGTTATGACCTTTCCGGCCATTCTGACAGCCACCGCCAATATCTGGTCTGCCGCCATTGGTTTTGCAATCGCTGATCCTTGCATGGAACAGAAAAAGTCTGATCTGTGTTTCCCTGTTTTCATGTGCCGGCGTATTTCTGGTTGAATTATTAACCGGACTGTAGACTGTAAGAGAGATGATCTGAATAAAGGAGGCTTTCTTATGTGGACCAAAAGTTTTTCACGTTATACCCGCATTTTGCTGGTCAGTGCTGCTGTTATCATTGGCGCCAGATCAGCATCTCACTTTTCGAAAGCGATTTTCGTGTTTCCATCGGAATTTTTGGCATTTTCATGTCTCTGATCCTTTTTGGAAAATATCCGATTCTTCCGGTTACGGTGATAAGTGCCTCTGTGTTTTCTTTTCCCGTACGCTGATGCACTGGCTTCGCTTTGGCAGCTGGAATCCACAGAGCTATTTTCCGGAAATGTTTTTCTATCTGGTCTACGGAATCCTTTTTTTCCTCTACTGCCGTAAAAATGACTATGAACTTTCGATGTATTCTCTGCCCTGGATGTTTCTTTTTGACTATCTGGCAAATATAACAGAACTACTGACCCGTAGGGTATGGACGCTTTTTCTTTTCAGTCCCAGGCAGGCGTCCTTCTGGTTGCGCTTCTGCGTACTGCACTTGCGGGTCTTTTCCTGTTCTGTCTCAGCCATTACAAGTTCAGTCTCCTGAGTGCTGAACATGCACGGAGATACCAGAACCTTCTTCTTTTGATTTCTGAGCTTAACGGCGAAGTTGTTCTGATGCAGAAAGGCACACATATGATAGAAGACACCATGAGCACCGCATACCGGCTTTACCACGATATGAGTGAACGGAATATAGACGAATCCCTCACCCGCACTGCACTTCAGATCGCACGGGATGTCCACGAGATCAAAAAAAGACTACAATCTGATCGTAAGAGGACTTTCCTCTTCAATGGAATTAAATTCTGAAAATGACGGAATGAGCCTGGATGATATCCTCACCATTCTGAAAAGCAGCCTGGATGCATCACTTCCAAAAGGGAAACGACTTTTTTTTAATATACAACTGGAGGAAAATCTATATACACAGAACCATTATCTTCTGCTCTCAATCTTCCGCAATCTTTTCAACAATGCGATTGAAGCAGCAGACGGAAATCCGGTCGAGCTTTCTGTCCGTCAATCCTCCACGGATTCTTCTTATGTTATTGAAGTTGAAGATCATGGACCCGGAATTGATCCGGAGGATATGGAACAAATTTTTGAACCGGGTTTTTCCACAAAGATCAATTACGAAACCGGCGAGGTCAATCGGGGACTTGGACTTAGCCTGGTAAAGGATTTTATCGAACTCCGCCTGGGCGGAACCATCCGGGTAACTTCCGTTCCCGGAAAAACAGTTTTCACACTTACTATACCAAAAGAGAAATGGAGCGGTTTATAAATGAAATTCTATCTCATTGATGATGATAAAAATGTACTGCATATATTAAAACGTATTATACGGGACCGTGGACTTGGAGAGATTGCCGGGACTGCCGAAAACGATGTGGATGCACTCACGGATCTTCCTCTTATAAATCCAGACATCGTAATTGTTGATCTTCTGATGCCCGAAATAGACGGAATCACTTTCGTGAAACGCGCCCGCTCTTATGCACCGAATCTTACTTTTATTATGCTTTCCCAGGTTGCATCCAAAGATATGATCGCAGATGCCTATTCTGCAGGCATTGAATTTTATATTCATAAGCCAATCAACAGTATCGAAGTAGAATCCATACTCCGGAAGGTCAGTGAATCCCTGACTGCCGCCGGACATTGCAGCAGGTACAGACGATTTTCCAGACCCAGCAGAATTTTGTACAGCCACAGGGATTTATAAATGATACAGTTGAAAAACCTTATATTATCCGGTTAAAAGGAATTCTCCAAAAGCTTGGCATTACCGGTGAACGTGGCAGCAAGGATATCATTTCCCTTGTCGATTATCTGATCCAACATAACCAGAAAGTTGACAATGTCACTTTATGCGAACTTTGCAGCCGGTTCAGCGACAATCCAAAATCCATGGAACAAAGGATCCGTCGGACAGCCAACATGGGAATGGTCAACCTTGCCAACCTTGGTCTTGAAGATTACGCCAATGACACGTTTACAACCTACTCCAACTCCCTGTATAACTTTGAACAGGTCCGAAGGGAAATGGATTTCATCCGTGGAAAAAGTGTACGGCACGGCAATGTGAAAATTAAAAATTTCCTGAATGCACTGATTCAGGAATGCACCGAGAGAGCCTGATTTTCAGGTTCTCTCCTGCTTCTTATTTCATCTCTTTATATATTTTCTCTATAATTCATTATCGCTTATAGTTATCGTCATTATATACAATAAATCTATCCTGTATTTGTAGTTTTTTCCAAAAATAAATTTCATTTTGATACTTTTTGTATCTTTTTGTAACTTCCATTTTATTATGTTATCACGATAACTGATGCGAATAAGTATAAATTTTAAGGAGGATGTCATATGTTAACAATCGTAAAAGGTATTGGTTTACTGCTTCTCACTTTAGCCTGTTTCTCTGTATTCAGCCTGAAGTTTCCAAAAGGATCAGAAGCAATGTCCGGAATGGCTAATGCAGCCGTTGCTTCGTTCCTGGTAGAAGCTGTTCACCATTACATCACAGGTGATTTATTAGGAATTGCATTTTTCTCAGAACTCGGAACCGTATCCGGCAGCTTCGGGGGAATCGCTGCAGCTACTTTAGTTCCGATCAGTATGGGATGTAATCCGGTACTTGCAGTCGTTGCAGGTGTCGCAGTCGGAGGATACGGAATTCTTCCTGGTTTTGTAGCAGGTTATATTGTAGGTTTTGTAGCTCCGTTCCTGGAAAAGAAAATTCCAGAGGGTCTGAATCTGATCGTTGGTGCTCTTGCAATCGCACCGCTTGCAAGAATTATTGCCATCGCAGTTGATCCGGTCGTTAATTCACACTGCTCAACATCGGACGTATGATTTCTGCAGCTGCTGAACAGTCTCCACTTATCATGGGATTCCTGCTCGGTGGTATTATGAAGATGATCTGCACCTCACCACTTAGTTCTATGGCTCTGACTGCTATGCTCGGACTTGATGGACTTGCAATGGGTATTGCAGCAATTGCATGTGTTGGTGGTTCTTTCACAAACGGTATCATTTTCGACCGTTTAAAACTTGGCGAGCGCAGTAATGTTATGGCGGTAATGCTTGAACCTCTTACACAGGCCGATATTATTACACAGAATCCGATTCCGATTTACGGATCAAACTTCTTTGGCGGCGGACTTGCCGGACTCGCAGCAGCTATGCTCGGTATTATCAATAACGCCCCTGGAACAGCATCTCCGATTCCTGGACTTTTAGCTCCATTCGGATTTAACCCACCACTTAAGGTTGTAGCTGCAATCGTACTTGCTGCGATCGGCGGATCTTTAGCTGGATTTGTTGGTTCTATCGTGTTTAAAGGTTTTGCAAAAACACCTGCAGATATCAAAGCATCTGAAAAAGCTACTGAAACAATTGTTCCGGAAGTTGCTATCGCTGCTGAATAATCAAAATGACTATTTCAAACTGCTTGTTTATATAGCCCTTAAAGAAGAAAAAGACTCGAAAACTTTTTGTTTCCGGGTCTTTTTCAATTTACGGGAAAATTTATATTTCTCTCTCCAGTGTTTCTTCTATATCTGCATTGATTCCTCTGTGTTCAACCGAAGTTGAAAATACGATCAGTGTCTTTGTTCTTCCAAATCGCTGCAATTCTCCAATAAATTTATCCAGCTCTGTTGTGCTGGGAAACAGTACTTCCAACACCATAGAATATTCTCCGGTCACACAGTTGCATTCGATCACATTTGAACACTTTCTCACAAACGGATAAAACACATTTTTTTCCTCCGGCGAAACCTCCAGATTGATCAGTGCCTTGATATGATATCCAAGTGCTTCCGGATTCACCTGTGCCTGATAACCGAGAATATATCCTTCTTTTTCCATCTTTTCAATCCGCGCTGATACAGCCGGTGTAGACAGATACACCTTCTCTGCAATCTCTTTCAATGGACATTTGGCATTTCTCTGTAAAATATTCAAAATTGTACGATCCACTGCATCCAGTTCATGATTTTTCATCTGCACTACCTCTTTCTGACATCCCATTTATACTTTTGACCCCTTTGATACCAGATTGCTACGTGCTTTGCACTCCTGCAAGTCAAAAAAAAAGATACTCTCTGCGTTCTTCTCCGCAGTAAGTACCTCTTTGTACAAATATTTTCACTCTTTAAATATGTTAAAAATAATAGCATTCCTTTTTCTTCCTGTCAATAAAAAGACATTTATTTTTTCCTATTTTTCCTATTTTGATTTGACATTTGTCCTACCACGTGATATTCTGAAATTGTGTTTTAGATAAGATTTAGATTTCACATATTTTTTTGTAAATCATTAACATCTGTCTGATGACTTACAAAAATATGTGATTTTTATTTTATCGGCATCATCAATTTTTTAGGAGGTACTACTAATGAACAAGGGTACAGTTAAGTGGTTCAACGCACAGAAAGGCTACGGATTCATCACAAACGAAAGCACCGGAGAAGATGTATTCGTACATTTTTCAGGAATCGCGGGAGAAGGATACAAATCTCTTGAAGAAGGACAGAACGTTACTTTCGATATCACAGAAGGAAACCGCGGACTTCAGGCTGTTAATGTAACAGTTGCGTAATCGCTGCAAAAGATGCTAGAGTAAAAAACCCGGCTTGTGTATTACTCCACAGCCGGGTTTTCTATGTTATAAATATGCTTTGCCGGAATTACCCAAGCAGTTCTCTATATATTCGCATTACATTCTTACAGAAGATTTTCTCAATCTCGCTCTCTGTAAATCCATTCTTTTTAAATACATCTTCCAGCTTTGTCATATCTACAGGGGATGCGATCTCCAGTTCTCCATTCATACCATCAAAGTCTGAACCAAGTCCTAAAGCCTCTATTCCCGCCATATCACGGATATATTTTGCATGTGCCACAATATCCTCCGCTCTGCTCACAACCGTCTCTCCGTCTTTCCAGTCGCGCAGGAAATATGCATAATAATTCAGCCCGATCACACCGCCTCTTTCCCCGATCGCTTTCAGAAGTTCATCATTCAGGTTTCTCGGATGACTGCACAAATGTCTCGCGTTGGAATGGCTCGCTACAAAAGGCTTCTTTGTGAACTTTAACACATCCCGGATTCCTGCATCGTTTAAATGTGCCACATCGATGATCATTCCCAGGTTCTCCATCTCTTCCAGAAATTCAATCCCATGCGCTGTAAGCCATATCCGGCTTCTGAAAAGGCTTTTCCGGCAAATTCTCCGCCAGTCGCTTTTGCCGGATATCCAAGCTGATTCGGATAGTTCCAGGTCAGAGTCATCATCCTTGCCCCCATCCGGTAAAAGTCTCTTAAAGGGCAGGATCGCCCTCGCAGATTTCTCCTTCTTCCAATGTCAGCAACGCGACATCCTTCCATTCTTCCGGTTTTCTTCAATCTCGTCATACTTTGTGACCGGCCGGATCCAGTCTTTATTTTTCTCCATTTCCCGATAAAATACATCCGCCATTTTCATTGCATAACGGAATGGACTCCCTGCAAGCATCGGATCCTCCAGATCCAGAAAAATGGCAAAATTTTGAATCAGATAATCCCCCTTTTTCATCCGTTCAAGATCCACATTTAAATTATTTTTCCGAAGTGAAATCTCTTTTCCCTGTTCCCTTCCTCTCTGAATCGCTAAAATTGTATCACAATGCATATCTGCTACTTTCATTTTCTATTCCCCCATCTTTTTCTTTCTTATAATATCTACCGTATGTGATCCCGCACCAACCAGTTCCGGGCGTTCACACGTAGTCAGATGATAGTCAATAAACGTCTGGAAAGTCTTTTCATCCATCGTATTTAACACCTGACGCATATAATCGGATGGTCCATCCGCCGAAATAATCTGGATCCGTTCCATTCCTGCTGCTTCATTGTAGCTGTCAATATCCTCCAGACGCACATAATCATACAAATCTTCCGGTGAAGGACATACCCGGTAATTCGCATCCAGTTTGCCATTTTCCAGGCATTCCTGTATATGGTTCTCCCGGAATCCATACACCAGAACACTGTACTCATTCATTGTATAAGCCACCAGGATCGTGCCTCATCTTTCAGAACACGCTTCGCCTCCATCAGCGCCTTTACCTTATCTTCCTTTGTATAAAGGTGATACATCGGTCCAAACAGGATGATCAGGTCAAATTCCTTATCCGGAAAACGTGACAGCTTCAGCGCATTTCCCTGATATGCTTTCACAGAGCTGTTCTTCTTTTTCAGAATTCCCAGATTGTATTTCACCAGCTCTACCGCCGTCACATCGTACCCTTCTTCGGCAAGCGCAACACTGTAGCGCCCGGTTCCGGCTCCTACATCCAGAATCTTTACCTGTCCATGCTCCCGCTTAGGAAGATATTTGTGAATGTACTTCATTGAGGTGATAAATTCTACCTGTCCGTGGCGGCTCTTAAGCCGCTTCTCTTCGTTAAATTTGTTATAATATTTTTCAAGCTCTGTCATCATAAATCAATTGTATCCTTTATTTTTATTCTAGCGCTGCCGCTCTCCGGAATAAAATAATTCCGATCACGAACAAGACAGCGATCATCCCCACACCAATATTGATATTGCCGGTAAGCTGCGAGATCAGGCTCACGATCGTTGTTCCCATAAAGGACGCGCCTTTTCCGCAAATATCCATTAAGCCGAAAAATTCACCTGACTGGTTCGCCGGTATAATTTTCGTAAGTAAGATCTTGAAAGCGCCTGCACACCTCCCTGGAACATGCCTACCCAGACAGCAAGAACCCAGAACTGCCACTGGTAATGCAGAAAAATCGCAAAAATTGCCACTCCAAGGTATGCCACGATACATACTGTGATCAGCTTTTCTGCAGAATATTTCTTCGCAAGTCTTCCGAAAATAATCGCAAATGGGAAAGCTACAATCTGCGTAAGCAACAATGCAAGAAGAAGTCCTGTACTGCTAAGTCCAAGTGCTGATCCATATGCAGTTGCCATATCAATAATCGTATAAACCCCGTCAATATAAAAGAAAAACGCCAGAAGAAACAGAAAAACCTTCTTCTCCTTCTTTACATTTTTCAGAGTAATGCCGATTCTTTTGAAGCTTTCTGAAAAAGCATGCTGCTTCTTTTCTACATAATACTTCTGGTGATAAGTTTTCAGAAGTGGTAATGTCATAATTACCCACCATACCGTGATGATCACAAAGGAAACCATCATTGCTATCTCCATTGTAATCCCAATCTTCCCTGCATTTAACACAACCAGAAGACAGATTACAAACGGTACACAGCTTCCGATATATCCCCACGCATAGCCCTGGGAAGAGACTTCATCCATCCGGTCTTCCAATGTCACATCGACAAGCATGGAATCATAAAATACCAGCGTCACGGAATATCCGACCTTTGCAATGACAAAAACTACCAGAAAGGCCAGCCAGTACTTTGCAAATCCCAGTGCGACTGAAGCAATTGCCCCGATTCCAAGTGCAATTGTAAAACTGGTTTTTATAGCCTTTTGTATCTGCAACGGTTCCAAATACCGGTCCTGCAAGTGCTGTAAGTAAGGTTGCAATGGATACTGCATATCCCCAGTATGCCAGATACTGTACATCCGAAAGTCCCTGCTTTCCTGCGATATAGTTGAAATAAATCGGTAAAATGGTTGCTGCCAGAAGTGTGAATGCAGAATTTCCGACATCATAAAGTATCCAGTTTTTCTCCTGTTTTGTCAATTTTATTTTCATTTAACGTATCCTCCTTGCCAGGAAACTGAGAACCAAATGTATAGGCATATACAGAATCTAATGTGGCGTTTCCTTCCAGAAACGGTTTGTATTCGCAGATCAGTTTGTCTGCCAGTGGAACTGCTTTTTCATAAAGATGAAGCAGTTTTCTTATCTGTTCCCTGCAGGATTCATTCTCATGATACTTGATAATAAACCCATGAAAATCATAATAAAGCCCTGCCACTTTAAGTGCTGCATAAAGTGCCATCCGCTTTATTTTAGATGGACAGACAAGAATCCTGTCATAAAATACCATTCCATTCAGTGCTTTTTTGACTTCCTTTGCTGTAATTCCGCGATAAAAATCTTTTATAATTATCGCATTTTTCATAGAAGGAACAATATGTCCGGTCAGTCTCCTGCTCACTGGATTTTCTCCGTTCATAATCATCAGCTTACGATCCAGCTCGCCCTCCACTGCAATATGTGCAAGACCAGTCTCTTTTACTGCCTGTTCCACGTAACCATGACAGATTTCATCCAACGCGAAGTGGCAGAGCACTCCATATACATAAGCCAGATGCTTCTCATACTGGTCGTGTGTATGTAAAGCCTTCGCTGCATGAACGAAGAACTTTGCCCCGCTCTCGTTATGTATACGGCTTCCCAACTGATTGACCTTGTTCTTGCCAAGCGGTCTGTAATAAAAAAGAATATCCGTCCATGAAGTCCAATATTAAAAAGCTCCGGATATTTATCAATAACTTTTCTCTCATATCCGCTTAATCTGCCCCTGATCTGCTGTCCAAAAATGTAATGTGCATAAGTTGACGGCATATTATCCCATCCTTTCTTTTCTGAAACACGTTTTATTATAGACGTTGCGCTTTGCAGGCTCTATCTTACTTCTGTAAAGCTTATATAACGGCTTTGTAAAAAAGAATGTGCCTTGGCACATTCTCGCGCCGAGCGCAGTCGCTTGCGACATTCTTCATCTTCGTGCGAGTGCGCATCTCCGGCACGTAGTGCCTTTTATTTCATAGGAAGTTCCTTCGGAATTTCCTATAAAATAAAAAGTAATGACTAAAATGATACGTTCTAAATAAATAGTAACACAAAAAGGCCTTTCAGGATAGTCCCGAAAGGTCTTCTGCACGACACTTTTAAAATACTTTCATCGTCCACTTGCTCATATCCCACACCTCATTTACCACATCCCTGATAGAATTCCGGCTCATGGCAAATCAGAAGAATACTTCCTTTGTATTCCTGAAGCGCTTTTTTCAGAGAATCCTTTGCATCCACGTCTAGATGATTGGTCGGCTCATCCAGGATCAGCAGATTCGTGTCCTTGTTGACCAGCTTACAGAGTCTTACCTTTGCCTGTTCACCACCACTCAGTACCCTTACCTGGCTCTCAATATGCTTCGTAGTGAGTCCGCATTTTGCAAGGGCAGAACGCACCTCATACTGGGTAAATGACGGAAATTCCTGCCACAGCTCTTCAATACAGGTTGTCTTGTTTTCTCCTTTAACTTCCTGTTCAAAATAGCCGATCTGAAGATTTTCCCCAAGCTCACACTCGCCGGAAATTGCCGGGATCAGACCAAGTACACTCTTCAAAAATGTAGTCTTTCCGATACCATTTGTTCCGACAATCGCAATCTTGTGTCCTCTTTCCATCTGGAAATTCAGCGGCTTGGAAAGTGGTTCATCATAACCGATTACAAGATCTTTTGTTTCGAATAACATTTTCCCCGGAGTCCGTCCGTAACGGAACTTAAATTCCGGTTTCGGCTTTTCCACTGCCAGCTCAATTACATCCATTTTATCCAGCTTTTTCTGTCTGGACATCGCCATATTTCTTGTAGAAACACGGGCTTTATTTCTTGCCACAAAATCCTTCAGTTCACTGATTTCCTGCTGCTGTCTGCGGTATGCTGCCTCAAGCTGTGCTTTCTTAACTGCATAGACCTCCTGAAAATGATCATAGTCTCCCACATAACGATTCAGTTCCTGGTTCTCCATATGATAGATGATATTTACCACTTCATTCAGGAACGGAATATCATGGGAAATCAGAATGAATGCATTCTCATAATCCTGCAGATACCGCTTCAGCCACGTAATATGCTCTTCATCCAGATAGTTTGTCGGTTCATCCAGAAGCAGGATGTCCGGCTTCTCAAGCAGAAGCTTTGCCAGAAGAACCTTCGTTCTCTGACCTCCGCTTAGATCTGTAACATCACGGTCAAGTCCCAGATCCAGAAGTCCCAGTGCCCTTGCCACTTCCTCTACCTTGCATCGATCGTGTAAAAATCATGCAGTGTCAACTCATCCTGGATCGTTCCAAGCTCTTCCATCAGAAGATTCATCTCATCCTCGTCTACTTCACCGAGTTTCTCACAGATCTCGTTCATTCGCTGCTCCTTCTGCAAAAGCGGATCAAACGCACTTTTCAGTGCGTCCTGGATCGTCATACCGCTCTGAAGGACTGCATGTTGGTCCAGATAGCCTGCTCGTACATTCTTCGCCCATTCCACCTTTCCCTCGTCCGGCGTAAGTTTCCCGGTAACGATACTCATAAAGGTAGATTTACCCTCTCCGTTTGCTCCTACAAGACCGATGTGCTCCCCTTTTAAAAGACGGAACGATACATCATCAAAAATGGCACGGTCACCAAAACCGTGTGTCAGATGTTCTACATTTAATATACTCATATTTTATTATTCTCCCTGATTCATTTCTTTACACATTGTCTTTTATTATATGTGGAAATTGGTGTTCTTTCAATATAAACAGACAAAAAACCCCAGAAACACAAGGTTTCTGAGGTTTGTATTTTTGAAAATGAACTCGAAAAAACTTCGTCTTTTCCCGCAGCCACATTGCTCCAAATTAACGTTTAGAGAACTGTGGTGTCTACGAGCTGCTTTGAGACCGTATTTCTTACGTTCTTTTCATACGTGGGTCACGTGTAAGGTATCCGGCTTTCTTAAGTACCGGTCTGTAATCAGAA
>ENA-OQBT01001184-OQBT01001184.1-human-gut-metagenome-genome-assembly--contig:-NODE-1184-length-11213-cov-2.677611_pt1 | contig 11213 bp, 14 predicted proteins | sample MGYA00242749_ERZ504557 | MGnify/ENA primary metagenome ERZ504557 (study PRJEB26092, sample SAMD00036243) | human gut metagenome | host: Homo sapiens | study: EMG produced TPA metagenomics assembly of... | reverse complement strand
CATGAAGGTACGATTGCACCAAGTCCGACAGGACCGTTCCATATTCGGTGGTTGCCCGTTCAGCCCTTTTCAACTGGCTATTGGCACGTAAAGAAGGAGGTACATTTCCTTCTGCGTATTGAAGATACAGATTTGGCGCGTTCTACGCGTGAAAGCGAAGAGAATATTAAAGCCGCTCTTAAATGGCTCGGCATGGATTGGGATGAAGGTATTGACGTAGGCGGTGAACACGGTCCGTATCGTCAGACTGAACGTCTCGATATTTATAATGAAGTAACGCAGCGTTATTGGATGAAGATAAAGCTTATCGTTGTTACTGCACCGAAGAAGAATTGGAAGCGGTACGTCAGGAACAATTAGAACGCGGTGAAACACCTAAATACAACGGTCATTGCAGCCATTTAACAGAAGAACAAATCGCTGAATATGAAAAAGAAGGCCGTAAACACACGGTTCGTTTGCGTGTGCCTTTGAATCAGACCATTGCCTTTGATGACATGGTGCGTGGTCATGTGTCCTTTGAATCCAATGGCGTTGGTGATTTCGTTATTGTAAAATCCGACGGGATTCCCGTTTATAACTACGCTGTAGTTATTGACGATCATACCATGGAAGTAACTCACGTAATTCGTGCGGAAGAACATCTTTCCAATACGCCGCGTCAGATTGCAATTTATAATGCTTTGGGCTGGGAAGTGCGACTTTCGGTCACATTTCCTTAATCCTTGGTAAAGATTACAAGAAGATGAGTAAACGTCACGGTGCTACTTCCGTTGATCAGTATCGTCAGCTCGGTTACTTGCCGGAAGCCATCGATAACTTCTTGGCATTGCTCGGTTGGGCACCGGACGGTGAACAGGAATTATTTACACAGGAAGAGTTGATTCAAAACTTCTCCATGGACCGTGTAGCTAAGAATCCGGCCGTGTTTGATATCGATAAATTAAATTGGATTAACTTCAACTACATGAAGAATTTATCCGATGAAGAATTATACGAATTATGCTTGCCTCATTTGCAGGAAGCCGGTTATGCTTCTGAAAACCCTGATGAAGCGGAAAAAGCTAAACTCATCATGCTTTGCGTATGCTTAAAAGACCACATCAGCTTCGGTGCTCAGATTAAAGAAGAAGCAAAACTAATCTTTGAAGATATGGAGGCTCCGGATGCCGAACACGCTGAAGAAATTAAAGCGGTATTGGCTGAAGAATCTTGTCCGACCGTGCTCAATGCATTCCGTGCAGCCGTAGCGGATTTGGACGAAATTACGCCGGATGTAGTAAAAGCTACCATCAAAGGTATTATGAAAGAAACCAAATTGAAAGGGAAATTCGTATTTATGCCGATTCGTATCGCTACGACCGGTCAAATGCACGGCCCTGATTTGAATTACATTATCACCTTGTTTGGTAAAGAAAAGACGTTGGCACGCCTTGATGCGGCTATCAGTCAGTTATAATTGATTATATTTAGTAGGTTACATCCTTTATTGACGGTCAATTTTTGAGTACGGGAGGTTTCCTCCCGTACTCTTTTTATATTCTTTCTTTTTTTAAAGGAGGCTATAATATGGAATCTATGGTTGAACTTTTTTTGCGGTACACTAAAACAAACACGCGCTCTGATGAAGCGGCTACTTCAGTACCGAGTACTCAGACTCAGGTTGAGTTTGCCAAAGTATTGAAAGCGGATTTGGAAGAACTGGGCTTAAGTGATGTGAAAATCAACGAAAAGAACGGGTTTGTTATTGGTGCTTTACCGGCTAATACCAACGACCAGGTACCGGCCATCGGCTTTATTGCTCACATGGATACAGCTGATTATAATGCGGAAAACATTACCCCGCGTATTATCAAAGACTATGACGGGCAGGATATATTGCTCAATGAAGCAAAAGGTATCTACAGCCGTGTTGCCGATTTTCCTAATTTAGCCAATTATAAAGGCAAAACTTTAATTGTTACTGACGGCACCACCTTGCTTGGCGGCGATGACAAAGCGGGCATCGTGGAAATCATGGAAGCGTTACGTTATTTGAAAGAAAATCCGGACATCAAGCATGGTCTTATTATGTGTGCTTTCGGACCTGACGAAGAAATTGGGCGCGGTGCAGATTTATTTGACGTAAAAGATTTTCCGGTAGATTTTGCGTACACCATTGACGGTACCCGCCTTGGTGAATTGGAATACGAAACATTCAATGCCGCTTCTGCTACCGTTGAATTACACGGTATATCCGTGCATCCGGGCTCTGCAAAGAATACCATGATTAACTGCAATAAATTGGCCATGGAATTTGATCGTTTATTGCCACAAGCCGCTGTTCCTGAATTAACGGAAGACCATGAAGGCTTTATCATGCTTGCAAGCAATGAAACGGGTGTAGAATCAGGCACCATGAAATACATCATTCGTGACCACGACCGTTCCTTCTTTGAAGCCAAAAAACAATTATTCGTGCTGGCTGCCAAAGTATTGAACGAACGTTACGGTCGTGAAGTAGTCACCTTGACACTTAAAGATCAATATTACAATATGTACGATATCATTAAAGATCATATGGAATGTGTAGATATTGCGAAAGCAGCTATGGAAAAAGCCGGTGTTAAACCGCTTATTCAGCCGATTCGCAGCGGCACTGACGGATCTAAAATTTCCTTTATGGGTATTCCGACACCTAATTTGTTTACCGGCGTGGAAAACCTTCACGGTCCTCACGAATACGCTTGTGTTGAACATATGGAGTTAGCGGTTAAGACGATTGTTAATATTGCCACGGCAGCCAAATAAGAGCAAAATAACAGGCGAAATAATTAGAAAATTAAATATAACGGAACCACTTGCACACGATTAAATTTTAGCCGTATAATTTGTATAGAATTAGTCGTAATACATTGACTTTATAAGGGTTTTATGATATTATTCTCTATATATCGAATAAAATTGTTATTAAAGACGATGAACGAAAGAAGTACTTTGTGACTAACTTTACAGCGAGAACTAACTGGTGGAAGGGTTTAAGTATAGCCAAGGGAAATGCATTCGGGAGTTAACAGGCTGAATAGAGTAAGTTTGTTCGGATACGCCCGTTATGCGTTGGAGAGAGTGCTATCAGTACTTAACAGAGTGGAACCGCGGGCCACCGTCTCTGTAATGAGATGGTGGCTTTTTATATTTTAACGGAAGAGAGGCATCGGTAGCGATGAGAGAAATTAAAGTATACAATACGATGACAAGAGAAAAAGAAGTATTTAAGCCGGTAAAGGAGGGAGAAGCTAAGATTTACGTATGTGGCGTAACGCCGTACAACCACCCTCATATCGGTAATGCTCGTCCTTTTGTTACCTGGGATGTAATTCGTCGCTATTTGACACATGTAGGCTATAAAGTGACGTATGTACAGAACTTTACAGACGTGGACGATAAAATTATTAACACATCTAATGGGGAAGGTGTGTCCTGGGATACGATTGCCAATCGCTATATCGATTCCTATTTTGAAGTTATGGATGCCCTTCACGTTAAGCATGCTGATGTATATCCGCGTGTATCCGAACACATTGACGAAATCATTGAAATGATTGCTACGTTGATTAAAAAAGGTTTTGCTTACGAATTGGACGGCGACGTATACTACAGTGTTGAAAAATTCGAAGATTACGGTAAATTATCGGGCCGTACTTTGGATGATATGGAAGCGGGCGCTCGTGTAGACGTAGATGACCGCAAACAGAATCCGATGGACTTTGCCCTTTGGAAGAGCGCTAAACCGGGTGAACCTTATTGGGAAAGCCCATGGGGTAACGGTCGTCCGGGATGGCATATTGAATGCTCTACCATGAGCAACAAATACTTGGGTGAAGAATTTGACTTCCATGGCGGCGGCAGCGATTTGATTTTCCCTCATCATGAAAACGAAATTGCTCAGTCTGAAGGCTGCACCGGTCACCATCCGTCTGTACGTTACTGGTTGCATAATGGTTTCATTACCATTAACCAAGAAAAGATGAGTAAATCTTTGAACAACTTCTTCTTGGTAAAAGATATTTTGAAAGAATACAGTCCTGATGCACTTCGCTATTTCTTGATGAGCACTCATTATCGCAGCCCGCTTGATTTCAGCGATGAACGCTTGGAAGAAGCCAATAAATCCTTAGAACGCATGACAACGGCTATTCAGAACCTTTTATACTTGGAAAACCAAGAAGAAGGCGAATGTGATGACGAAGCAAAAGCATTACTCGATAATGCTCGCAAATATGCGGAAGAATTTGAAGAAGCTATGTCCGATGACTTCAATACGGCACTTGCCGGAGCGCCAATGTTCGGCTTGGCTAAAGAAATCAACATTTACTACCAAGCAGTACAAAACTGCAACGGTAAAGTTTGCCATGAAACATTAGCAGAAGTACGTGACATCTTCAAGATGATGACTGATATCATCGGTATTTTGGAACAGGCTTGGGAAGGTCCACAAGGCGGTGCCGGCGCTGAAGAATACGAACAGTTAATGCAAGTAATCTTGAATGTTCGTCAAAATGCCCGTGAACAGAAACTTTGGGACTTAGCCGATGCCATTCGTGATGAATTGGGCAATATCGGTATCGTAATTGAAGATTCGCCGCAAGGGGCACGGTGAAGAAACGTGAACTTTAAGCGCTATCAATTTTTACGAGCCACGGCTATTGAAAAATTAAAAGCAACAACTACGCATGAGGGAATTGTACCGGCTGAAGCTGAGGATTCCCTCATGCTTGCCTATATAGGCGATGCCGTGTATTCGCTCTATATCCGCGAGCGCATGACGGAAGCGGGCATTTCTAAGGTTCAGGTATTACATAACCTGGTTACGGAGTGCATTTGTGCTAAGGCACAGTCAAAGGTTCTCCATGCGTGGGAAGAGTCAGACTATTTAACGGATATGGAAAAACAGGTGGCTAAACGAGCTCGTAATAGTAATGTACATGTACCGAAAAGTGCCACCGTACAAGAATATCGTGCCAGTACAGCCTTTGAAGCAGTACTTGGCTATTTATATCGTTCGGGTCAGAACGAGCGACTACAGACTTTGATGAAAGCTGCATTTTGGTATACTTTGGACAGTATGAGTTAGATGCGTTATGATAGAGTAAAGGAGACATATCATGAGTGATTATATTGTAGGACGCAATGCGGTACGTGAAGCTTTGCGATCGGGACGAACCATTCAGCGTTTGTTTATTACGAATGATAAGGTGCAGGGCTCCTTACAGGAAATCATAGGGTTGGCTAAGGATAAAGGAATTGAGCTGCGCCGGGTGGATGACAAACAGCTTAGTAAATACGCTGACGGTGTGGTTCATCAAGGGGTCGTGGCTTTGGCGGCACCGGTTAAATTTGCCGATTTAGGTGAAGTGCTTCAAAATTGGTCTTCTGATAAAGCGCCACTTTTAATCTTGTTGGATGGCATTGAAGATCCTCATAATATGGGGGCAATCATTCGAACTGCCGAATGTTGCGGTGCTACGGCCGTTTTAATTCCGAAGCGCCATACAGCTCCGATTAATGCTACCGTTGCCAAAACGTCGGCCGGTGCTTTAGAATCTATTCCGTTAGTGCAGGTTGGCAAATGTGGCACAGACAATTGAAGAACTTAAAAAGCAAGGCTTTTGGGTTCTCGGTGCTCACATGGAAGGTCAGCAAACCTTGTATCAGGCCGATTTGACGAGTCCTTTAGTGCTCGTTATCGGCAATGAAGGGAAAGGCTTAGTCGCCTTACTAAAGAGCGCTGTGATTTTCTCGTAACGATTCCTATGTACGGTCGTATTAACTCATTAAATGCATCGGTAGCGGCGGCTATTTTGATGTATGAAGCGGTTCGGCAGCGTCAATAAAAGGAGTGAGGCTCCGACATGAGAGAAGATATTTTAATTGTTGACGGGTATAATGTTATATTTGCGTGGCCGGAACTGAAGAAAATCAGTAAAAGTTCCTTGGAACATGCCCGGTCGCGAATTAAGCATATGCTTCAAAATTACGGTAAACATAAGGGTTACCGTGTTATACTGGTATTTGACGGTAAATATGCCCATCCCGGCAGTGCCGAAGAGTTTATTACCGATGATTTTTTGGAAGTGTATACGGCTGATGGGGAAACAGCGGACTCTTATATTGAACGGACCGTTTTCACTTTTAAAAACACCTATGCCAATGTATATGTATGCACCTCTGATTATGCGGAACAGAGCCAAGTACTCGGTTTTGGTGCTTTGCGTATCTCCGCGCGTGAGTTAAAAGCCCAGGTTGAACGGGCTAAAATTGACGAACAGCGTTATTACAAAGGGCTTCACAACCGAGATAGTTTGCAATTACAGCGTAATGAACTGGGACATCAAATTGATGGTGAAGTAGCTAAGCAGTGGGAAACCTTGCGTCGAGGGAAGAAATGACCTTGCAGAACCGAGGGCTATCAAGTATAATGAGAGATACATTAGTAAGGTTCTGCGAATCCGGCAGAGTGGGAGGTCGGCATGTGCGTTAATCCACGCGTAAATGATGAGTACCGTCGTTATGTAGATTTAACAGATGAACAAATTTGTAAATTAGCGCAAGAACAAGATGACCACTTAGCGGTGGACTATCTTGTGGATAAATATAAAAATTTTGTGCGTGCCAAGGCACGGTCTTATTTTTTAATCGGTGCTGATAAAGAGGACATTATCCAAGAGGGCATGATTGGCCTCTATAAAGCTACGCGCGATTTTAAAGGGGACCGACTGGCGTCGTTTAAGGCCTTTGCCGAGTTATGTGTAACACGGCAAAATTATTACGGCTATTAAAACCGCGACGCGGCAAAAACATATTCCGCTCAATTCCTATATTTCGCTGAATAAGCCGATTTATGCGGATGAGACGGAACGAACCTTGATGGACGTATTAGTGGAAGGCCAGGGTACGGATCCTGAAGAATTATTCATTAATCGGGAAGAATTTTCCGATATTGAAGCAAAAATGGGATCTATATTAAGTGATTTGGAAGGCAAAGTGCTGATGGGGTACTTAGACGGCAAGTCGTATAATGAAATTGCCGCTGAATATCACCGCAGTGTCAAATCCATTGATAATGCATTGCAACGCGTAAAGCGTAAATTAGAAAAGTATTTGGAACATCGCAGTGAATTGGCGAAAAAAGAATGAGCCTTAGGAAGGATGACAATTGTGAGAAATTTCTTGATGTTTGCAGAAGTGGTAATTGCTATTTTATTGATTATGGTGGTTGTATTACAATCCAGTAAAAGTGCCGGTATGGGCGGCGCCGTAAGTGGTGCGGCTGACTCCGTATTTGGCGGTAAAGCACGTGGTATCGACGGTTTATTGTCGAAATGTACTATCGTGTTGGGGATTATTTTGCCATCTTGAGCTTATTCTTAGGGATTTACTTGAATCAATATTAATAGCGAGCCTGCCTTGTGCAGGCTTTTTTGGTAGGGGTATAAAGCTATGGAAGAGATGAAAGATAAGATTTTAGCGTTTTTTAAGGCCATTAGTCCGGAAGCGTATCATATCGAAGATGCAGCATATATTTTGGGCATAAAAGGGTCTGAAGAGTTGGAAGCCTTTATGGGAGATGTGGAAGCGCTTACCGAAGCGGGCTTATTAGAAGCACGGCCCGGCGACTATTACAAATTCATCGACAAGGCTGAAAAAACAGCATTAAAAATTGAGGAAGTAAGAGAGTTTGAAGGTATTTATAAGAGCCTTCGTAACGGCCGCGGGCTTGTTATTGACGAGACGGGGCAACATGAAGTAAATATCGGTGCCGGCGATCGTAACGGTGCCATGCATAATGATAAAGTTTTGGTACATTTTTTCCGCTTCGGTCGTATCGGCGAACAGCGCCATGAAGGCCGTGTGGAAAAAGTGATTCAACATGTGAATACATCCATTGTAGGGACTTATGATCGCCAACAGATGTTTGGCTTTGTAACGCCTGATGATGAACGCTTAGTTGATGATATCTATGTAGCTTTGCCTGATACTATGGAAGCGCGCAGCGGGGCTAAAGTATTGGTGGAAATTACTCGTTGGCCTGATGCTAAAGGACGCCAGCCGGAAGGTAAAATTACGTCCATTTTAGGTTATAAGGCGACGTAGGTGTGGATATTAACTGCGTAATGGCGCAGCATAAAATTCCGTTTTCATTTCCTGAGGCGGTTTTAAAAGAAGCGGATCGCGTATCCTTTGATGTAGCCTGGGCGGTAAACGTCTTGACTTACGCGAGGTGCCGATGATTACTATCGACGGCGAAGATGCTAAAGATTTGGACGATGCGGTAAGTTGTAAACAGCTGGCCAACGGTCATTATAAATTAGGTGTTCACATTGCCGATGTAAGTCATTACGTACGGGGCAATACACAGCTCGACAAAGAAGCCTATAAACGTGGTACCAGTGTGTATTTGGTTGACCGTGTTGTACCGATGTTACCGACTAAATTGTCCAACGGTATTTGTAGTTTGAATGCCAAAGAAGATCGCTATGCCATGAGCTGCATTATGGAAATCAACCATGCAGCCGTGTGGTGGACTTCCAAATCAGTCCGTCCGTCATTCGCGTGGATCGTCGTTGCAGCTATCCCGAAATATATAAAGCATTGACTCAAAGCATCATTCCCGACGATTTGTTGCCATTGATGCCAATGGTGCATGAACTTCACGAAGTGGCCAAGATTTTAATTGCCATGCGTGAAAAATCCGGTGCCATTTCCTTTGAATTCCCTGAATACAAGATTCTGTTGGCCGAAGATGGTACACCACTCAAGATTGTACGTAAAGACCGTACTATTGCTGAAAAAATCATTGAAGCTTGTATGCTGATTGCCAATGAAACGGTAGCTTGCTATTTACGTGACACTCATAAACCGGGGATTTATCGTATTCATGAGCAGCCAAGTGAAGAAAAGTTACAAGCTTTACAGACGGTTGTTACCTATTTAGGCAAACCGTTCCATTTGGCCGACAGCATGTTGAACCAAGAGATATTCAGAAGTTCTTAGACAGTATAGCCGGCACTGACATTGAACCGATTGCGCAGATTATGACCTTGCGCTCCATGCAGCAGGCGCGTTATTCGGCAGTCAATGTGGGACACTTTGGTTTGGCGTCCGCTTGTTATACCCACTTTACATCGCCAATCCGTCGTTATCCGGACTTAATTGTTCATCGTTTGCTCAAAAAACGGTTACACTGGGGCGATGGCTATAATAAATACGATGATATGGAGGATTATTTGGCGAAAGCGGCCGACCATTGTTCGATTCAGGAACAAATTGCCGTAGCTGCGGAACGCGATACAAATGATCTTAAAAAAGTTCAATACATGGAACCGTTTATCGGCGAAGTCTTTGACGGTAAAATCAGCTCCATCACATCATTTGGGATGTTTGTAGAGCTTGAAAATGGTATTGACGGCTTAGTTCATATTGCTACCATGGATGATGATTATTATTTCTTTGACGAAGAACATTTCTTGCTGGTTGGGCGCCGTACGGGCAGAACCTATCATTTGGGGCAGGAAGTAAAAGTAACACTTATCAAAGCGGATAAAGATAAGAAACAAATAGATTTCTTGCTTGGGGAAGTGGATGCGCAGACTCTGATTGAAAAATCGCTAGCCGGTGAACATCGTCGAACCGGTTTAGGCAGTCGCGGTATGCGCTTCGGCAAGTCCGGTAAAACCGGTAAAAACGGTAAAGCAGGTAAGAGCGGTAAAAGTTCTAAGTCTGAAAAGTCCGGTAAACGTGAAGCAAGCGAAAAAGACAGCAAGAATAGTAAACGTAAGAGCACAAACAGTAAATATAACTGGCAAAGTGATTACGAAGATAATACGCCGGCTGCTTTTGCCAGATTTGCCAAAAAATCTAAAAGCAAAAAACAAAGTAAAAAAGTAAGCCGCAAAAAGAAATCAGGTAAGAAAAAATAGCAGTACCGAAGTTTAGGAGGTAGTTTGTGAGTAAAGCTAAGAAAGACAGTACCAGTTTAATCGCCGACAATCATAAGGCCAGACATGATTATCACATTCATGAGACTTATGAAGCGGGGATTGCTTTAACCGGTACTGAAGTTAAGTCGATTCGCCAGGGCCGACTTAATCTGAAAGACAGTTATTGTGCCATTCAAAATGGTGAAATATTCCTCTATCAGGCTCATATCAGCCATATGAACAGGGTAATCAGTTTAACCATGAACCGATGCGTACGCGTAAATTATTGATGCATCGCAGTGAAATTCATAAATTGTTGGGACAGGTGAAGGAAAAAGGCTTTTCTTTGGTGCCACTTAATTTTCACTTCGCTCATGGCTTAATTAAGGTAACTGTAGGCCTCGTTACAGGTAAGAAAAATTATGATAAGCGCCAGGATATGGCTGAGCGCGATGCGCAGCGTGACATTCGTCGCCGCATGAAAGAACAGAGCCGCGATTATTAAGCTAAAATAAAAGACGTCTGCAGGTGTGTTCCTTTGAATGCACCTGAGGCGTCTAAATTAATGCCTGATTTGTTGAATCACTAACTTGTTTTCGTTATGCTCTATATTTGGCGATTTTTTACCTATAAACCGTTAGTTCAAAATTCGTCATTTTGTTTGACAGTACTGTCACAGTTGTTTATAATTAATCATGCACACATGGGGACGTAATGGTTTCGACAGGGGTGCGTGTATCACAGATAGCGAGTCGGCGTTTCCATTTGGCCGTTAAACGGTGGAACTTTTAAATTAAACGCAAAAGAAAACTTTGCATTAGCTGCATAAGCTACGTCTTACTCTGATCTGCCCGTGATCGGGGATAAGGCGTCAAACTACGGGCTCGCCTAATATATTTGCTCTAGTATAGTAGGTTAAACAACAGAGCTGGGTTAATATAGTTTGTCGTTGTACGAAAGTTAGCTAAGATCTAAAACAGCGTCTGCACTCGGAGAAGTCTGTGGGGCAACACTTTTGGACAGGGGTTCGATTCCCCTCGTCTCCACCACTTAACATTATTAATCAAAATAAGACCGCTCAGGCAATGGCCGAGCGGTCTTTTTGTTCTTGATTGAGTATAATTTTTGGCTTATAGGACAAAAAGTGTGTGTGGCTTTTTTAAATTAATCCCAATAAATTGGAAATTCCGTGGACATATGGAACTCATTCCAAACAATGGCATCCCCCCATTGCGGCAAGATATTATCCACACG
>ENA-OQBT01001182-OQBT01001182.1-human-gut-metagenome-genome-assembly--contig:-NODE-1182-length-11238-cov-1.948879_pt1 | contig 11238 bp, 10 predicted proteins | sample MGYA00242749_ERZ504557 | MGnify/ENA primary metagenome ERZ504557 (study PRJEB26092, sample SAMD00036243) | human gut metagenome | host: Homo sapiens | study: EMG produced TPA metagenomics assembly of... | reverse complement strand
CTAAACGATATTCTCCTTTTTTTAGTCCTGTATCAAAGGTTACCCTTTTATGATCATTTGCAACCGCTATCATCCTATTTGTAATTGTTTTCCATACACCTTTTTCCTTTTTTTGAAGGTAGAATGTAACATTTTTATTACTGTAATTAGATGGTTTGAGATAAATGCTTTGGCTGCTTCTCTTATCCGTTTTGAATTCTTGATAAATATTTTTATCCTGCCCTGACTGTGTATATAATATATTTGTCTGAAGTGGTGTCACATTATCTTTTTTTACACAAATTGTTGCTACAAATTCATCTTTTATCTGATCTGCCAGTTTTAGATAATATACTTCTCCCTTCTTTACATTTGGTACAAATACTTGTTGATCTTCTGTATCAAGAATTGTCGCTACTGCCTTTTTATCCTTATCATATACAGATACATTTGCACCAATTTTTAAAATACCATCTGCCTGTGGATAAACTGGAATCCATTTACTTTGTGATTTTGTTGAAAATTTGAACAAATCACTTGCTGATGCATCCATTTTCATGATACTGACATGTTCTTGTGCCTTAACTTCTTCTGCATCCTGATAGGTTGCTGCAGATACATTCACTAAGCCTCCGAATGAACTAATCAAAAGACTCGTTGCAAGTGCATAGCTGTAAAATCTTTTTTGTTTCATAATGACCAACCTCCTTATTGGTTTAGTTATAGTTAATTGTTGCAAAATGTGCAATCACATTAGCATCTGATAAATGTACCTGTGTTCCATATTTGGAAATTCGTTTTACTTTGAACGCAGGATTTGATGGATAATATTTATCTGGATCATTTGCTGCATGGAAATCATGACATACTGCAACATCAGATCTTTTTCCCTGATAACGATATAATGTATTTCTCTCTGCACGATATGCCATATCAAATCTTTCTGGTACAAACTTAGAATTGTCTGCCTCATTTTTCTTATACTGACCTTTTTCTTCGTTAATTGCATGCGTTATACTGTACCATGTTCCATTGTAATAACGATAGGTTGAATGTGCAAAAGTATCTGTTGAAGTATGCATTGCCACTCCAAATACAAACGCTTTTTTATTTGCATTGCTATAATTTTTGAAAAAGCTCTTCTTTTGTAGATTCGCCATCATTGAACGGATTCTTGAATAACTTGTATCTGTTAATCCGGGAATATCTGCTTTCGATACAGATGTATATGTTTTTCCTTTTCCGTATTCGTTTCCTATTTTGATCATAAAACGATAGCTTGCAAGATAATTTACTTCCTCATTTCCTGAATGTCTTCTCTCATATAACCCATGAAAATCTGGATTTTCTGTCATTCCTGGAACACCTGAATCATCTTTATCTGGATACACTGCTCCATCTTTCATTGCTGGTATATTTACATTATTCTCTGTTAAATATTCCTGATGTCCTTTTGCTGACCATGTTCCAGAAACTTTATTCTCATCAGAGGAATTATTATAAGTTTTAATTGTTTTTGTATTATCCTTTAGTTCAATATCCTGTCCCTGCTCATATTGTTCTTCTGCTTTTGTGTATTGCTTCTCTGCATATTCATAGTCGATCAGTCCATTTCCATAGGATTCTTTGTCTCCTAAATTTCTTGCACTTTCTTCTAATAGATTTTTGATAAAATCTTTTGATTTACTTGTATCTTTCTGCCACAGAAGACTTGCTGCACCAACAACATGCGGAACTGCCATACTTGTTCCAGATGTAACCATTGTTTCACCAAATGCACCCGTTGCTCTTACTGCTTCTCCTGGTGCTACTACGTCAACTTCTTTTCCTGTAGAACTGAAACCACTTACTTCAGCTTTAGAATCTACAGAACCTACTGCTACAACATTTTCAAATGCTGCTGGATATTCAACATTATCTGTTCCATTCTCTCCTTGATTTCCTGCTGCTGCAATTACTAAGATTCCTTTTGCATTCGCTTCATCAATTGCCTGTTTTAAGGTTCTGAATACTGATTTGTTCCAAAGCTGATGCTGATAATATTTACTTTTTTATCAATTGCCCAGTAAATCCCTTCTACGACTCTGCTGATTGGTGCCTGTTTATTTTCATCCAGAATCCTTGCTGAATATAATTCAACATTTTTATTGATTCCTTTTACTTTTCCATTGTTGCTCACAATTAAGCTTGCAATGGAAGTTCCATGATTGGAACTGTCTTCAAACATTGGAGAAAATTCATTATCATCTTCTATTAAATTGACTCTTTCTTTTACATTTAATCCTTCTTGATAATCAATTCCTGAATCCAATAATGCTACTTTTACCTTTTCATCTGTTGCCGTATCATTTGCTTTATCCACATGAATACTTTTCAGATTCCATTGACTGTCTGTTCCCTGATCTTCTTTTACTACTGTTGTACTTTCTGTTTCCGATGCATTGACCATTGTGTTCTTTTCTACAGATACAACTTTCTGATCTTTGTTTACGATATCAGCTTCTTTTGCTGTCATTTTTGATACTAATACATTCTCATCTTTTAGAAGCTCTGTATTTTGTTCTTGGGTATCTATCATTGTATTGTATTTGCTTTCTACTGTTTTCATAGATTTTTTATCTTTTGTTACAATGATATATTCGCTTTCCTGACTTGCCGAAACATCTGCTGGCTGATATCCAGACATTGTCATCCCTGCCACCATCATTGCTACTAATGCTGTGGCTGTGTATTTTCTAAACTTTCTCATGTGTTTCCTCCTATACTGTAGTAAAATCTTGATTTTCTGATGTATTTTGCTATAATATAAGAATCCATGTGATACTTGCATCTGTATATTATACAGATTGTAGAAGATTGGCGTCTTTTGTATTACATGGATTTTTTAATTGTTCATATGACATCACCTCCTAAATTATTATCTTTATAATTCTTTCATCACTATTTTTTTTGATAATACCCCGTTGCATTTATTTTTGTATTTGTCATATTTTGTACAAATACATTATATGTATCTGCTTTAGTTATCGGAATTGTTTTCCTTACTGATGTTTGTTGTCTCATAATATTTTTTTATAATACCATTTTCAATAATTCCTATCCTTGTTTTTTTCTCAGGACTAACTTTTATATTAATCACAATTTCGTCCCCGGCTTTTAATTTAAAACCTTTTGTTTTCTTTATGATCTTTGCATTAACCGTCCAAATAATATTTATTTGACTAGAACTTAATGTAATCAATCCATCTTCCGTTTCTTCTACAAACCCTTCATCCACAATCTGATCTGAAACAGTGATTTCGTCAGCCTCAACATTAACTGACAGCAATACGATACATATAACAAACACTATTGTATTAATTACTTTCTTCAAATTTCTTATCCTCCTCTTTTGTTATATATGGATTTATAGCGCAATAACCTCCTACATCTATTTCTTTTGTTCCATAATTTTCTACAAAAATTCTATAATTTCCATCTTTTTTGATTTTAAACCCATGCCATAAATTAGCATCATCTTGTACATATCTTTCTCTATTTTTAGAATCTATAATTCCAATCGCAATTTTATCACTTGGATTATCACCTACTTCTGTTGACACCGAAATCTCTATTTCTTTTATATTTTCTATATTTACATATAATTTTTTTGTAACAATCCTCTCTTTTGGCTTAATTTTTATATCTATTATTCCTGGATTGTTTACCTTTGGCATTATTTCAGATGTCGTTATTTTTATTTGTTTTTGTATTAGCATGATTCCGTATTTTCTCTTCTCTCTCTATTTTATAATCTATCACCTCACCTGTTTCTATCTCTGATTCCTCATCCATTGTCTGATCTGCAACATAAACATATCCTTTTGCAAATCCAATCGTAGATGCAGCCACAGTTATCGAACTTATACCCAATATGATCAATATCAAACTAACTGCTGTTATCCTTTTTAATGGCCTTTGATTTAAATAAGACTGCATTCTTTTCATTCGAAGAACCAAAAGTTCACTATTTTCGCATAATCCCATGCAATATGTATTACATTCCTTTTCTTCCGTTGCTATATCTATGATCACGTTGAAATAAGTCTTCATGCTTTCTATATAATAGCTAGCTGTTCTATCACAATATGCTTCTCCCCATTGGTCTAATTGTCTTATCAAATCTTTCATTCCTGGATGAAACCAATAAGTAATATGGACCATCATAAAGATTGCTTTCCATAACAGATCATGATGTTTATGATGAATCAATTCATGGTGCAAAATAATATCTATTTCTTCTTCACTATATTCAATTTCAGGCAAAACGATTCTTCGATGAAAAATTCCATATGCCATTGGAATTTTTATTTTCTTGTGCTTTAAAATATCAATATCATCTTTTATTTCTAACTCATAACAAATCTGCTGTTTTTTCTTAATGATCTCAGGCTGACATTTTCTTCCTTTCTGTAACATTTTATGCATCTGATGAATCTTTCTCACATATATGAAAGCCCATATCACACTCCCAATAAGCCATATGATTCCTAATATTGTTAACAGAATTCTAATTTTATTCGTATACCAAAAATCAAAACCATACAATCCTTTCTTCTTTATTCCAAAAAGTACTATAATCCCCACTGGACACAGAAATGCTAATAGTACGATCTTCCATATCCAATAATTAATCTCCACATATCCCTTGCTTTCTGCAAGTCTTCCAAGTAACTTCCAAATAATATATATGATCGTTCCTAATATAAAATTAAGCAGTACTGCTGAAAACAGCATCAGCATATTTTTATATAAAATCCATATCATCTAATACACCTTTTAGCCTTTCTTTTTCGCTTTTTGGAATCTTTTCACTTAATGCAGTAAATAATTCTTTTGCTGATCCATCAAACCAATTGTCCAGTATATCTTCTGCTTTTTCTTTTCGATATTCTTTTTCCGAAATAATCGGATAAACATAGGCATTTCTTCCCCTTTTATCTACTTTCAAATATTCTTTATCTTCTAAACGAAATAGATAAGTTCGTATACTTGTTCTCTTGTATTCCTTGCCATACCGTTCTTTTAACTCTTTTCCAATTTGTAAAAATGGAATCTCTTCTCCGTAATCCCAAATACATTTCATGATCATTTCTTCTAAATTTGTTAATTTTTCCATATTCTCCACCTCTTTAAATAACTTTTTTAGTTATTTTTATATTAACATATTTTAATCATCCATTCAACTTATTTTTTAGTCGTTCGTATAACTTTATTGATTTGCTAATTATATCAATAAAAAAGATAGATGCCAAAATGACATCTACCCTTTTTACTTTATATCTCTAACAAGTCTTCCGATTTACATCCTAAAACTTTCCCAATCTTCAATACATCAATCGCTCTTGTGTGATTAATATTTCGTTTTTTTTGCTCAAATAATTGAATCTGTCTCAGTGCAACACCGGACAAATCTGCAAGTTCTCTTTGTGACAATCCTGCAATTTTACGTAAACGTTTTAAATTTGTTTCTGTATAATATTGATCCCATTTTTCATTGATTGCTTCTACGAATTTCATAATATCCATTTCATGATATACGGAATACATTTTTAGAAGATCTTCTATCGTTACTACTTTGTATATCTTCATAAACGGTCTTGCTGTATACCACTGATAGTACGCCAATGCCCAGCCAGCCCAATATTCTGGAGATTTGTCCAAATACATTTCATCTGGAATTTCTTCCATTATAAGTCCTGCTGATCTTATTACTTCTTTTACCATTTCACAGCCATTTTTTCCTGCTATATATGTTGGATTCCCTTCTTGAAATTGTCTGGATACATCGGATACTAAAAACATTTTATAAAACTCGTCTGGGTCAAATTCATATTCATTTACTGCATAGTCTAACATATCTCCTAGAATTCTTTGTGCTGTTAGCAAATAGTCCTCAGAATAAGCGTGCATCTCCATTTTTTATTCCCTCTCTCATAATATCCAAGATAAATAATTCATTAATATCTGCTTTTTCTTTTTTACCTTTTCTATATTCTCGTCTTGCTTCACGTTCTCGTTCGGCTTTTTTCATATAGTAAATCTCTGCATCTACAGGCTCATTTCCTATATACGTAATCTGTTCAAAAGCTTTTTTACTTTTTAATACAATCTGTTCTCCTAATTGACCAAGCTTCATTGCATGTGCAAGTTTTTGCATGGAAATTACGCCTGCAACAAAATCCTGTGCAAATGCAAAGTATGAGTCATCTGCTCTATATCCTATAATTACATCATATGATAAAATATCTGGAAGAAAATTTTCTTTTATATAACTTTTTGCCTCTTCTGCAATGCTTCCATTTTGCCAGTATGTTCTATTATCCGCTAATAATGCAAGCCAATTTAAAATATTATAATGTCCATCATTTAAATTTAGAACATTTAGCCCATTAAAATCCAGATCATAAATGTTAGCATAACCATCTACCTGCTTCGCACATGCCCATTCTTTCGCAAGTTTCTATCTGTTCTGTACAGTAAAATCCTTTTCCATAATCATTATGTCTTGCACCTTTTCCGTATTCTGGTTTTTGTATGATAAATTGCGATCCATGATATAATCTTTTTTTCATCGTATCACCTCTTATTTTTATTATATCGCAAATGCGATACTTTCTCAACAAAAATTAATATTTTCACTCCTACAATCCCAAAAACTGCAATAAAATCTCCATCTTCAATCGATCCACATGATCTTCCCAGTCAATCTTCACCAGATCATTCACTTTATCAATTCTCTTTCTTATCGTATTAATATGCACATACATCTTCTCCGCGGTCACACTGTAGTTCATGTTATTTTCCAGATAAATCTTTAATGTCTTTAACAACTCAATATTCTTCTCTTCTTCCATCAACTCCCGATATTTCCTTAACATCTCTTTTAACTCATTCTCAGGAATCTCAATCCATGTTAAAGGTCCTAACATTTCGTATTCCCAGATATCCTTTTCAGGGAAGATAATGCTTCCCATCTTTAATACTTTCTGGCATTTCTTGACACATTCTCTGACTTCTAACAGTGTCTTTTCTTCCTGACAGATTCCAAATTCCAGTTTCATATCGGCAAATTTTAATCCGATGTATCTCTGGAATTCTTTTAATAGTTCCGTTGTTGTGTCTTTCGTCCAGAGTGTGCTGTTGTGGATCTTTTCTGCTTCTAATAAGATCAAGCCATCATTCTCATCCAGAAAGGCAATCTTTCCGATCTTCCCTAACTTGCTTTGCTGGAAGGCTTCCAAAAATGTGTTTCTTTCATTTCGTGCGTTGTATCCTTCATTGCATTGGTGAAATACAATGTATTGATAAGCTGTATTTACGGAAATTCCTTGGATATTTGCCTGATAAAAGAGTTTCTTGGCATCTTTTTCTGTGTAATCGAGGGCTAAATGAATGAAGTTCTCAAATCCGATATTTCCCATATTTTCTGCGATCATGATCTGTTCGTAGACTCCTTGCAATGTTAAAAATGCGATACGGATGGCAAATTCATCGTAGTAATCGATAAATTCTCTGGATTCCATTACGACAAAATATGCCTGCACGATATCTTCCATGACGATCGGAATAATGATCCAGCTGACACGTGGTCCTTCTAAATTGCCAGGATTGATCAGGCGGATCCTTGCCATATTGATGTAATCGCATAAGGTATGTTTCGTATAGGGCATTGATGGTTCCCAATAATCGCTTTCGGATAATCCGAAGGATTCTGTGATTCGTTTAAAATCCGGGGAACTGTAGTAGCTTTTTTCTTCAGCAAGATCATAGATAAATGCCGGAAATTTCATCTCGACTTCTACGGCTCTTAGAATCTTATTGATCTTCTGGACTTTGTAGGATTGATCCGATACTTGCAGATGATTATTGCTGTGGACTTTGAATCTTCGGATCGTTCGGTTCATCACTGCGGTATTGATCTGACTCATCAATTCCATCCATGGAACAGAAAATGGCATACTGATCAGTGGAATCTCGTATTGATCAAACAAATCTATTAATCGCTGTGGTATCTCGTCAAGATAGCGGCCTCGTTTGATCATCATGGCAGAGGTTCCCTGCATGCTTCCTGACTTAAATGCTTCTTCGAGGCAGTCTGGTTCCTGAGCTAATACATATCCTGAGGAAAGGACCAGCTCTTTTCCTTTTGCCCAGCGCAGGGCATCGGGTGCTTCAAGGAGGGTTGTTCCCTGAATCTCTTTGTGTAAGCCTGATTTCCCTGCGATCACGTGATAGTCTTTAAAGTATTCTAGTGTCAGTAGTTCCTTGACAGCGATTCCCATTCTTTATTTCCTCCATTTTTATCGTGTTTTTTCTATAAATCATTCATCTTCTATCAAACATCCATATATATATAAGAAAAAATCCGATTCCTACTGCTCATAGGAACCGGATGCTTCTTTGCATATCGATCATTCTTCATACATCGGTGTGTATGGTTCTTTATTTCGTTCCCTAAATTCTTTTGTAATCTTCGCTAAGACCTGTGGTTTCGTAAAGAGATCATATGCGATTCCTGCTGCCACTTTAGATGCATATAAGGCTCCTTTATCTCCGATGGAAGTCCCTCCGCTTGCGGTTGCCTGCCATGTATGTGGAGAACATCCGATCGGCCAGCATGCAGTTGTAAACAGACAGGTTGGCATGATCCTGCTGACATCTCCTGTATCAGAAGATGCACTTAGTTCTGCTTCTTTCCATTTATCTCTTGGCGAAACACCTAAGATCATTGCTTCATCATAAACTTGGTGAAGATTTTTTCCTTTCTCTATGATACCTTGTTCCACGGTTTTCTGCAACTCTTTTGCAAATCGTAGTTCTTCTTTTGTGTATTTGGGTCCATCTGCTTCAATCAGGTTCGCATATGCAAGGTCTGCAAATGCTTCGTTTGTGGATAACTCACAGCATCCACATCCCATTTCAATATCCACTGTCGTCTCTGTCATCATCGCTGCACCTTGGGCTACTTTCTTTAAGCGTTCCATTGTGCTTTTGACATCCTTCATATGTGGTGCTCTGACAAAATACCATGCACTTGCTTGGTCTGGCACGATATTGGGTGCAAATCCACCGCTGTCTGTAGAATAATGAATTCTTGTGCGGTCAATGACATGTTCTCTTAAATAGTTTGCTCCAACACTCATTAATTCCACGGCGTCTAAAGCACTTCTTCCCTGTTCCGGAGCAAATGCTGCATGTGATGATACTCCATGGAAATAAAAATGTGCAGATGCATTCGCAAGATATGCTTGATCATGTGCCATATTTGTATCAGATGGATGCCAGCTCACTGCTGCATCACATCCATCAAACATATGATAATATGCCATCTTTACCTTTCCACTTAACAGTTCTTCTTCTGGGCATCCATAGAATCTGACTGTTCCTTTTTGTTTCCCTTTTTCTAAGAAACGTTTGATCGCAATGGCTGCAGTTGTAGCTGCGGCACCTAACATATGGTGTCCACATCCGTGTCCGACACCATCTTCGGATACCATTTCTTTTTTAATATCTGCTTTTTGTGATAATCCAGGAAGTGCATCGTATTCTCCAAGAATTGCGATAACTGGTTTCCCTTTTCCGTATTCTGCAATAAACGCATGTTCTAAATGTTCATTGTTCTCAATCGTGAATCCTTCTTCACTCAAGATTTTTCTTAAGAAATTGGCAGATTCTCTTTCATTTCCAGATAATTCTGGGTGATTCCATAAAGTATGACAGATTTCCTGACACAATGGCTCTAACCCTTGCACTTCATCATAAACATCCTGTTTGATCATTTTATCCCCTGCTTTCTATTCCTTTGTTGTATTCTTTAATGTCGCCATTCCAACAGCAATACTTACGAAGACACATCCTAAGGTTCCAAGCCAGTTGGATGCCCCTGGCAACCAGTTAAAGTATCCCATTCCGATCATAAAATATAAGATGATCGCAAATACAACCATGATAACGCTGTGTTTTTTCATTTTCATTCCAAATTGTACTAATAAAGCTCCAAATAAAGCTGGCAGCAAGTAGTTTAATGCGGCTTTGATCGTATCTGGAAGCATGGATAATACAGAAGTTCCAAGAATTGCTCCAATTGTAAGAACAGATACGTTGATCACGATAGATACTGCCATTCCAAGGGTTGCAACAACAGATCCTTTTTCTGTTCCTGGTTCTACATCTGCTGCCACCTGTGCCATACTTGCACATGGGATTCTCATGTTAGAGATATTTCCTGATAAGAATGCCATATAAGTTCCAGCGGCTCCGACGACTGGAAAGTAAGAGATCGGTTCTACAAACCATAACACTCCAAAGGCACTGGCTCCGCTGATAAATGCGGTTAATAATGCAGCTGGTTTTGGTAAGATTCCATAGACAACAGCTAATACAAGTGCTGGAGTAAAGGAAAGAAGAACTCCAAGGTATCCTGTGATCTTACCGATCTTATTGACTTGTGGTACATATTCTTTATTATAATAATCCTGATTGTTCATCGTATCTTCCTCCTGCTTAGACTAATGCTGTGATGATCATTGCCCCAAGAATTGTGATCGTCAGGGACCATTCTTTTAACCATCCGATCTCTTTTTTATTTGCAACTTTGGTAAGTACAAACATGATCACGGCTCCAAGCACACATGCTAAGGCATTCTTCCATGCTCCGCTCATTGTGATCTGGTCTGCTTTCATCATCATAGAGTAAAATGGTTTGGATAAATGGCTTGCACACATTGCTGAGAATACACCGATGATCGCACAAGAAGCAATCGTTGTCAGTGTTCCTGTATTTCCTCTGGAAACTTTCTTTTCGATCTTATCCATCTTATTTGCAGAGAATGTTGCGAATAACGCCCATCCGATAGAGCAAAGAATCATGGTCCAGACTGCCATTCCTAAAGCTTCTGGTGTTAATGTGTCCGTTCCAAGCTGTACCCCGACAGCGGATGTTCCAAGTCCTGCTGCGATAGATTCAAACATAACGGATCCAATCATAGATAATCTCATCCATCCGATTGGCCCTCCTACAGATACTAACAGAGAAAGCATCGCACTTAATACAACGATGGATGGTCCAATTGATGTTACCGCACTGCTTTTCATTGCTTTTTTCATCTGTTTATCGTTAAGTCCTAGTTTCTTTCCTGATTTGTAAGCGCCCCTTGCGAATAAGACTGCCTGTAAGATGACAAATGCCACTGGAAGTGCACAGGCCAGCCACATTGG
>ENA-OQBT01001180-OQBT01001180.1-human-gut-metagenome-genome-assembly--contig:-NODE-1180-length-11249-cov-2.250405_pt1 | contig 11249 bp, 13 predicted proteins | sample MGYA00242749_ERZ504557 | MGnify/ENA primary metagenome ERZ504557 (study PRJEB26092, sample SAMD00036243) | human gut metagenome | host: Homo sapiens | study: EMG produced TPA metagenomics assembly of... | reverse complement strand
GGAGGATATGTAATTGAGTTTTGAATAAACCAAGAAATTTCTTGTTTCGGCGATGCCTTAGAAAATACGAAAAAGAAGTTTACCGAAGCCATTGAAACGGTCATTATCGGCTATGCAAGATTGACGACGACTTCTTGGATGATTTGGAGGTCGCCATGATTACCGCCGACCTGGGCAGTAAGACGACGGAACTTTTGATGAAAGAAATTCGTCGCGGTGTTACGGAAGGCAAAATCAATCATACCAATGAAGTGATGAACTACATTGAAGAATACATTACGAAGTTACTGGAAGAACAGGAAGAAACTTTGGAAATGCATTCGCCGGAAGTTATTTTGGTAGTGGGCGTTAATGGGGTAGGTAAAACAACGACTATTGCCAAACTGGCTCATTATTATAAAGAAGCCGGCAAAAAGGTGGTGTTGGCGGCAGCCGATACGTTCCGTGCAGCCGCTTCCGAACAGCTCACTATCTGGCGGAACGAGCCGATGTGCCTATCGTAAAACATCAGGAAGGGGCCGATCCGGCCGCTGTCGTATACGATGCCTTGGCATCGGCGAAAGCACGTAATGCAGATATTGTGATTATCGATACAGCCGGCCGTTTGCACACAAAAACCAACTTGATGGAAGAATTGAAGAAAATCGGCCGCGTAGCAGACCGTCAGGTTCCGGGAGCGCCGCATCAAACCCTATTGATTTTGGACGGCACCACCGGTCAGAATGCGGTTAGCCAAGCTAAATTATTCGGCCAGGCTGTACCGATTACCGGTATTATTGTGACTAAATTAGACGGCACCGCCAAAGGGGGCGTCGTAATTTCCATTAAAGAAGAACTGGGGGTTCCCGTTCGTTGGATTGGCATCGGTGAAAAAATTGATGACTTAAAACCATTCAATGCGAAAGAATTTGCCAATGCCTTGTTTGATAAAGGAATGAGTACGAATGAATAATCAAATGAGCGTGCTGAGTTGGTAGCTTATGCACGGGCTGAAAATATAGCTAATCATTTCGGCGCACCATCCGAAGCGCTGGATACATTAGGCGATTTATTGGCTTACATCGCAATGAAATGTATCGTCCGGTGACACGCTTGATGCTTCAAAATTGGAATCAATTGAATGATCGCATCGAACATTTTACGCCGGAAGAGTGGATTTTACCAACTGAGATTGCCAATAAAGAAGGGCTTGATAAAAAAGCCGTAGCCTTATTGATTGAAGTCTTGGAAGGTGTGGATACACCCATTCAAGAAGCTGACGGTAAACGCACGGAAATGAATGAATTGGAAAAGCAACGTTTGCAAGAGCATATCGAAAAGGTGAGAGCGGAAGAAGCTGCCATGCTCAGCCGAAGCAGAACGCCTCATGCGTGAAGAAGGTAAATAATATGGCACATCCACATATTCATCGTAATTACGAAGGTAATATGACTCCTTTTAAGGTTGAAGCACCTTTTGAACCAATGGGCGATCAGCCGGCAGCCATTCAATCGTTGGTGCAGGGCGTCAATAACGGCGACTGGGCACAGGTTCTGTTGGGGCTACCGGTACGGGTAAAACCTATACCATGGCCAAGTTAATTGAAGGCGTGCAAAAACCGACTTTAGTTATTGCTCATAATAAAACCTTGGCTGCGCAATTATGCAGTGAGTTTAAAAGCTTTTTTTCCCAATAATGCGGTGGAATATTTTGTGTCTTATTATGATTTTTACCAACCGGAAGCATATATTGCGTCAACCGATACATATATTGAAAAAGATGCAATCCATTAACGATGAAATCGATAAATTGCGTCACTCGGCTACAATGAGTTTGTTTGAGCGTCGCGATGTGATTATTGTGGCCTCTGTAAGCTGTATTTACGGCTTAGGTGACCCGGAAGACTACAGCGATTTGGTTGTATCGCTCCGTTTGGGGCAAGAACGAAGTCGTGACGATATTTTGAAAAAACTGGTGGATATTCAATACAGTCGCAATGATATTAATTTTACCCGTGGTACTTTCCGTGTCCACGGCGATACGATAGAAGTATTTCCGGCAGCCAATAGTGAACGAGTCGTTCGCATTGAATTATTCGGCGATGAAATTGACCGTTTGTCCGAAGTGGATGTTTTGACCGGTGAAGTAATTGCCGATCGCAAGCATGTGGCCATTTATCCGGCCTCTCACTATGTAACGACCCGTGAAAAATTGCAACTCGCCATTGAGCGTATTGAAACAGAATTGGCGGAGCAGTTGGAATTTCTTAAATCACGGGACCGTTTACTGGAAGCCCAGCGTTTGGAGCAACGAACTCGTTACGATATTGAAATGATGCAGGAAATGGGCTATTGCTCAGGCATCGAAAACTATTCCCGCCTTTTATCCAATCGTAAACCGGGGGAAGCACCGTATACGTTGATTGATTATTTTCCGGATGATTTTTTGATTTTGATTGACGAATCCCATGTAACGATTCCACAATTGCGGGCCATGTATAATGGCGACCGGGCTCGTAAGGAAAACTTAATCGAGTATGGCTTCCGTTTGCCTTCCGCTTTGGATAACCGCCCGTTGAAGTTTGAAGAATTCCAAGAGCGAATTAATCAGATTGTATACGTATCGGCTACACCGGCCCGTATGAAATGGAAGTGCAGACCAATATTGCGGAGCAGATTATTCGTCCTACCGGTTTATTGGATCCGCTTATTGAAGTGCGTCCCATTAAAGGGCAAATGGATGATTTGTTAGGCGAAATTAAAGTGCGGGCCGCTAAGAATGAGCGTGTCCTCGTAACGACATTGACGAAGAAAATGGCGGAAGATTTGACGGAGTTTCTCAAAGAAGTGGGCATTCGTGTGCGCTACTTACATTCCGATATTGCCACCATTGAGCGTGCCGATATTATTCGTGACCTGCGGGCCGGTGTTTTTGATGTGTTGGTGGGTATTAACTTACTTCGTGAAGGTCTGGATATGCCGGAAGTTTCCTTGGTGGCTATTCTTGATGCGGATAAGGAAGGGTTCCTCCGCAGTGATACCTCTTTGATTCAGACTATCGGTCGTGCGGCGCGTAATGAAAATGGTCGTGTTATTATGTATGCGGACCGTATTACAGGTTCTATGGATCGGGCAATCACTGAAACGGAACGCCGTCGTGAAGTACAGAACGCTACAATAAGAAACACAATATTACGCCAAAATCGATTCATAAAGAAGTTAAAGAATTGATTGAATTGACTAAATTGGAAGAAGAAGAGGCCGGTAGTAAAGCCGGTAGTGCTAAGCGCACCGGTCGCGGTAAAAATGATGGCTACGATGACGGCGCAGCGGCTGTTGCTTCCGCTAAAAAAGGGCGCACTGCCAAAACAGGCGCTAAAGCGGGTAATAAAGGCGGCGCCAAAACGTCAGGCAAGGCTAAAGGGGTACAAGCTGTGGCTGATGGCACCGCTACTTATGAAGCGGCACCGGAATTAACCGTGGAAGATGTATTTAACAAGATTGAAGAAACTACGCGTCTCATGAAGGCGGCCGCTAAACAGCTTGAATTCGAAAAAGCAGCCGAACTTCGTGATGAACTCGGTATTTTAAGGCAGCAATTGTCTGACTTACAGGATGTACGTCGTAAAAAATAGGAACTTATGGGCAAGGCATTCTGTCTTGCCTATTTGTCCGTTAATTTGATAATCGGGAGGTTATCGTGAAAGAACAAATTATAGTAAAAGGGGCGCGTCAGCATAACCTTAAGAATATAGATGTGGCCTTGCCACGGGACAAGTTTATTGTCATTACCGGGCTTAGCGGCTCCGGTAAATCGTCGCTCGCTTTCGATACGATTTATGCGGAAGGGCAGCGACGCTATGTAGAATCCTTGTCGGCCTATGCGCGTCAATTTTTGGGCCAAATGGATAAACCGGATGTGGATTATATTGAAGGTTTGTCACCGGCCATCTCTATCGATCAGAAAACAACCAGTCGCAACCCTCGATCTACGGTGGGGACAGTGACGGAAATATATGACTATTTACGCTTATTGTTTGCTCGTGTGGGCCATGCCTTTTGTCCGCAGTGCGGTAAGCCAATTACGCAGCAATCTATCGAGCAGATGGCCGATGACGTAATGACCTTGCCGGAACGCACTAAATTGCTCATTATGGCGCCTATATTGCGCGGCAAAAAAGGGGAACATAAGCAATTATTGGAACGTCTTCGCAAAGAAGGGTTTGCCCGTGTCCGCATAGATGGTGATATTCGCACCTTGGACGAAGATATTGAATTGGCAAAGACTAAAAAGCATGATATAGAAATCGTGATTGACCGTTTGGTAGTGAAAGAAGGCATTGAGAGCCGTTTATCAGACTCCATGGAAACAGCTGCCAAATGGGGCGAAGGCATTGTGGTGGTGCAGGAAGTGGATGGACCGTCACATATGTACAGCCAGCATTTTTGCCTGTCCCGATTGCCATATTTCTTTACCGGCTATCGAGCCGCGCATGTTCTCCTTCAATAGCCCGTTCGGTGCTTGTCCGGCCTGCTTGGGTATCGGCAGCACCATGGAAGTGGACGAAGAGCGGGTAATTCCGGATGGCGATGTGTCTTTTGCGGACGGCGCCGTATTGCCTTTAAGTTCCAATCCGAATGCATGGTTTATGCGTCAATTGGAAGGTTTATTGAAGGCTCATGGCTATGATTTATCGGCTACGTATAATGAACTACCGAAGAAATTACAACAAATGGTGATGAACGGCAGTACCGATAAAGTAACCTTCGAGTATGAAAATATGCGCGGTGAAGTAAAGACGTTCCACACGGAGTACGAAGGTATTTTGCCTATGGTAAAACGTCGTCACAGCGAAGCTTCTACCGACTCTATGCGTGAAGCCTTTGAAGAATTCATGTCCATCAAACCATGTAAAACTTGCGGCGGTGCCCGCTTAAAACCGGAAGCCTTAGCCGTGCGCGTAGGCGATAAAAACATCAACGAAGTGACGCAGCTCACCATCAGTGATGCGGTGAACTTCTTTGATACCGTGCCGCTTACGGAGCGCGAACAGTTTATCGGTAACCAGATTTTAAAAGAAATCAAAGCACGCCTCATGTTCCTCAATAATGTGGGTCTCGATTATCTCACCATGAATCGTAATGCCGGAACTTTGTCGGGCGGTGAAGCTCAGCGTATTCGCTTGGCTACCCAAATCGGTTCAGGCTTGGTAGGCGTTTTATACATTCTCGACGAACCGTCTATTGGTCTCCATCAACGCGATAATGATCGCTTAATCGGGACTTTGAAGGGTCTTCGTGACCTCGGTAATACCTTATTGGTCGTGGAACATGATGAAGACACCATGTTAGCGGCCGACTATTTGGTAGATATCGGACCGGGCGCGGTGAGCACGGAGGGGAGATCATCGCCCAAGGGACGGCTCAGGAAGTAATGGCCAATGAAAACTCCATTACAGGGCAGTATCTGAGCGGTCGTAAATTTATACCGTTGCCGGAAACCAGACGCAAGTCCAACGGCAATGTGTTGGAAATTCGCGGTGCCTCGGAAAATAACTTAAAGAATATTAATGTAAAATTCCCACTTGGCGTTTTCACGGTGGTAACCGGTGTGAGCGGCTCCGGTAAATCCACCTTAATTAATGAGATTCTCTACAAGGGCATGGCGAATCATTTATATCGCTCCTATCACAAGGTAGGGCTCATAAAGAGATTCGCGGCACTGAAAATATCGATAAAATCATCAATATTGACCAGAGTCCGATCGGACGTACGCCGCGTTCCAATCCGGCCACTTATACGGGTGTATTCGATTCCATTCGTGAATTGTACAGTCAAACGCCGGAAGCTAAAATGCGGGGCTATAAGCAGGGGCGTTTCAGCTTTAACGTCCGTGGCGGTCGCTGCGAAGCTTGTCGCGGTGACGGTATCATCAAAATTGAAATGCATTTCTTACCGGACGTGTATGTGCCTTGTGAAGTCTGCAAAGGAGCTCGTTATAATCGGGAAACTTTGGAAGTTAAATATAAAGGTAAATCCATTGCCGATGTATTGGATATGGTGGTGGATGAGGCAGTTGAGTTTTTTAAATCCATTCCGAAAATCCATCGCAAGCTTGAAACGTTACAACAGGTAGGTTTGGGGTATATTCGTTTGGGCCAGCCGGCGACAACCTTGTCCGGTGGTGAAGCACAGCGTGTAAAACTGGCTACCGAATTGGCTCGTCGCAGTACGGGTAAGACTTTATATATCCTGGACGAACCGACAACGGGCTTGCATGCGGAAGATATTCGCAAGCTGCTCGATGTGTTACAAAAATTAGTTGACGCCGGCGATACAGTAGTCGTTATCGAGCATAATTTGGACGTTATTAAAACGGCGGACCATATTATCGACTTAGGTCCTGAAGGGGGCGTACGCGGCGGTACCATTGTCGGTACGGGCACGCCGGAACAAATCGCCAAAATGGAAGGCAGTTATACCGGAAAGTTCTTGGGGCCTGTTTTGGCAAAAACAAAACGATTTATGGATGAAGCTAAGAAAGCAGGTCAATAATGGTTACGGAAGAAGTATTGGAGAAAATCAGCCATTTGCCGACCACGCCGGGCGTATATTTATGGCGGGACCAATATAAACGTATCATTTATGTGGGCAAAGCATAATCTGCGCAATCGCGTCCGTTCCTATGTGCGCAATGATATCAATCGGGCTCCAAAGGTAACAGCCATGATGCGACGCGCCGTTGATGTGGAGGTCATTCAGACCAAGACGGAAATGGAAGCGTTAATTTTGGAAAATACGCTCATTAAGGAACATCATCCGAAGTATAATATTATGCTCCGCGATGATAAGACCTATCCCTATGTGAAGGTGACGGTGCAGGAGGAGTATCCGCGGGTGCTCATGGTGCGCCGCATGGTGCGTGACGGGGCCAAGTATTTTGGACCGTTTACGGATGTGACGGCCGTACATCAGACTTTAAAATTGTTCCGCCGTCATTTCCCCTTGCGCACTTGTTCAAATATGAATGTACCGCGACCATGCTTGCAGTATCATTTGGGTTATTGTGAGGCTCCTTGTCAAGGCTTGGTATCACCGGAAAAATACCGCTCCTATATCGATCAAATCGTACAGGTATTGGAGGGTAAACCGATTCCTCTTTTAGGCGAATTGAAGCAGCAAATGGAAGCGGCGGCGGAAGAGCTTGATTTTGAAAAGGCGGCTCAACTGCGCGATCAATTGCAGGCATTGGAAAAGCTTCGTGAAAAACAGCGCATGGTAACCCAACGCGGTGATATTGACGTAGTCGGTATCGCCATGGAAGGCCTCATGGCCTGTGTGCAGGTCTTTTTCATCCGTTCCGGCCGTATGTTGGGGCGTGAAAACTTTTTCATTAAAAATGAAGGTGATGACGCCGCTACGGTTATGACGGAATTTATAAAACAATACTATGGCGGCACCACATTCGTGCCAAAAGAAGTATTGTTGCCTTATGAAACGGAAGAACGGGAACTCTTTGTGGAGTGGTTCACCGAAATGAAGGGCCAAAATGTTGAGGTTTCGGTGCCACAACGAGGTTATAAGCATGATTTGATTAAGATGGCGGCGGAAAACGCCCAGAACTTCCTGGAAGAGCGTCGTCGTCAATGGCAATATGATTTGGATAAGAGCGGCGGCGCCGTTAAGAAATTGGCGGAAGTCCTCGACTTGCCGAGACTCCCGGAACGTATGGAATGCATCGATATATCCCATACGCAGGCAGTGAAACGGTGGCTTCCATGGTTGTCTTTGAAGACGGTAAACCGGCGAAGAAGGAATATCGTCGTTTTAAATTAAAGACGGTTCAGGGCAAACCGGATGACTTTAAATCCATGGCTGAAATTATGGAACGTCGTTACGGCAATGAAACGGATTGGCCTATGCCGGATTTAATTATCATCGATGGCGGTAAGGGGCAGCTCAACGCAGCCTTGCCTTTAATCAGAGCAGTCGGTGTGACGGATGTGCCGGTTATTTCGCTGGCTAAACGAATTGAAGAAGTTTTTGTGGAAGTCAGTCGGAAAGTATCATATTATCTCATCATTCGCCGGAATTGCAGTTATTGCAACAAATTCGTGACGAAGCTCACCGCTTTGCCATTACGTATCATCGTAAATTACGGGGCAAGCGCAATTTGGAGTCGATTCTGGATCATATTGAAGGTATCGGACCAAAACGGCGTAAAGCATTGTGGCAGGCTTTTGGCAATTTAGAAGGTATTAAGGCGGCTACGGAAGAGGAATTGGCAGCCGTGCGGGAATGAATCAAAAAACGGCGGCGGAAGTGTATCGATTTTTCCGTTTGTCTAAAGATGAAAAGCGTGCTACCATTGAAGGAGACCGCTAGCAGTTATAGCGGATTTTATAAGTAACATTGTAAGTAACATATGGGATACATTGTCAGCGCTTGGCTTCAGGCAGTGTATCCTTTGTGTTGGGTTTTACGGTAGTGTTATATTTTGTAGAGTAATGGCAACTGCCATTCGGTAGGAGGGTACTATCTTGCAAGGAAAATTGTCATTAAGTTCAGCCATAGTTATTGGCTCAATGTTGTTCGGTATGTTCTTCGGCGCAGGCAATCTGATTTTCCCGGTTCATATGGGGCAGGAAGCAGGGGCCGACATGTGGCCGGCTACGGTAGGTTTTCTTATTACGGCCATTGGCTTGCCGTTCTTAGGTGTTGTTGCTATCGGTATTTCACGGAGTAACGGTTTATTTGATTTGGCATCTCGCGTACATCCGACCTATGCGAAATTATTTACTATTCTTTTATATTTAACCATAGGCCAGCTTTTGCTTTACCGCGTACGGCCACGGTTTCTTATCAAATCGGCTTGGCACCGTATATCGGTGATGATATGCAGACGGTAGCTTGGCGGCCTTTACCTTTGTGTTCTTCGTCTTGGGTCTGTTTTTCTCCATGAACCCGGGTAAGTTAATGACCTACATCGGTAAAATTTTAAATCCGTTGTTCTTAATCTTCTTGGCTATTCTCTTGGTAGTGGCTTGATTAATCCAATGGGATCCGTGGCGACGGCACCGGTGAGCGGTGATTATTTGACCATGCCGTTCTTCAAAGGCTTTACGGAAGGTTACAATACGATGGATGCGCGGCGTTAGCTTCGGTATCATCGTAGTCCGCGCCATGCAGAGCGTAGGTGTTACCGAGCCTAAGGATATTGCGGCGGGCATGGTAAAAGCCGGTATCGTTACGGTAGTCTTGATGGCCATTATCTATGCATTCTTAGCTTACGTGGGTGCCTCCAGCCTCGGCGTTTTCGCCTTATCCGCTAACGGCGGTATTGCGTTGGCACAAATTGCCCATTATTATTTCGGACCAATCGGTGCCGTATTATTGGCAATTACCGTAACCTTGGCTTGTTTGAAAACGGCGGTAGGCTTATTTGTGCATGTTCGGAAACATTCGTCGATTTATTTCCGAATTCCATCAGTTATAAAAAATATGCCTATGCATTCGCTATTATTTCTTTCTTAATCGGTAATGTAGGCTTAACTCAGATTATATCGCTGGCGATTCCTATTTTGATGTTATTGTATCCGTTGACGATTACCATTATTTTGTTAACATTCTTGGCACCGCTTTTTAACGGTCGTCAAGCTGTATATTTCATCACTACAGTATTTGCCTTGATTGCGGCTATCGGTGATATGCTCAATACTTTGCCTGAATTTTTAGGGCAAGCAGCTTGGGTACAGCAAACTGTAGGCGTATATAAGATGTTGCCGTTCTTTGATTTAGGTATGGGCTGGGTAGTGCCGTCCGCTATCGGCTTTGTATTGGGTCTTATTTATATAGCAGTTGTAAAACTAAGGGAGGTTAGGGTAATGAATATTTGCGTGACCGGCGGGGCCGGTTTTATCGGTTCCCATCTTGTAGATGCTCTCATTAATGAAGGGCACAAGGTAATGGTTATAGATAATTTAAGTACCGGTTGTCGAGATTTTGTAAATTCTAAGGCTGACTTCGTGGAAATGGATATTCGCGATAAAGAACTTGCCGCTAAAATGGCCGAGTTTAAACCGGAGTATGTATTTCATGAAGCCGCTCAGACAATGGTGCCGGAATCAATGAAAGATCCTGCATTTGATTGTGATGTTAATTTATTGGGACTCATTAATGTGCTTAATGCTTGCCGCAGCGTGGGAGTAAAAAAAATTATCATGCCTTCGTCAGCCGCCGTATATGGTGATCTCGATACATTACCGCTCACAGAAACGATGGCGGGGCAGCCGTCCTCGTTTTACGGACTTACCAAATTGACTACGGAAAGTTATCTGCGCATTTATCATGAAGCATTCGGCTTACCTTACATCTGTTTTCGCTATGCAAATGTGTATGGACCGCGTCAAGGCAATGGCGGTGAAGGCGGCGTAATCAGTATTTTCTGTGAACGTTTACAGGCTCATAAAGATATAAGTATATTCGGTGACGGTGAACAAACTCGCGATTTCGTCTATGTAGACGATGTAGTGGCAGCTAATATGGCGGCTTTGCATAAACCGGACCTTGTGGGGGTTATCAATGTGAGTACCGAGAGAGGTACTTCGCTGAATAAATTGGTAGCACAATTTAAAAAAATTGTGGACCATGAATTTAACGTGCACTACGAAGAGGCACGGCAAGGGATATCAAACACTCGTTATTAAGTACAAAAAAAATGATAAATGAATTAGGTTTATCAGCTACAGTTAAATTAGATAAAGGCTTGACAACGACCTATGAATACTTTCATAATAAAAAGTAATTATTAATGAGTGATTTACTGTAGTCGAATAAATAGAGATTATGGTACAATGGTAAGAGAAGTAGTTGTTCTTGTGAGGAGATTGACATGGAAACAAAAAAACAAGAAGAGAAAAAGATTCAGTATATAATTTGTCGTGTGTGCGGCTATATCGAAACAGCCGATAATGCGGATAAACCATGCCCGGCTTGCGGCTTTCCGAAAACCGTTTGGGCTGAATACACACCACGCAAATTGAATCCTACCCGTAAACGTTTATTGGATTTACATTTGCATCCGATTGCGGTTCATTTTCCGATTGCCGGTTCCGCTTTAACTGTGGCTCGCCTATTTTAGGTTACTCGTGCCTTACAGCTTGGGCTACCGTTTATTCGATTTCGCTATGATGGTTTGTCTCGTAATGCCTTTATTGGTATTAATTAGTCGGTATTTCCGGTTATATTGGTGGTACTTCGTTATAAACAACG
>ENA-OQBT01001179-OQBT01001179.1-human-gut-metagenome-genome-assembly--contig:-NODE-1179-length-11250-cov-15.716174_pt1 | contig 11250 bp, 10 predicted proteins | sample MGYA00242749_ERZ504557 | MGnify/ENA primary metagenome ERZ504557 (study PRJEB26092, sample SAMD00036243) | human gut metagenome | host: Homo sapiens | study: EMG produced TPA metagenomics assembly of... | reverse complement strand
CCGCGACGGGGTGCTCGTCCCAATCGACGACTGCATCCGCTGGCACGACCACGAGCGCATCAACGTCGATTGGTTGGATGAGTCCTGTACAAATACCGTCAAAGCCAGGGAATAGCTGCGTGATCATCTCCAAGAAAACGTCAGCAGCCCTCCATAACAAAACAACGCATGCAAAGACGAACGAGGCTCAATTATTAATTGCTGATTGGTTTTGCAGTAAATCAATCTTTTCATTAAGTTTTTCTACAGAAGAAAAAGCCACGGTATATTTGGTAAATCCATCTTTTTCCTGAGGATTTCTCCATATGTCTTCTGGGGTAATACCACTTCGTTTAGCGTATTGATTCAGTTTTGCAATCAACGAGACAAAGTTTTCATCGTCAGTATTCAAGGTACGATTTTTATCATTGAATAACTGTCTATAGGGCACATCGAGATGCTGGATGATCTCTCGAGCCACGCCAATATTGGCATCGTCAATACCTTGTTCGTCAAACGCTCGATTAATCATTCTTACGCATAGATTCGATTCGAGTCCGAGTTCCCACAATTCCTTTACTCCATGTAGTCGTTCATCCTTGGTGGCCAGCTCGTCGAACAATTCGGTTCTATCCTTGTCTACAGTTTTGCCGGAATGACTCATCCACGCCTTTGCCGCTTCCAAAAGATAATCGAAATCTGCATCTTGAATATAAACAGACATATCCTCGACTATCTTCTGCAGCACAGGTTCAAGACGAGTATCTTCATCGGCGATGATCCTACATGCCTCATTCGGTCCAAGAAGATTCGGCGATAAGTAAGTAATAAATTTTGCAGATCGCAGCATCCACGTTCGACGTGCTTCCCAACAAATATTAGGAATCATTCCAAAGGCGGTCTCAGTGTCGCCAATAATCGATTTATCATCCAACAATCGCGCATAGACATCGGGCTCACGTTTAAGATCGAATACTCTGGAATCACCCACTTTAATATTGGAAACCTGCTCATCCGAAAGTGGTGATTCGAGCTGCAACGAGCGAACCAGCGATTCCTTTTTCTTCGCATTGCAAACATCAAGAGGCAGGTTCAACAGTTTGACCGCAAGATTTCCCCTATCAAATTCTGGGTCTTCCTTGGTTGATTCAAAGGAAGAATGCAGCTTTAGCCACTCACCACACGCATCCGCCTCCTCGACATCCCCAACAGACTCCAACACGGTCTGCAGATTCATCGGAGTAAACCAAATCGCATCATTCCGCAGTAACTCATTGACATAAGAAACGCTGATTCGTTTCCGTGTTTCATCGTCAATTCCCGAAGAAAGTCTGTTCTTTAATTCGTCCGACTCAAAATGAAGCATTCGAGCAGTATGTGAATGCTTCTTGATTATTCCGCTAACAACTTGCTCAAGCTCCACCCATTTATCTTCTGATTTGCGAGTGTCAAATATCGAGTGGACGGAGTCGCCCAACACTGCAACAATATCTGAATCGACATCCGAGGCAACAGTCCCATCAACGAAGTCGAGCGCATATTCAGATTCCTTCAGGAAGTCAAGATACTTGTCGACATTCTTAATGACGTATTGGTAGACGGGGGTGGAAATGCTTCTGATCTGGTTCAGAGCGAGCATTTCATGCTTTGCAAACGTGCCTTGCAAATCGTTAATCGCACAAAGAAGATTGCTTCTGGTGAAATCATACCCATCATGTTCAACGAGGAGTCTGCGCAATGGTTCACTCAAACAAGACAGATCTGGAGCGGAGTAGTGAGAGTCAAGCAGCACCTTGTCGAGTTGCTTTGCCACTTCTTCATCTAAAGAATCATCGCTGAATACGGGAATGAATTCCCAATGTTGTTGAATGAAATTATTGAAGGCATCGGAAACTTCGTATTGAACATTTTTATTCAAATGACGCAGTACAACGTCTAGGAAATCACACAAAGTTGTAGTGTCAGCTAACGTAGCAACATCGTCCGCCAAGAACTCCAGTATCTCCGAGCATGTGTCCGCCGCAAGCAGTTCAAGAACTTCAGCTGTTTTGTTTTCCTCATCGCTGAGAAACGCAAGCAAGAAATCCTTTGCCACACCCTTCAAGTTGGATAGATACGAGATAACCATGCGTAGCGTCTTTTTATCTTCATCTGCTTTTGACTTCACCAGGTAGTTGAGAATACTGATATTTAGCATCCACGCTTGTCCGAAGAGAGAATTATCTCGATGTCGCACGCGTTTCAGCACATTCTGTACATCCGCATCGTTGAGATGGAAAGAGAAATCAGATTTGTTCTCGTTAATATTGTGTATTACAAAATTTAGGGCATTCCTCGACATGCCTTCATCTGAATAAATCGTGGAATACAGCTTGTAATCTTGAGCGATCCAACCACCGGCAATCAAACTTGATAGCAACGTACCCTGTTCATGCAGATCGTCTTGGATAAACTGAGACAATGTCTGGCGGTCTGAATCATCGAACATGTCGGGACCCTCGAAATCTATCTCGCAGGCTTTATCATTCAGAAGATATTTCCAATCACCTGTCCTCAGATTTTCAATGCGGTTTTCAATTTTACAGATCCTCTGATTGACAGCATTCAATGTCAGCTGACTAATATCAATTGTCGTGTCAAGGTATTTTTCAAAAGTTTGTTTTGAAGGTGTGATTTCAATCGAATGCCAACCAGATTCGCCATAGCAAGAAGCGGTAATCTTAATTGTAGAATCCTTTCGCTTTGCTGAAAGCTCTTCCCAGGTGTGTGCTTCGCTCAATTTAGAGCCGCTATATCCAGAGATATTAATGTCATCATCATCGACTTTTCCGCCGCTGAGTTCCGCAATCCACGCTTTCGTCCGCTGCGCCAACTGGGAGGCAATTCTATCCGCCTCCATAGAGTCTAAAGCCATTTCCAAATCTTCTTGCGCGCTTTTGCGCCGTTGGGATAGCCTATAAATGCTATCTGTGGAAATGCTCCGTGCAGTCGAATATATTTTGTCGATCTTGCTGTTGCCTTCTCTCATCTTTTCCGCATCCGCAAGGTAACAGTTTTTATAAATCAAAAATGCGAGAAGATGCGCGGCGGATAGTCCAAGAGTATTCTCCTCATCTTTCTTATCATCCAGGTTAACATGCAGTCTTCTGCTGTACATGATGAAATCGTTGCGGATCGTTATCCAAGTACGCTGGTCTGGAATAAAACCGGCGACGTCTTCAAGTAGATCTCCGACTTTGTCTATTCGAGTGATTTCATCGCCTAGAGCGTTTCGTGCCGTTTGATGGGAATTATTTGAACTGACAAACGGAACTACTGAAATAATAAGATCGAAGAATTTCGCACGAGAGAAAGCTCCTATTCGCCTTTCTTCACTTAATGTTTCTTCCGAGGCCTTGATACATTGATCATCAAACACGGCGTCACTTATTGCATAAATAAAACGGATAGTTCTTCCATCTCGACGAGATCTTTCCCCAGTAATAACTGGATCGTCATTCAGAATCTGATTTAATTCACGTAATGAATCGAAGATTTCAGGGCTTTCAAATCGGTCGAGATCTTCGAAAATCACGGTTTCGATCTTTGATTTTTCGAATAGGTATACAATTTCGTCAAGATACTGGTCAAAGTATGAGTCAACTCCCTGATCCAATTTCAACGAGGCACCACTCACATTAACTTGCCCGATTTTCAGATTGCTTTTTAGAAGATAAGAACAGATCATCCATGACGCCGCGAAAAGAAGCACTAGCAAGACTACATAGCCTAACAAAAACTTCCCTGATGGACTTATCGCCCATTTATCGATAAACGGCAAAGAAGACAACAATGATTGCCCGAATTTGCCTAAATCATCACCGAAAAATGCCCCCAACAACATCGTCAGGAATACACTCGTCATCAAGGAAAACCCTATCTTCTCCCATTTGCCCTTCTCATGAATCCGATGAAATCTAGAGAGCGGGACATCTTTCGGATCGACACCGTACAACAGTTGCTTCACAATCTCCCGCTGAATCCGATTCGTCGGAGTGTCTGTCGAAAAATCATCTGTAGGCCCTTAGAGCCATGCCTATTTTCATTATTATCAGATCGCCGTTCAGCATTACCGCAACAGGATGCCAGCGGAGCAAGCGAAATGTTCTTTGTGCTACACGGTTTTACCCCTTCAAAGTCTTCGACCACTTTCTCGAGGATGCTGCTCTTTCCCGAACCATACGTTCCAGATATCGCTATATTTCTTAGCTTGCCCTTCTTATCACTTCCTATGGCACTTTTGAGAGCATCGACATATTCACTATGATGTTCCGCCTGATATTCCGGATACAGCGGATTCAGTTCAAGAGCGTCCTGCTGTTCTGAGACATTCTTCACTTCTTGAGAATCCGTCATATCAGTGACACCTCTAACTTCGCACTCCTCCATGACCGACCCCTCTTTCTCCAAACCAGCCTCATTGCTCCGCTCGACATTCCGCGACAAATCATACACCCTAGATTGGCAACGGTGCGTTGGACGGTTTCTTAGAGGACGAGTCCTTGTTCGGTGAATTCCTTCGGACTTCGGTATCCGAGGGTGGAGTGGAGCCGCCGGTCGTCGGACCACCACACGCAGTCGTCGGGGTCGTGCCTCAGTTGCTCGATCGTGGTGTGGTGGTTCCGGTACACGAGTTCCTTCTTCAGCAGCCTGTCCGCCGACGCAGACATAGGCAAGATCGCTCGCGGGACGCGTGTGCGGGGCGTAACCGTCGAACTCGCGGTTCAGCAGGTTCGCGAGCTTCGCCTCGTTGACCAGCGTCCCGTGCGGTTTGAATCGTCTGCGCGTGTACGCGCCCACATACCCTGTTCGCGCATGATGCCGCCGATGCGTCTCCTGGACGCGGTGACGCCCCTCCTTTCCAGGGCAGCCTTGATCTTCCTGCGCCGGGGCGTCCGCGGCTGTCGCGCCGGACCGCGCGCACGTCGCCGGCGATCGGATCCACACGCTCCATCCCGGACGCCCGGTCATCCCAGTAACAGGGGAGCGGGGACGCCCAGCATCCCGCATCGCGCCGATATCGGGCGGCGTTGGCCCGTATCACGCCTGCCTTCGTGTGAATACCGGCGCCGCTTGTCCTGAAACGTCTGCTCCATCTCCAACCGCCGGTCGCGGATGCCTTGGACCCAGCGCCGCGGGGTCGATCGCGCGATGTCGTACTCGGCCCTGATCTCCCGGGATGGCTTGCCGCTCTCGCACGACTGCACGATCTGCCATTTGAACGCCTCGTCGTAGTGGCGGGGATGTTTCGGGTCGGCCATCGTCGGCCTCCAATCCCACGTCATTCGTCCCTTATCGGACTGTCTAACACATTGCAGCCAATCCACGCACGACGTGGCGCACCTCAACGGCATCCACCTGCACCGCGACGCGGTTGTGCTCATCGCAGTCTTCGGCGGCCACGTGGCCGGATGGCACGTGGCGAGGAGTGAGACGTGCTCGGCTGGTCGTCGCTGCTGTCTAGGATTGCGCCACCACATCGTCGCGCGTCTCGGACGTCAGAACGGCCGCCGAGTGGATGACGTCGTACAACCAGTGAGAGCGGAACTTCGCCGGATTCCTCGACCAGAAGAGCCGTTGGGAGGACGACATCATCGCGGACCAGCACATGCGCCTGGCCAAGCCGCCGGATGGTGCACAGACGGATCAGGGATGGGCAGCCATTCACGTTCCTCGACCCGCCGGACGGGTGTGCGGAGCCGATCCCGTCCTCGAGCAAACTCATCGAGTCGTGGAGCGCGCGCATCCGAGACATGCTGCGCCACCACCGCGGCCTGTCCCTAGCACGGCGGATCAAGGCGATCTGCTAGTGGTGCCACCAGCGCATTGAAGATCCGGAGACGGACATGCAACAAGATTCCCTCACTATGTCCGATCAGAACTAAATATCGAGATCGCCAGCGTCTCCCCGCTTCATCTGTTCTTGAGCTATGTTATCATTTTTCTTACTTAGTCGACAGTATTGTCCCAGCAGCTCGAAAGGACGTCGCATTCTCCAATGTCTCATATGTCGCCACACCCAGTTATCCTTAACTAAGTAAGGAGGAACCATGGAAACCAAGCCTGAAGCTCCCATCGACAAATCTGAGATGTCTTCGACGGAAGCCGCTGAATTTTTGCATGTGACTCGCCGCAGTGTCGCACGTTTTGCCACGGAAGGGAAACTCGCATCACACAGAAAAGGTAATAAGCTTTTCTTCAAAAGGAGTGATGTGGAGGATTTTGCTCTCAAGCGCGGAATAATTCAACCGCTTGAGACTGAGCCACAGTCTCGCATACTTACAGTTGCTCAGTTGATCTCGACAGTCAAAGAAGAAGTCGACACTTTAAAAGAGGAAATCAACGACAAGCAACAGCTTCTGGCAGAGAAAGAAAAATTCCTGTCAGACCTTCAGTGCGCAGAACGACGCTAACGGACTGACAAAATAAAACAAGATGCCAACGTCAACGTTCTAAATCATCGCTGGCATCTTCTTTATCGAAAGGAGGAGCAATAATGAAGGATCTGATCGTTATCATGATTCTCACAATTGTGATTATCTCCACCCTTTAATGGGTAGTATAACACCTATTATTTTCCTTATTTGTAAAAGATAGGTAACAGCATGTGATTCGCATATCCTGATTTTAAGCTTAGTTGCGGATATGCGAATCACATGCTATGCATAACACAACCAAGGAAAAGTATGCCCATTACAGAGTTAAGCAAGTTCGGAACAAGTCAGTCTTAACCACCAGCACATTTTCTCGTTATACTACTGGTAGTCGCTATTGATGCGCAAGGAATATCGCAGCACCATTCGACGGAAAAACATAGTCCCACTAGAACACAGGCAGACGGGCACACTGATCTCAGCTGGGTAGTGCCCAAAAGCGTGCAAGTCCGTGGTGATCGGACATATGCAAACTCAGACGTGAACCATAAAATTAACAAAACAATCGGTAGTGTTTGTGGTTATAGGTCAGAGTCCTCCAGAAAAATTTGTCCTTTCCGCTTCCGTTTAATGCATCAAATCGGTAGGATGATACAATCTTTCTTCTTACGCAGCTATTTCGACCACAGCACCGTTTTTCCGGACTTGTGCAGACAGCAAAACTGAATGTACTTTTTTATGCGGTTACATGTACTTTTATTCACGATAAAGTTGGGCAGTGTCCAGTTTGCGGAGGTCGTTCTTCTTTACAGAAAGACGACCTTCGTGCTTTATTGAAACCCTCACGAATAACGAGTAAACAGACACAACACGATGGACTTCTATCACATTCGAAAAACAAATCACGCTTCTCAACTCACGCTTTTACGAGCATCCTCAAGAAATGGAAGGTAAACCTCAGTAAATTGAGAAACAGTCATTATTTTAACCCAACTATAACGAGACTCGGAGGCGCTGATTCCTTTATGCAATTTAAACTCACGAACTGAATCTTGTATATGCATAAGCAAAGGATTCGGTCCAACAGAAACCATACAATCCTTCTGGCGTTGCACCCTTTCATCCCGGACAACGACGATCACGCCAAAATGTCGACCAAGAACTTCGGCACTTATCCCCCCATCGCACTCCAGCATATAAGCAGAATCATTCAGTTTTCTTTCTATTTCCCGAGCCTGCTTCTGTTTAATTGTATAAACGCCAGTTTTTTGATCATAAGCAACGATGTTACCGTTTTATATTCAACAAAACAGAAAAAATTATCACTGATATTTGATTTGCTTAGACCGTCACATGATGAGGGCCGTAGTATTTCATGCTGTTCACCGTCAACTGATTCGTTCTGTCCATCACACGATGGAGAAGACGACACAGTATGGTTTTCACGGAATGTCTCCGCATATAAGTCGAAGTTGATTCGCCGTACATCTTTCTCTACAAGCGATTCTCCCCTGCTCTTGTCGAAGGACAACCGAGCAATCGTTTCAACGGGATGGGGCTGCGGACGTTTTCTTGGAGACTGAACGAAAGGATTATCGTATGTTCGGTCCCGAGGAACGACGGCGCGCAGTGGACTTGTATTCCGCCACGCCGATGACCACGGCCCAGGTGGTGAGGCATTTGGGTTATCCGACCAGGCGGTAGTGCCTGGAACGCTGGCTGGCAAAGGATCCTGGGTATGCCGGCCATATGGCGAAACCCATCATCCCGCTGGAGACGGGACCAAGGCGATCGAACCGGTGCCGGGCGGCATGCGCGGAAGCGGGCCGCCGAACGGCTCGGCGCGGTCCGCAACTGGTCAGGACGTATCGTGAGGGCGGTATGCTGCGTTGCGGCCCGAAAACAGGAACGCCAGCCAGACCAACAAGCCTGCGCCGCGACGAAGCCGGAATGCCAGGCCGTCGGTGATGACGTGGAGGCGTTGCGCCGCAGGGTCGAGGAGCTGGAACTGGAGAACGCGTTGATGCGGGAGGTGGTGGAGGCTCGCAGAAAAAGACCCAGGCACCGAGCGGCCGAACATGCTGTGGTTCACGGACCTCACGGAGTTTTCCATCCCCGCGGGCGAGGCGTACCTGTCGCCCGTGATCGACTGCTACGACGCATGCCGGTCGCCCGGACAATCGGCACCAGCCCGGACTCGGCGTTGGCCAACGGCATGCTCGCCGACGCGTGCTCCACGCTCAAGGACGGCGAGAAACCAATCATCCATCCCGACCGTGGCTGCCACTACCGGTGGCCCGAGTGGATCCGCATCCGCAAGGACAACAACCTGACGCGTTCGACGGGCGCGAAAGGCTGTTCTCCGGACAACGTCGCCGCGGAGAGCTTCTTCGGCCGGCCCAGGCAGGAGTTCTTCCACAAGCGCAGCTTCGCGGGCGTCTCGAGGACGGGTTCATCAACATGCTCGACGACTACATGGTCCGGTACCGGGACAAGAGGATCAAGACGGAGTCCGGACACGGGCATCATGGACCGGCGGCGCAGACTCGGTCTTGTGGCATGATTGGTGGTGATGGAATCAACGATGAATCCAACAAAACGGCACCGGCCCCTTCCGACCGACATTTTTTATACATTTTGGTACCCTCTATTGGAAATCGGGGATCCAGCCAAGCACCATCATCTTCAAAACCCGTCAGCAAGCTTTTCAATGCTCCATCAACGTCCTTCCCTCAACAAAAAGGACCAGTAGAAAATGAAATAATGTAATCCACTATTTCGTCGTTAAACCGTCTGACGGAACCTTATCCAATGGAGAACGGCAAAAGTGGCGAAGGCAGCTGGTACAAAAAGAACATTGCATTAATGTCTTTTCGGCAATACGGCCAAGTAGCCGCGTAGACATCCTTTTTCAATGCATCCGTCGTTATCTCGTTATCATCAAGTTCAAGACGGTACCGCATTGTCACTTCAAAAGCAGTCTCCATGCTCTCTTTTTTGGAAACGTCCATCTTCTCACGAATGACAAGATTCAGTTCAAGCTCAAGAGGCCAACGCTGGCCCTTCATTTCTGTAACACCTTGACGGACCGAAACATCAAACTCAGCATTCGAGAGTTCCAAAACATCGGAATCATAAGTACTGTGAGAGGATATCAGGCCCATTTGTATAATTCGTTTTGCCATGACTCTATGCTCCTTGCCACACAGGTAAACCGTCACAACGAGATTCAGAATAAGACTTACATTCCAATCGACTAAGGTAGGTTACTCCCTCAAGCGATCCGGAAATATGCCTGTTTTCAACCGCGCATGGCACTCCCTCATAACCCACCACGACAGTTTCAGAAACAGGCAAGTCGGACTCATCCTCGAACGGAATAAGCTCATGATCAATCATGCAACTCACTGCATTAGCATATCTGCGAAGCGTTGACTGTCTCGGATCGGCATTCCCTTTTTCAATCATGGAGATATCCGGCTGAGATACGCCCATCCGATATGCGACTTCCTCTTGCGAAAGTCCAAGTTCCTTCCGTCTTTGCTTAAGGTCCTCGATAATTTGACTATCAGATTGAATGGATTTACGCGCTCGCTTGCGAAGCAGCTTAAACTCGTCCGACTTGGTATCCATTATCATCACTTGCCCTGCAGTATTACTTAATGTGCGTCATGCGCATATTGTCAAATATAAGTAAAAACTTATATTTGACCTCTAGAGTAATGCAACATCACACCATATGCAAACGCCACGCGAGTTAGCAGCTTTTAATTCCTTCCCAGTTATTCGCGCGACATTCCTGCAAACGTTGTTTCGCATAAATCGCATCCGCTGTTTGCGTTTGCCACAGCATCGTATCGGTTTGCATTTCCCTCTTCGCCATCAGAAAAAGACCAAGTGCCACGTCCCCAAGCTCTCGAGGCTCCGCATGGAATAGCCGAGAGCCAAGATACTGACTCTTGCCACTTCCCCGTTTAGTATTAGGCCAGCCATTTCTTATTTCAAAGATTCTTTCCGGAGACGTCGTTTTGGCATTGATTTCCTTAACTTCATAGACAGGTTTCAAAACACCTTTTTTAGCACGGTCTATAGTATCGAGAAACTCTTCTTCCGCCATGGCCGCCGCATAATCCGATTCAAACTGTGGAGCGACATACTCTTCAAATGCTTCTTCCAAATCCGCGGCAACGTCTGTTTGGAACCAAAAGAACTCGACTGGCTTCTTTTGGGAACAAATAGAGGGAAAGACCGGCCTCACACCAGCATTATTCGGAGTCGGGATTCCAGCAGCATCCATATGCGCATGCTACCGGAACCCTATTACAAAGAACGCCTCACGTCAGAATAGAGTCCTCAATTGTTTTTTTGGCCTTTCGCTGTTTGGTGTGGGTGAAGCGGGTCAGGCGGTGACGACGGTCGGGTAGTTTTGATGGCATGGATACCACGATGCTGTCCGCCGCCGCCCTACAACCCGTCGAACCCTGGCACGTCACCGATGTGGGGCTCCGCGATACCGACGCGGGTGGACGGGAGCCACGCATCACGATCGGATACGGGCCCGGCTCCCGTTTCCACTGTCCCGAGGCGGGATGCGGGGAGGCGTCTTGCCTCGGGACATGACACGATGGAACGCACGTGGCGTCACCTGAATTTCTTCCGGTACAAGGCGTTCGTCCACGCCTCCGTGCCACGGGCGGCGCGCCCGGAGTACGGCGTGAGGACCGTGACGGTGCCGTAAGCGCGTCCGGGCAGCGGCGTCCGCGCTCCTGTTCGAGCGATGGTCGTGGAACTGGCGAAAAGCCAGCCTGTGGCGGACATCGCCGAACGGGTCGGCGGGCACGACACGAGACCGTGGCGG
>ENA-OQBT01001178-OQBT01001178.1-human-gut-metagenome-genome-assembly--contig:-NODE-1178-length-11252-cov-2.729978_pt1 | contig 11252 bp, 16 predicted proteins | sample MGYA00242749_ERZ504557 | MGnify/ENA primary metagenome ERZ504557 (study PRJEB26092, sample SAMD00036243) | human gut metagenome | host: Homo sapiens | study: EMG produced TPA metagenomics assembly of... | reverse complement strand
CACGCAAGCTGGCGAAAACTTGGGGTGTCCCATGCCGGCAGACATCGACGAGGGGCAATTGTTGCATGATGGTCGCGCTCGACCGCACGGAAACCGTCGACGCCGCGAGCATTGAGGTCACCGCTGCCGATAAGCCCGTCCGCAAAGCAGCCATTATCGCATTCCCTAAAACCGTCGAAGTTGTTTTTCTGCCATCGGGCGAGGTCGTAGCCCCCACCTTGCTCACCTTGCTTGGGGCAAAGGGCACGGCCAACCAAATCGACAACCTCACGGTCGCCGACCCTGCGACCACCGCAAAACTGCACCTGTATGCCGTAACCTCGGACGGAGGCAAAACCGAGGAATTCGACGGTGAGAATCTCCTGAATAACCGGATACTCCATAAAATGGAAGACGTCTCGTATCAAATTGAGCTCGTGGGATTTGACCGAGCTCGAGATGCCGATATCATCGCCGCGGCCATTGAGTCCCCGCAGCGACTCATGACGCTGTGCTTCGATTACAGCCCCTATGTCGTGATGGGAGGCTGAGGCTCGGGCACCAAATGCCGTCATAAATACCACTTATATAACGTATAGGATGAGGCATGACGCACCCTGCAGCCCGTTCTGCTACGATTGCCAGGTTGGCATCAATATGGGAGGGTTCATGCCGGGTTTGGGAACGGTCATCAACGTCGCACTTTTGATTGCGGGCGGACTGCTGGGCCTTATAGGCGGACGCTTTATCACACCCCGCATCCAAGACACGCTCATGAAGGCGTCGGGGCTGTGCGTTTTGTTTATCGGACTGGGCGGCACCATGCAAAAGATGCTCGTCATTGACGGGAAAGCGCTGGAGACCATCGGCACCACCATGCTCATCGTCTCGTTTGCCCTCGGCTCGCTCATCGGCGAGGCCGTTAACCTGGAAGCCGGCATCGAAAACCTGGGCGAATGGCTCAAGCGCAAAACCGGCAGCGAGGGAGACAACGAGTTCACCAATGCCTTTGTCTCGACATCACTGACCGTCTGCATCGGTGCCATGGCTATCGTGGGATCAATCCAAGACGGCTTGCTCGGCGACTGGTCCACGCTTGCCCTCAAGGGCGCGTTGGACTGCATCATCGTCTGCACCATGACGGCTTCGCTCGGCCGCGGCTGCATCTTCTCCGCCCTGCCCGTTGCCGTATTCCAGGGAACGATTACGCTGTTTGCCGGCGCGCTCTCCCCCATCATGACCGCCGCCGCCCTCGACAGTCTATCGCTCGTGGGCTCTATACTCATCTTCTGCGTCGGCGTCAACCTCATCCGTCCTCAGACCTTCCGCACGGCCAATATGCTCCCCTCCGTTGTCATAGCCGTCATCTACGCCCTCCTGTTCTAAATCTATCTACGTAGCGGTATCTCGAACACCTGTTTGATGCTGTGCTATGATATGAGGTCACCGAAGCTGCGTTAGGAGAGGAGAAACGGTGGCCGACCAGGACATCAAGATGCTCATCGAGCGCATTATGGCCGAGGCCCGGACCCATCAGTCTGCTCGCTTCTCAAACGAAGTCTATGCTGACGAGCCGATTCTCAAAACCGGTCGTCAGATGCAGAACTTCCTTCCTGACCAGTACCGCAAAATGCGCGAGATATCGCGTTGGCAAGAAGACCCCAAGGGTGGCGCGGGACGTTGGCTTTCGGAAGCCGAGCTTTTCTACCGCCAAGGCCTGCTGATGGCCGACTTTGAGGACGACTGTCCCTACAACGGCACATTCAAGTCGTACTTTCCCACCTATAACGCCATGAGCGATCGGCAGCTGCGCGGCTATTTTACCTGGCGCACCCAAGTGCGCCGCGGAACCGTCGAGGAAACGTCTACGTCCTTTGCCTTTCTGTATCTCTATGAGCTGATCTGCGGCATTGGCGTAGATGACCCACTCGATGGTTTTAACAAAATCAAGGCCTTTTGGGATGCCTATCGCGCCTTTGAACCCGGCATCGACCGGTTCGCACGCGTGTGGCTGCAGGACTACGCCGTGTTCCACGGACTCGACCCCAAGCTGCTTCGCGACTCTAAAACCGTCATGTTCGATAACGCCTTATCGAGCTGCGGCGTGCGGCGCGAGACCTTGCGCCCGCGCCAACGCCGTCAGACCTGGCGCCTGCGCGTCGCAAGACCTCCGAGCCCACGCTCCCCCTTCCGCCCGACGAGGCAGGCGAGGAGCGACTCATGACCGCTATAAACGCCCTCTCCACGTACAACCTGAATAACTCACGGCTCGACCGTTCCCACCATCGCGACCTGCGCCACGTGGCATGCGCCGTGTATGTCCGTATGGCGCGCTACTATGACACGCACCGAAAGACCGGCATCGTAGCGAGCTTGTTTGGGGAGGAGACGGCCATGCCCTACACCATGTTTGCCTCGGCCGTGTTCTTTGCGCCCGAGCGCCACGAGGACTGCGAATATCGCCTGGACCCCATTCACATCTATCGCTGCCAAAATGGCTTTTGGGAATGCATGCGCATCCACGGCAGCAGACAAAAAAGTAGCAAGCTCGGTGAGATGATGCGCGCCTGCGACCAACGCCTGCGCCTGGCCCTAGACCCCACCCATCCCCTAAAGGAGGAGAAGGTCCCCAAATATCTGGCCAAGATCATCGATGACGAGATCGTGGCATGGCTTTCGTGGGACGCCGCGCACCAGCCTGTCAAGATCGATATCGATTTGAGTCAGCTGGGGCACATTCGGAGCGCCGCCGCGCAAACGCGTGAAGCGCTTTTGATTGATGAGGAGCGCGAGGATGATGTGCCTATGGAAGCCGAGGCGACGCTTATCGAGCAACCGAACACCGAGTCTACGCCCAGCATGTCCGCCGGACCTGGCGAGATGGCCACACGGCAAGACGAACCGACGAGCCGACTGTCTCCACCGAAGAGTTTGGCGTCGTGGCACCGCTCCTCGCACCGACGCCCGTGTTCGCAGCTGCTGCGCCCGCTGACGCCACGAACGAACTCGCGCCTGCCGCAGACGCCTATCTCCGCGCGTTGCTCGAGCAGAACACGGCCCAGACGGCATTGGCGGTGGCACAGTCGGGCAAAAGCGAGGACATGCTCGTCGATACCATCAACGAGGCGCTCTTTGACCTGGTGGGTGACACCGTAATTGAATTTGGCGCGGCAGGACCGCACATTATCGAGGACTACGAAGCAGACGTGAGAGGATACCTAGACCATGAGTGATACCACATCCGCAGCACCCCGTGTGCCCAAGCGCGTCGCCGCCGTCATTCTCAACTCGCTCAAGGGCGGCGTGGTCCCGCGCATCGGCTTCCCTACATCACCGTAGGGCGCGAGGTAGAGATCCGCGCCCTGCTCACCGACCTGAGTCTCATCGCCGACGGCGGCGCGAGCTTCCGCTTTCTGGTCGGTCGCTACGGAGCCGGCAAGAGCTTTTTGCTCCAGACCATCCGCACGCACGCCATGGGTGAGGGATTCGTCGTCGCCGATGCCGACTATCCCCTGAGCGCCGCCTGCAGGGCGGCCAGGGGCAGGGCCTTGCCACCTACCGTGAGCTCATCCGCAACATATCGACTAAAACGCGCCCCGAGGGCGGTGCGCTCAACCTTATCCTGGATCGCTGGGTCGCCTCGTGTGCCGATGCCGATGAGTCTGCCGTCAATGCCCAACTGGCCCCGCTCGAGGAAATGGTCCACGGCTTCGACTTCGCCCGTATGCTCCGCCGCTACCGCGCGGCCGTATCCGAGGGCGACGAAGAAGCTATGAGCCGCGTGACCAAATGGATTCGTGGCGAGTACCGCACCAAGAGTGAGGCACGCGCCGAGCTGGGCTCCTCGACCATCATCAGCGATGACGACTGGTACGACTACGTTAAGCTCATTGCGCGCTTTTTGGTCTGCAGCGGCTACAAGGGCATGCTGGTGCTCATCGACGAGCTCGTGAATCTGTATAAGATTCCCAACGCCATCACGCGCCAATACAACTACGAGAAGATCCTGACCATGTACAACGACACGCTCCAGGGCAAGGCGCAGTACCTGGGCATGATCATGGGCGGCACGCCAACCTCCATCGAAGACCGCCGCCGTGGCGTGTTCTCCTACGAGGCCCTGCGAAGTCGACTCGCTCAGGGCCGCTTTGCACGCGAGGACCTTAAGGACATGCTCGCGCCCATCATCCGCCTGCAGCCACTCACCTACGAGGAGTTGCTGGTGCTGATCGAAAAACTCATGCAGATCCATGCCGGATACTTTGGCTGGACGCCCACGCTTACCGAGAACGACTTGGTAGACTTTCTCAAGATTGAGTTTGGCCGCGTGGGAGCCGATACGCACCTGACGCCGCGTGAGGTCATCCGTGACTTTATCGAGCTGCTCGATATCCTGTGCCAGAACCCCGATGCAAACGTGGCCGAGTTGCTGCAAAGCGTCGGCGGCGACGCGCTGGCACCGGCAGCCGCAACAGGCGACACCGGCACCGCAGACGGCGACCGCAACTTCGCCGAATTCACCATCTAACCTGCCAAAAAGGGACAGGTTTATTTTGGCAGGTTTTATCTGGGCAAACGCTGAGGCAGTAATGCAGCAAACCATTGCCAGCCGCGTTGAGAAGTTCGTATTTGAGGGGAGGTCCCGTGAACGCCTTTGACCGATATGCTCCGTTTATCCAAGACTTCATCTACTCCCACGATTGGGAGAGTCTACGCTCTATCCAGGTTGCAGCAGCTGATGCCATCTTTAACACACAAGATAATGTGCTCTTGACGGCATCCACGGCTTCCGGCAAAACCGAGGCAGCCTTCTTTCCCATCCTGACCGAGTTTTGGGAGAACCCGCCCGCGAGCGTGGGCGCCCTCTACATCGGCCCCCTCAAAGCGCTCATCAATGATCAGTTCGTCCGCCTCAACGACCTCTGCGAAGAGGCCGATATCCCTGTCTGGCACTGGCATGGCGATGTCTCGCAGTCGCACAAGGCTAAGCTCATTAAAAAACCGAGCGGCATCCTGCAGATTACACCCGAGTCACTCGAAGCGCTTTTAATCCATAAGCACATGGCGATCCCGCGCATGTTTTGCGACCTGCGCTACGTGGTCATCGATGAGGTCCACTCGCTCATGCGCGGCGACCGTGGCGGGCAAACGCTCTGCCTTATCGAGCGACTCTCGCGCATGGCCGGTGTGCAGCCTCGCCGCATTGGCCTTTCGGCTACCATCGGCGACCCCGAGCGCACGGGCGCTTTTCTCTCACAGGGAACGGGGCGCGACTGCGTTATCCCCCGCTTTGAAGAACCGCGCCGCGTGTGGCGCATCTCCATGGAGCACTTCTACAACTCGGGCCCCCAGGCGCAGCAGCGGGGATTCATGGGTACAGGTCCTCAAGAGGCCGAAGTGCTTGCGTGCGAGCGCATCGATGCGGCGGCATCCGCGGCACTGCCCGCCGGCGCCCAAGACATGCGTCACAGCGGACAGCTCACACAAGAGGAGCGCCGTCAACGTCGTGAGCGGGCACAGGGCAAGGCCGCTCCCAAGGACCGCCAAGTTTCCTCGGCCCCCGAGGGAGAAGTCGACATCCCCCAAGCACCCGAACAGGCATTACTCAACCCCACCGATACAGCACCAGACAACGCCGACCCCGGCATGGGATATATCTTTGAGCACACGCGCGGCCGAAAGTGCTTAGTCTTTGCCAACTCGCGCGAGGAGGCAGAGGCCGTATGCTCCATGCTGCGTAGCTACTGCGAGAGCCGGCACGAGCCCGACCGCTTCCTTATCCATCACGGCAACCTCTCGGCATCGCTACGCGAGACGGCAGAAGAGCTCATGCGCGACGAGGAACAGGCACAGACAACCGTCACCACCTCCACGCTGGAGCTCGGCATTGATATCGGTCGCCTGGAGCGCGCGTTCCAGATCGATGCACCGTTTACCGTCAGCTCCTTTTTGCAGCGCATGGGGCGCACGGGACGCCGCGATCTTCCGCCCGAGATGTGGTTTGTCATGCGCGAGGAAGAGCCCGAGCCGCGCACGATGATGCCTGAAACGATACCTTGGAAGCTCCTCCAGGGCATCGCGCTCGTACAACTCTATCGCGAGGAAAAGTGGGTCGAGCCGCCCGAGCTCGATCGACTCCCCTACAGCCTGCTCTATCACCAGACCATGTCGACCCTCGCCAGCACCGGCGAACTCACGCCTGCCGAACTTGCCCAGCGCGTGCTCACGCTCAGCTATTTCCACCGCGTCTCGGCCGATGACTATCGCGTACTGCTGCGCCACCTCATCAAGATCGACCACATCCAGGTCACCGAGGGCGGTGGGCTCATCGTGGGCCTCGCGGGCGAGCGCATCATTAACAACTTTAAGTTTTACGCCGTGTTCCAGGAAAACGAGGAGTTCACCGTTCGCAGCGAGTCGGCCGAGTTGGGCACGATCGTCAATCCGCCACCGCCCGGTGAGCGCATCGCCATCGCCGGACACTGCTGGATTGTCGAGGAAGTGACTGGAAGCGTCATACCGTCTTTGCCACGCAGGTCAAGGGCCGGGTGCCGGCCTACTTTGGCGACTGTCCCGGTGACATCAATACACACGTACTCGAGCGCATGCGCAAGGCGCTCAACGAACACGCCGCGTATCCGTACCTTATGGGTAACGCACGGGCCCGCCTTGCGCAGGCTCGTCATACGGCCGAGATTTCGGGCGCGGGAACTAAACCGCTCATTAACCTGGGCGGCGATACCTGGGTGCTCTTCCCCTGGCTGGGCAGCTACGCCTTTTTGGCCCTCGAGCGCATGCTCAAGATTAAATGTGCCGCGGAGTTGGGCCTTCGCGGACTCGACCCATCACGCCCGTACTTTATGCAGTTTAAGATGAAGGCCGACGAGGAGACGTTCTTTGAGGTGCTCGCCGCCGAGGCCGAGAAGGACTTCGATCCCATCGAGCTCGTCTATCCCGACGAGGTGCCTTATTTTGACCGCTACGACGAGTTTGTTCCCGAAGAGCTCGTGCGCAAGGGCTTTGCCGAAGGCGTGCTCGACATAGAGGGCATGAAGCAGCGTGTCCGCAGCTGGAGCGACCACGCCTAAGACCCGTCTTTTTGGGACGGAGAGACTTACTTGTCGTGAAGGACGGTGCCGAGGAAGTCGGCGTCGAAGGGCACGGCTTCGGCAAAGGCATAATCGCCGTCACTGGCGACGAGCAGGTAGTTTTCCTCGCCGCCGAACTCCGCGTCGCCGCATGGGACCACCCAGGCGTGGGCGAATACCTCGAGTGCCGCGGCAACGCAATCGCGCAGGAACGTCACGTCGCTCCCCCTGTTCGCACTCACGATATTGGCAACATAGATGCCCCCGGGGTTCAGGCTGCCTCGCACCAAACGCAATGCCTCAACCGTCGCCAGCTCGCGTACGGGCTCGGCACCGCCAAAGCAATCGCTCACGACCACGTCGTAGCGACGATGACCCACGCTCGTCACGCCCAGATACGAGCGAGCCTCAGCGGTAATCACTCGCAGGCGATCGCCCACCGTGCGCTCCAGCTCGTCCAGGTAGAACCAACGGCGCGCCAGGCGCGTAATCTCGGCATCGTACTCAATGACGTCCATGCGCAAGCTCTCGTGCGACATCAGTGCAAACTTGGGATAGCAAACCCGCCGCCGCCCAGCATGAGCATACGGTCGATACCATGCCCGTAAGCATCACGCATTGCGTCCTCAGCCTCAAACACGTCGTCAAACGCGCGATAGTACGCAAAGACGGGCTCCGCCCAACGCTCGCCAACGTAGCTTGCGCTTTGGTAAACGCCGCCTTGCACCAATACACGGACTTCGTCGCCTCCCTCATCGTGCACGCGTTTCACACGCGCCAACCCATGGCGGGTTCGCGCAACCTGCAGACAGGCAGCACGGACAGCGACAGCGCCGCGCCAAGCGCCGCGGCCCCCAGAGCAACGCCGGCAACGACGCCGGCAGAAACACTCGGCTTGTTCATCTAGAGCTCCTTTTGCAGATAAAGGCCATGGTCATAAAATCCAAGATGACGATAGTACTCACGTGTGCCAATCGCGCTAATCACGTTGATACGCGCATAACCCGCATCCCGGGCAATCTCGCACGCACGTTCTACGAGCAAACGCCCTAACCCGTGATGCTGCGCCGCCTGGCCTTGATCGCCCACGCGCGCCGCCATGCCATACACGTGAACCTCGCGAATCATCGCCTCGTCCGACACCGTCGGCAACTCGTCCGCATGCGCGGCAACAAACGCGCGGTCGGGCAGCGACAGGCGCAAAAAGCCCGCGATTTTGCCTGCGGTGTCACCCACTGCAAAAAGCGCTCGTGCGTCACCGGCGTCTCGTACGCCACTTCCTCGTCAAGGGTCAACTCGTCCAGGTCGGCGCCCGCCGTGCTGATCTCGCGATAGCGAATCTCACGCACCGTAGCACCGTCACCCCAAGCAGCCAAGCGGTTCTCAACGAGCTGGCGCAGGTTGGGTTTCTTGTTGCCCACCATGATGTCATCGGAGCTAAAGTCGCGGATCATGCGGCTGATGCGGCAGAACGCCGGCGTCACCACGATGTCGTCGGCCAACACATCGAGCAGCTCGTCCTCGGTATAGGGCGCCACTCGCCACGCTCGTAACAGCCCACCAGACGCGAGCCCTCGATGAGCGCGCACGGGTAGACCTTGACCTCGTCGGGCATAAAGGCGCCCTCGGTCATAAAGCGCTCGTAGTCGCACTTGTCCCCATCAGGCGTGGCGCCCAGCAAGTTGAGCATAAAGTGCGCGTGGATCTTAAAGCCAAACAGGCGCGCGAGCGAAAACGCCCGCTCGATCTGCGCCACCGAAATGCGGCGCTCGTTGATATCGAGTAGATGCTGGTCAAGACTCTGAATACCCATCTGAATCTTGGTGCAACCCAGGCGGCGGATGAGCGTGAGGGCCTGCGGCGTTACGGCATCGGGGCGCGTCTCGATAACGAGCCCCACCACGCGATGCTTCGCCGTCTCGTTGATGCGCTGCTGACGCTCAAGCTCCTCCATCGTTGCCGTCTGCCACTCGGCAGCCTCGCCCCATGGCGTACCGGGGCCGTACAGACGGCGCACTGCGCGGTTATAGCCACCAACGACAGCATCCACACGCCCCTGCTCGTCGGCAACGCCGGCAGCAAGCCTCAGCCTCGTCTGTCGCAATGCCGGCAGCCCGATAGCGCTCGCGGCGCTCTGTTACCACCGGCGGCAGGGCATCGGCGGGAGCATCATCGAGCAGGCGCCCTGCCTCGGCACGGCTGATGCCCGGACGCGCCAACATGGGGTTTGCCGCCACGCCGGCGACGGCATCGTCATTGAGCGCACGGAAAAGCTCCGACATAAACCACGTTTGATACCCTTGCGGATAGTCGCTCCAGGTGCCACCGAGCACGATGAGCTCTATCTTGTCGGTCGCATGCCCCATCTGCGAAAGCGCGGTCAGACGAGCGCTCACCTGCAGATACGGGTCAAAGCAGTTTTGCTCCGCACGGGCGCACGCCGGCTCGGCGTGCAGATAGCTTTTAGGCATGCGCAGGTCATTGGGGCAAAACAGGCAATCGCCCGAGCATGGCCAGGGCTTGGTAATGACGGTAATGGTCGCCACGCCCGAAGCGTGCGACGAGGCTTCATACGCAGCACCTGCAGCAGTCGACGTTCCAGCTCGGTATCGACATTCCACGCAGCCCAACGAGCCGGCTCCTCACGTTTAACCCGCTGGTAGAACGGCAGCAGACGGCGCTTGGCCAAATCGCGTTTGTCGGCACCCTCACGGCGCGCCTCGCATGTATCAGTTTGACGAGCGCCTTGTCGTCCACGGTCTCGCCGCGACGCAGGGCCTCAAGTATGTTCAAGATAATCTGTTCCATGCCCCCATTGTAAAGGCAAAGGCGCCGGAGCCCGTCACGGCTCCGGCGCCTCCATCAAACAGCGCAGCTATGGTTTATAAGTCTTCGATAACCGCCCGTCACTCTGAATCAAATGACATGTCGCCCGAACCAACCTCAAAACGATACGTGGCGGACTTATCGCCATTATCGAATTCAAGATTCAAAATGGTCTCGCCGTCGTAGTCAAGCGGAAGGAAATCGCTCTCGAAGTCGCCGCTGCCCAAGGTGAGGCTCGCCTTAAAGCCCGTAGAGTTCGGAACCGTCATCTCCACATCACCCGAGCCCACACTCACGTCCATCGACTTCGCGGGCGCCTGGTAGAGATCGAACGTCATGTCGCCCGAACCGACCTCGGCATTCAGGGTGTCGGTCACGGTGCCCGTAAACTCAACGTCTCCCGAATTCAACGTTATAACCAGATCATGGCACGCAATGTCCGCGACCGCCAGGTCGCCCGACCCTACATTCGCCGTAATGCCCACCAGGTTATCCGCAACATCTCGCGGCAGCTCAATGGTAATTGTGCGGTCAATCGCGCGCTTATCATCGTAGTCGAACTGACTGATCTTGAGCGTAGAGCCCTTGACCTCAGCAAGGTTCCGGGTAGCCGCATCAGAAGCAGACGTTCCCTTCGCAACGCGACCGCTTTCGATAACACGCACCGGGCCGCCAGAGACACATTTAACCTCGACCGTCCCCGACGTCACGTCCAAGTCGAGCGATTGGAACGCGTCGGCATCAAACGTTTCGCTCGAAAGCTGCTGAGGCCGAGCGGAATAGTTACCGCTATCCAAGAGATCATCGTCGTCAAACATATCGTCAAAATCAGACAAATCTCCAGATAGAATACCGGTCGTACGCACCATATCGGAATGAGCCAATAGCTGCGAAGCACCAAAGACAAGCCCGATGATAAGCACAAACGCTCCGATGCCAACACCCAAGCGTACCTTGGATTCATGCGAAAGCTTCATCATTCATCACCCTCTTTGGCAATCGGCTCAGCGGTAGTCGCGGTAGCCACGTCAGTATCAACCGAAGCGGAAACATTCCGAGCCCTAGCCGCCACCGGTGCCGGACCAACCTGGATATCCCCACGCGCCCAATCACCATCGAGCGCACGCGCCACCCAGTGATAGATGGGAATCGTAAAGAAGATCAGCGCGGCAAAGGGGCCGGCACCAAAAAGGAACATCAGCAAAAAGAACAGCAGCCAGCACACGGCCCAATACGGGAACGACTGGAAGGGGCCCTTCACCGGAGTCGAGCCAACTGCGCCGCCACTCGTCGCCTGCGCCGTAGCAGCATTGGCGGCCTGTGCACTCCAGCTTGCCGCTTGTGCGCCTTGCTGCCGCG
>ENA-OQBT01001177-OQBT01001177.1-human-gut-metagenome-genome-assembly--contig:-NODE-1177-length-11289-cov-5.915159_pt1 | contig 11289 bp, 13 predicted proteins | sample MGYA00242749_ERZ504557 | MGnify/ENA primary metagenome ERZ504557 (study PRJEB26092, sample SAMD00036243) | human gut metagenome | host: Homo sapiens | study: EMG produced TPA metagenomics assembly of... | reverse complement strand
GGTCCCGCTCTACTCCAATTTGGTAGGGCATTCTCGTCCTCCTTGATGTTTTTTTCGAGCTGCCGGTTCGGTTACGATCCGACGACCTGCCGCTTACAAGGCGGCTGCTCTACCAGCTGAGCTACGGCAGCATTACCGGAATCCTCCACGCCTGTCCGGTTGCAGGCTTCCCGAAAAAAACCAGCCAGACAAAGGAGGAAAAAACAGGTCGGTTTTTGGTGGGAAAGAGCCATCGACCGGATTCGAACCGGTGACCTGCGCATTACGAGGGCGCTGCTCTACCAGCTGAGCTACGACGCAAAACCGTTCCGGCATGAGGAACGGCGGATGGGCCATGCGAGCAAAGGAATGCTTGTCCTGCGACCGGTTCATGCCATCGGCCACAGACTGCTCCCATTCGGAACCCAGCGTTTCGCATGTGGCCACTGGCCCATCGTGCTTCGACGGGAGCCGAACCCGCATCACCCTAAAAGGGCATCCTACCGGTTGGAAGACGAAGCCATGTTGCGGATACGATGCTGGAAAGGCGGTTCTGTTCAGACCACTGAGGTGCAAGGTCCGCGCCTTGACCATCGTTCCACTTCGCCCCAATATGGCAGCGGGCGGGTGGCGGCGTTGACATCGTATTCGCAAGTTAGGTGCGGAAGCGGACGCTGCATTGGTCATCGACCCCGGTTGCGCGAAGGCCCGGCAACGCATCGTTCCCAAAACAGGCAAGCGTTCAAGACCTGTATGGGCGGCGTTGACGCCCGCGTTTCCGCCAGTGCTTTCGCCGGGATTCGAACCCGGACTGGATGCGTCCTTGGCGCATTGCCTCTACCGGTTGGGCTACGAAAGCATGCGCGGATACCACCCTTGCGAGGTCGCAATATCCGCACAGTCCACAATCGATCCGGCCACTCGTGCCGGATCCCTGCACCCATGCCTGCGGTGGACGCGCGTACCACGGCATGAGGCATGACAGGGATCACGGGCTGTGACGCCCATGCTCCACCGAGACCGTTCCCACATCCTGTGGGTCGGCTGACAAGAAACGCGGTCGCCCGCGTTCCAGGAAACCTTTCCCGCACTGCGGATATGCTTTATCGGATTCGCACCAACCCTTCCGACAGAGAGCTGTTCGCATCATCCACCCATAGGATGATGGGCGCTGACGATATTCACGTGTCCGTCGAACAAACGGAGGCGTGAACCATCGGACACGACCCGCATGGTCATGACTGCCCCGCCGGGAACTCCCAACGGGCATGGAATCGTATCGAGCGGTGTACGGGAATCGAACCCGCATCATCAGTTTGGAAGACTGAAGCACTGACCATTGTGCTAACACCGCAAACAGGAATCCGCACACCGTATCAGAAGCGGATTCCTTAGCGGACGCCACGGGATTCGAACCCGGATCTCCACCCACAGGGGGTGGCGTGCTGCCATTACACCAGCGCCCCGCACGGGTCATGAACTCCGTGCGTTCGCCTAGCCGTGATTCGTCAGGGTTGAGATCGGCTGGAACTCCGTTGCCCGTATCCGTGGAATGCTTTTTCATTCTGCAGATACCCCTTTCGTCGTGACGGTCAACTGAGACGACGCGCATCGAACGGCAGCACGGTACCGTGCCACCGTGGGTAGGAGCCATTCGCCGGGTCAGCGTCCGGCCCCCCTTAACCGTCCAATGGTTCTATTTTTTTAGGGTGCCGGAACCATCAAAGATATGGCACTCGTGCATTGCGCTGGAATCGAACCAACGACCTTCCCGTTATGAGCAGGGTGCTCTAACCGACTGAGCTAGCAATGCAAAGTGCCCAAGGCCGGAGTCGGACCGGCTGCGCCCGGTTTAGGAAACCGGCGCTCTATCCGTTGAGCTACAAGGGCGTTGCCTCGTAATGCACGAACCGTACGAGGCGCGACGGCGTGAGAGAGAAGAGAAGAGAGAATCCGCTCATTATGGTTGACGGAGTTTTCGTGCGTGCCCTCAACGAGAATCGGACTCGTGGCCTTCCGCTCCGGAGGCGGACGCTCTATCCACTGAGCTACAAGGGCGTGGCGTCGTTTCGCGGCTTGGGTGACGCCTGACCCTGTATATCCGGTACAACAAACATCGAATCGAGTGTAGAGGGAAAATCAATTCGACGTGCTGCCGCCAAGCTCCTCCTCCTGGATTCGAACCAGGACCAAAGGTTCCAAAGACCCGTGTGCTGCCGTTACACCAAGGAGGAATGCGCGCGAACGCATCGGACACGTATGCCCGACTGCGTTCCGCCATGCCGATCCAACCCGTTTTTGCTGACTGGATTCCAGGCCCTATCCCGTGGCCTATCACTGCAGATCGGCTAGCGATGGCGCGAGAGTCGAACTCGCCAGGGACTTCCGCCCCAACAGTCTTAGCAGGACTGCGCCTTTGCCGCACGGCCCACCATCCATGCCAGTGTTTGCGATTCAGGGGCACACCGGCTAAGCCTCGATAATCCCCCTCATGGGAACGATTTTCATGCGGGGTTCGCGGAGTAGGAGGATTCGAACCTCCGGGGGCTTGCACCCCTGCTGCTTTCGGGACAGTCGCATTCGACCGCTCTGCCACTACTCCACTGATCCACACGAAGGAACAAACTGGTTGACGTATTCGTATGGATCTCGTGCTCCCGGTGGGATTCGAACCCACGACCATAAGGTTAGAACTCTTCTGCTCTGATCCACTGAGCTACAGGAGCAAGGTGGATGCCTACTTCGGTTCAAGAAAAGCGACAACCCTTTTCCAAAGGAATAATTCGTTTTTTTGGAATATTGTTGTTACTTAGGCATCCAAGTTTTCCGCCTTCTTTTCGCGCGTGGTCTGCGGATACCACCATATTTGCGATGTTGCGCTTACACATGGCCTTGTGCCATGCATCGTGTTCCCGGCAGGCTTCGAACCTGCGCTGAACGCCGTTTAGGGGGCGTGCCTCTGCCGGTTGGGCTACGGAAACTTGGCCGGCTTTCCCTCACCACGGTCGACCTTCGTGGCTGACATCAACCTGAGCATCCCGAAAGAGAGAGGGAAGAATGGAATGCCGGTCATGGGGGAAGAGTGTGAGGGGATTGTTTTCTTCCGGCCGACAATCCTAGAAACGGTGTCCCGCTACCGTGTCCGGCCAATGAATAGAAGAGGAAAAAGAAAACCGGATACGAGCTGGAAGCTGAAATGCCGTGAATATCATGCCCGGCTACTGAGAACATGTTATTCACGGCTCGTGCCCCCATGAGGGAATCGAACCCTCACTCCGTAGGGAACTCGGGTTTGAGCCGAGCGCGTCTACCAGTTCCGCCAACGGGGCATTGATACTGGACGGCTCCGAAAGGAAATAAGGAAAATTTCGAAAAGCCGCCCAGAACCATTGGGACGGTATCGCTTGACTTGACTGAATCCGTGAGTGAGAAAGGAGCCAAGCAATACCGTCTTCGCGCGTCGGGCTGGTCTCGACCCAGCATCCCACGGTTTTGGAGACCGTGACTCTGCCGTTAAGCTACCGACGCATGAGGAGCAGGAAGCCGAAGATAAGTAGCGGAGTAGCTTCCTGTTCCGAGTGCCTCGGCGGGTTCGAACCCGCAACCTCTGGTTCCGTAGACCAACGCTCTGAATCCGATTGAGCTACGAGGCGATGGCACATTTCGTTCCTTTAACGACGTACGCCTGTGCCGGGCCGTGTTCGGCATGGTCCTCATTAATGTCGCTCCGGAGACCTTGACTTCCTCCTCTGCCTGAAGGCAGAGGATTCCTACGACGTTCCCCTTAATGGAGGGGAATCGTTTCGGAGGGTTCCTGTTTCATCGGGGTCGACGTTGCGGCCGGCATTGCCAGCTTCCGATTTACGTCCCCTCCACAGGCGTTTAGACTCTCCGCCAGTCCGGCGGCGAGCATAATGTTGACCGCGGCGTTCGCGTCCCTGTCGAGGCGTGCGCCGCAGTTGGGGCAATCCCATTCGCGTATGTTCAACGGTTTGGGCTTGTCCTTGACGTGGCATACACAGCAGGTCTGCGTGCTGGCATACCAGCGGCTGATCCTGCGGATGTCACGACCCGCCTCCCGGCCCATCTGGGTGACAAGCCGGATGAGGGTGCCCCATCCGCGTCGAGCACGCTTTTGCCGAGTCGGGTCTTGGCTAGGCCGGTGATGGAGAGCGTTTCGAGGGCTATCGCTTGGTTTTCGTCGATGAGCCTTCTGGCGGTCTTCGTCAGATAGTCGAGCCTGGTATCCTTGACCTTCTGGCATGCGCGCGCACGGCGGGTGCAGGCCTTCTCGTAGTTGCGCGATCCTTTCCTCTTCCGGGCCAGCTCCCGGTCCAGGTGTCTAAGCCTGCGTTCGCTGTTCTTCAGGAACCTAGGATTTTCAATGGCCTCGCAGGTGCCGTCCGAACGCCTGACTACGCCTAGGGAGAGCAGTCCGATGTCCACACCCGCCTCGGCGTGCAGTGCCTTGGGGGTGATGCGTGACGTCGTGATAGTGGTGAAGCTGGCCTCGTATCGTCCGCATGGGCGTCGGATGACGGTCACGGTCTTCGGCACGGTGGGCAGGTCTCGAGTCCAACGCAGTTTGACGCGTCCGACCTTAGGCAGGGTGAGGAACGCCCATTTGCATCCAGGCTCGTGTTCGAGCTTGAACCGGCTGTTGAGGGTGAACTCGGCCGACTGGGTGCCGCGCCGGGTCTTGAACGTGGGCTTGCCGACCTCGGGGCCTTTTCTGTCGCCTTTCTTCCAAGCGAAGTAGTTGTCGTACGCGGTCCGCGCATGCCTCAGAGACTGCTGGAGCGGGACGGCGGACACGGTTTTCAGCCAACTGGTGTCCGGATCATTCTTCGACTGCGTCAGGTCCCTCGCCAACTGGGTGAACGTGGGCATCCTGCCTCCGACCTTGAACATGGTCTCGCGGACGGCGACGAACCGGTTATACACGAACCGGCAGCATCCATATAGGCATGACAGGGCATGCGCCTGGCCCTTGGTCGGATAGCGCGATACCTGTATCGCTTGATGGACGCCATACCTTTAATTATACTTGGTTTCATGACAAACGATGACTCGCTACGTAAAGGAAGACAATGTGTCTTCGACATGCATGTGCATTTGGTTTTCGTCACGAAATACCGGCACAAGGTGTTCGAGGACCGGCATCTGGACAGGCTCGAACGGATATTCCGCGACGTATGCGAAAGCTTCGACTGCCGGCTCGAGGAATTCAATGGGGAAACGGATCATGTCCACCTGCTCGTTTCGTTCCCGCCGACCGTGGAGGTCAGCCGACTCGTCAACTCGCTGAAGGGAGTGTCAAGCCGGTACATGAGACGCGACTACCCCGAACTCGCTCAACATTACTGGCGGGCGAAACGGCTATGGAGCGGAAGCTACTACGCGGGAACCGCCGGAGGTGCCCCGCTCGACACGTTGAGACGATACATCGAAAACCAGAACCGACCAGCATGACAAAGGTAAAGGCGTTTCACCACCGGCCTAAAGGCCGGCGTCCTCACGCCAGAAAACGATAGCTGCAAAAAGAGCGTCCTCCCTATCCGTCCTGAATGACAGATGGAGGGGAATCGGGAGACTGGATTGGGTTTTACCAGCAACGTCGAGGACAAACGAGATCATGTCAGATCCCCTCTGGACGTGCCGCCGGTTCGGTCGCAAACCACCCTGCCGGGCCCGGCTCATCTTATCGCCTCGTTTCCGATGCGATTGTTCGATCACTCCCTGAAAGCAGTCCATTGATCGGATGGATTGCTTCGTGCCTCCGTCTGGAATCGAACCAGCATCCACGGTGCTTCAGACCGTTGCTCTACCATTTAAGCTACAGAGGCGCTGTACGACGGACTGTTATGGGATCTGGGTTATAGGCCCTTCCCTGGTCCGTCGCACTTGTGTGTTTTCCTTCCCTTGTTTCGCGCGCGGCCGGAAGAAGAATTTGCCGCAGCCTATCCGATAATAGATTGATGCGCTTATGCTCGGCGATTTACCAAGCATCGTGCCCCGACGGAATTACGATATCCGGACCAGTGCTTAAAAGGCACCTGCTCTTCCTCTGAGCTACCGGGGCGATGGCATGTTCCCGTCCTTGACGATGCGTGCCCATGCCGAGGCTGTTCGTCCATGTTTTCTCCGGAAGCGTCCACATGGAAAGGACGGTTACAAGTCCCATTGTTGGATCAGATCCATTGTTTTGGTTTTCCGGATAGAGCGGATGACGGGGTTCGAACCCGCGGTTTCCTGCTTGGGAAGCAGGCGTGCTACCACTGCACCACATCCGCATGGCCGTGCTTTTTTCGGATACGTCGCACGGCGGTGACGTATAGTCCGCCAGCCGAAAGAGGGATGGCTGGCTTCCGAGTGAACGTCCGGGGCTTGCACGCCGGATGGGGCTTGGATGCCTGCGTTCGCCAACGCTCTTCGACCCTTCTTGCCAGTGGTCACGGATGTGTTGATTCCGCCGGCCGCGCTGCCGGTCGTACTGCCCGGGCATCCTCCCGCCCGGGTGAGATCCATGGGAAGCGATATTCCCATGCGAGTCGGATTGACAGGATTCGAACCTGCGACCCCATGCTCCCAAAGCACGTGCGCTACCAAACTGCGCCACAATCCGATATTTTTGACAGGACTCCGTGGCTTACCAGCTACGTACGTGCCCTATTAAACGCGATTTCCTCAGATTCTGGCACCGTCTTAAGCAGTACCACGATGCTTTCATCTTGATTCTTTCGCGTGTTTAGACTGTCTCCACCGGTTTTCCTAACCTCCTGCGAAACCTCCCCTTCCAAGCGTGCGACCTAGGATTTGCACGCTCTTCCAGTTTTTCTTCACAGTCCTCGACTCTCCGGTTGTAAGACCTGTCAAAAACGTGGCTCCGGGTGGATTCGAACCACCAACCATGCATGCTCCGCCGTTTGAGCTACGAAGCCGACCGGAACGCGTCGTCTCATGACTGCGTATCATTCCGGCTTTTACCGTTCGCTGTCAGTCTAATGAGACTGGCCTGACAGCGGATAAAATCCGTTTGTTGTTTAGATACTGTGTGCAAACGAAAAACCACAGCACGGCCTTGAAGGCGCCGCTACCTGTTAATCCGCCTGTTTGCAACCAGGCGGATAGTGGTGGCGGGAGGACTCGAACCTCCGGTGTTTCCTTGTCGCAGATTTACAGTCTGCTGCCGTCGCCGCTGGGCCACGCCACCGGTGCATCGCTTCTGTCGTCCGTCACGGTGCGATGCGTACCGTGCCCGATTCATCTGTCCCCGCAGACCGTGAGTCTGCACAAGCTCATGGGAGATGGATCAGGGTCGTGGAGCTGCGAGAATCGAACTCGGGTCTGGCCTGCTGTCAGCCTTTGCTTGCTGTCACGTGCGTAGGGGTTTATCCCCACTTGCGTGGGGGAAGATCATCCGTGGACGGGTGCGTTCGGCGAACCCGCACGGCTTGTAGACGATGTTCATGTACTGGTCGGGCGAATCCATCGTCCGACTGTCCGACCAGTCCGATTCAAAGTTTTCCGGCTTTGACCCGTTAATCGGCAATGGGATCAAAGTCGGGTTTCACGCTACGAGGGTGAAACGGGAAGAAGAAACGGTGTTGGCGTCTATTCTTGTGGCAAGGTTGATGACGGTTGTCCTTGCCGGCCTCCGGCACGTAGCAAATGGTTTCCGGCAGGCTATCGAAAGCCTGTCAGCCCCATTGACTTCCTCCCGGTGCTTTAGCACCGGGATTCCCAGCGCGGAACGCGCAAGCGTTCCGCCTGTAGGGTTCGCACTTCCCTGACGGCTGCTGCGCTTGGCCGAAGCCAAGCGCAGTCTTATACCGTCTCCATGCGCGTTTAACGACTCGGCAAGCCCTGCCGCGTCGAGAATGTTCAGGGCCGCATTGTAGTCGCGGTACATCCGAAACCAGAACCGGCCGAACTGAACAGGTGATATGGGTTGAACGGCGTGAACTTCAGCCGTTCAACCCATGTCTTTACTGCTGCCACCTTGCAAGGGTGGCGTATGGTCCAAGGTCTTGTCCTCACGCCCATGCGGGCTAGAGTTGCCTTGGACAAGAATGTTTTTTGGTGTCTCTCTTCGGTTTTCAAGCGTCCGCATCACGTGCGTGGTGTAGTGGTTAGCTTCCTACGCAGGATGCTTCGCGACTGCCCCGGTCTTGCTCCGGGATGATCCGCTTTTGTCGGATTGCAGTCTTGAGAGAAGTTGAAGAAATGATCCGATTTGATGGATCCTTGAACCTCTTTCATTTCTATGTGGACACATTCAGTATAACAAGTATTTTGATGCTGTCAAAAAGAGAAACCCTATAAACAAGCCAAAATATTGAAATATCAACGGTTAATAACAAAAAAATATGTTTGATATACGGCGTGTCGCACCGGGAAAAACCCGGACAAGCACCACCAAACATCGTTTTTTCGTATTCCGCTGATTGCCGCTACCATAGAGAACCATGACCAACAACAGTCCGGACAACACGAAACCAGCTACCCATTCAACCGACCTCGTGCTCGACCGGGTAGCCACGATCTCAGACATCGAAAACCGTTTGCCGGACAGTAAGGAAATCTGGTACGGGCACAGCATCCTCACCAGCACCCTTTTCCCCGCCACTCCCCCGGCGGAAGGCACCGACTTCGTCAGCAAAGACAACAGTACCGTCGAATACATCCTCGAAGCCGGTATCGATAGCCTCACCAGGTCAAGGGACTTCCCCTACGGGAAATACCCCCGACTATTGATGGCGTGGATGGCAAAGCAGATTCGCTCTGCGGGAACAAGGAAAACCCCGACCGTTGACCCGTCGCAGCACACCATCACGATTCCCAGCATGTACCAGTTGTCCGAAGAGCTCGGCATACCCCGTGGAGGACAGTCATCGAAACGTTTGCAGGAACAGTTGCGCCGTCTCCTGTACTGTCATATCAGCATCAGGCAGAAAACCGGGTTTGCGGGCAACCGGGATCGGTTCGACTCCGTGAACATGCAGATGGTGAAGGCCGTCAGTTTCCTGAACGATAACAATAATCAGGATTTCAGCGGCGCCAAGTTCATCCTCACCGATGAAGTGTGGGACAGGCTCGCCCAGGAGTCGGCACCATTCGACACTCGTGCCACCAACTACCTGCTGTCAGGCAAATCAGTGCTCCCCTACGACGTGTACGTGTGGCTGACCGGAACATTCCGCAACCTGCGTCACGACCTCACATTGGATTGGGATTGGCTGCACGGACGTTTCGGCGACAGCATCAAGGAACGCCGCGTGTTCAAAGCCAAGTTCCGTGAAGCATTGAAGAAAATCCACGACGTATATCCCGCCGCGAACGTGGAAACCAACAGGGAAGGGATTGTTCTGCATCCATCCCCCACCTCAGTACCGCCCAAGGCGGAACGACGGGCATTGGACGAGGGCCGTGGCGACTGACAGCGATAGGCCACTATCACGTTTCCTCAAGTCGACTCGGTCGCCATCAAGCTCTAGCGAGTCGGCACCTTGCAGAATGCGGATGGCATATAGGGCAACAACACGTGGCATATCGGTGCATTCTGCCGTTTTCTTCGGGACGGGTTAGCGGAGCATGTAGTGGCCTATCGATGCATTTTTGGTTGCGTGTTGGATTTTTCCGGATTCAAGAACGGCTGGTGGCCTCCCTTTCTGCGGTCGTGGCCTATCGGTGCAATCCCGCCGATTCGTTGATGAGATTTTTTAGCCCGCAAACCCGGTATTTCAATGCCGGGTTAGGGCGTACCGAAGTTTACATATGGTAGTAAATATGCTACGATTATTCCCATGAGCGCAGACGATGAACGGTTCACACATGGTAGGACTTCGGTATACAATCTGAACTACCACATCATCTGGTGCACGAAATACCGTCGCAAGGTGCTCAAGAACGGAATCGACTCGGATTTGAAGACGATTCTCAGGGAGATAGCCGACGAGCACGGCTACCGTATCCCCCACATGGAGGTCGGATTGGACGACCACATCCACCTGTTCGTGTCGGCTCCGCCGAAAATCAGCGTGAGCAGCATCGTCAAACAGTTGAAGGCACATCCAGTCTCCGACTGTTCGCCATGCACCCCGAACTGAAAAGCCAATACTGGAAACGCAAGGGCGAACGGAGCCTATGGTCGCCCAGCTATTTCGTGGAAAGCATCGGCTCGGTCAACGAGCGGGCGGTGGCCAAATACATCGACGACCAACGGTCGAAGGAGCGTGAATCGCAATGACCATGCGCAAGGTGGCGCAGCGCATACCGTTCACGCCGTCCAAGACGCAGGCCGCGTTGTTGGAACGGTGCTTTGGTGACAGGCGTTTCGCCTACAACCAGCAGGTCGAGGCGTTCAACACGTACGACAAGGAGACGAACCCGAAACCCGCGTATCCGAACGTGACCGGCATGAAGAACGCGAACGAATGGCTCAGGGACAGTCCAATCCCGTCGAACGCGTTGAGCAACGCCATCATGGACTTCCGTAAGGCGCAATCCGCGTACTTCCGCAAAGCCCAGTATGGGAAGCATCGTCCCCGTTTCGCCTCAAGGAACGACAACATCCAATCGTTCCGCAACACCATGCCGATACGCCGTATGGACGGCAACCGGTACCCGTTGTCCAGAAAGCTTGGCTCGGTGCGCATCCGCAAACGCGACCGGCTCCGATACCCAATCGAATCATTGTCCAGCTGGACGGTGAAACGCGAGAACCGCACCTACTATCTCGTGCTCCTGTTCGACGTGGACATCCAGCCGAAAACGCGGTCCGAGGGCCGTATCGGCATCGACTTGGGCGTCAAGGATTTCCTCACGCTGTCCACCGGCGAGAAAATCGACTATCCGAACCGGCTACGCCGATTGGAGAAGAACGTCAAACGGGAGCAGCGCAAACTGTCCCACAGAACGAAAGGTCGAACAACTACCGCAGACAGAAGGCAATCGTAGCCAAGGCGTACGCCAAGCTCCGCCACTACCGCGATAACTTCCAGCACCAACTGTCCCACAGGCTGATAGAAGAGAACCAATTCATCGGCATGGAGACCCTGATGGTACGGAACATGACGCGGAAGGCACGCAAGAGGCTGGACGCGGACGGCAGGCCCATGCGCAACGGCCAGTCACGCAAACGCGCTCTGAACCGTTCCATACTCCGCGACGGGTGGAGCGGCCTCGTGGACAAGCTCTCCTACAAGGCGGAATGGTACGGTCGCACCCTCGTCCAAGTGGACAGGTTCTACCCGAGTTCCAAACTCTGCCACGACTGCGGGCACAAGTACAAGGGATTGCGGCTGTCCG
>ENA-OQBT01001176-OQBT01001176.1-human-gut-metagenome-genome-assembly--contig:-NODE-1176-length-11294-cov-3.140593_pt1 | contig 11294 bp, 13 predicted proteins | sample MGYA00242749_ERZ504557 | MGnify/ENA primary metagenome ERZ504557 (study PRJEB26092, sample SAMD00036243) | human gut metagenome | host: Homo sapiens | study: EMG produced TPA metagenomics assembly of... | reverse complement strand
AAAAAATTAAAAAAATACTTGCATTATTCGTTTGACCATGATATTATAATACACGGTTCGTTGGTCAAGCGGTTAAGACGCCGCCCTCTCACGGCGGAAACACGGGTTCGATTCCCCGTACGGACTGCTAAGTATTTAAAGCCGTACATTCATGGAAGCATGATGTACCGGCCTTTTTCGTTGTATATATTTATATGAGGCAGAGCTATTTATGAGCAGCTACAGCTGCTGTATGCTTTTTGAAGCCGTCAGGCGCTTTTGTGATGCGAAGGGCAACGACAATTATTGCGGCAGCAAACAGAAGCTGTATTCCCATGCATATTGAAATAAAGCCAAGCTCCCTGACCGGATGAAAGTCAATACTTTTTACAGCCTGGTTGTACCAGTAGGCAGGCAAAAAGTGAGCGGCCTTTATGATGCCATCGCTTAGAAATTCCTCCGGCACAAATATACCGCACAGGAATGCCATACCGAGTGACACAGTGTTCGCAAACATGTTCAGTATCTCACTGTTTGAGGTGATTTTGCTGATTAAAAAGGCAAATGCCAGTGAAACAAGCATGTAGCAGAGCATGTTGAGTGTAAACAGGAAACCTGAAAACGAGAATGTGCTGCCTTTAAACATGATTGTAGCTGAGGCAAAAATTACAGCGCATACCACAAGTCCGGTTAAAATCACACCCAAAAGCAGCTCGCGGTTGTAGTTTGCAAATTTATAGGATGAGCAGGATATTCTCTCCTTGATTTCTTTTTTGGAAAAAACCTGAAGAACAGGAGCTATACCTGCAATCATCATGACAAGGAGCACCCATCCCAGATAACTGAAGCAGTAGTATATCCCTGAGTGCGAGGTGACATTTTTGCCACTGAGCAGTGAGACAGAAGCCTTCTGGCTTAGCGAGGTATTTACTGCGGCTAGAGCATCAGCTTCAGAGTAGCCGGAAGCAATGTAAGTATTGTACGTTTTCGTAAAGCTGTTTATGGCAGACTCAAAGGTGGTCGCTGCCTGCGTACCCGGTATGGTCACAACATCAAGCTTGAAGCCTTCTTTTATGATGAGAACACAGTTTACGTTTCTGGCAAACAACTCATCCTGCATAGTTTCCTTTTTGTCATTTTTAATATTTTTTTGTGTGCATGTCTTTTTAAGATAGGCTGTCAGAGCTTTGATTTCTGATGATTTGTCATAGTCAAACACCGCAAATTTGGGCTTGGTGGCTTCATAATCATCTTCAGCTTTGTTTGTGCGTGTCGCAGTGAGAACGACCATGACACCTATGAATATGGACAGGTACATAATCATCTGGCCCATATGTCTGTTGAGTATTTTGAAATATGATTTAAATACTTGCATATTTTTCCCTCCGAAGCAGTACAAAGGCAATGATTAAAAGAATCACTGATTCTACTGCCATGATTGATATGTTTCTGAAAAATCTGTCGTAGCTGTCATATACGTTGAGCGAGTAAAAGCAGTCGGATATGAGACAGGCTGGGTTGAGGCGGTTGGCAATAGGAAGCTTGTGCTCGACATATCCTTTATACCGTTGGCACATAAATCCGCAAGCACGGAAAGCACCATGCCGATTCCGACAGAGATACCGATTTTGCTGCCCTCTGTGAGCTTAGGAATGGCACCGATTATAACTCCGATTGAAAGTCCGATCATGCAGCCGAAAAACAGTGTCAGGATGATTGCCGGATATTTATTTCCAAAATCCACGCCAAGAAGAGTCATGTAGGCAAGTGCTATGAGCTCAACAGCAAAATGGATGCTTAAGAGTGAGATATACTCTGAAAAGATAAGGGTGTTTTTGCATGCCGGCACAAGGCTTTTTCGCATGCCGAGAGGGCTTGTATCAGCTAACAGCCTGCAGGTGGAGCTTACGGCTGAAAATGAGGCGAACAGGCAGCTCATCGCAAAAACAGCGTAAAAGTAATTGGTGTATTCATCCTGATTTCCCGATGAAAGTGAAATCTCTTTATACTCTGATGCGGTTTCAGAAAGCCCGGCAATTGCAGTCTCAAGCGCAGCCGGATTAGTCTTTGCTATGTTTGTAAATACGTCCTTTTGCTGTTTGTACTGTGTCAGGATGGATTCAAGGATTGTGGCATTGTATGAGTTTTCCTCCACGACTAAAGAAGCATCCTCTGTGTAAATAATGCCTGTCACTTTTTTGTTATTTAGTGCTTTTTTGGCTGCTGAGCTATCCATTAGCTTCATGTTTATGAGGTCTGAAAATGAATTTGTGCTATCGGACTTGTCGTCTGATTTACTGACGGAATCAGTATGGTTTACATCGAGAGACTCAAGCACGCTCATCAGAGTGTCATCGTTTTTAGATTCAACCACTGCCACATTTATTGTCTTGAACATTTCATCCTTTTCAAACAGATTTCCGAATGCCATATACATAAAGGTGGCGAGCAACAGTGGAAATGCAAGTGTCCAAAACAGCGTGACTTTCAGGCGGAACATGCTTAGCATGGTGTATTTTGCGTTGTGAAAAAATAATTTTAGTCCATTCATCAATCCCTAAGCTCCTTTCCGGTAATCTCTAAGAATACGTCGTTAAGAGTCGGAAGCTGCGTGTACACCTGACCGAAGGACAGATTATTCTGCTCTAGATAATCAAGCACATGGATTATATTGTGGCGTCCGCCACTGAAATAAATCCGAAGCTGTCCGTTTTCAAAGCTGACCTGATATGCATTGTGCAGCTGCTTTAATGCGTCAAGCTGTGCTTCTGACAGGTCTGCGATTTCTACGTTTATTGTCTCTGTATTTTTGATCATGCGCTTTAGCTCGTCCTTTGTGCCGAGTGCGAGAGCCTTGCCCTTGTCCATGATGAGTATGCGGTCGCAGAGCTGTTCAACCTCCTCCATGTAGTGTGAGGTGTAGATGATTGTCGCACCATCACGGTTTAGTTTTTTGATGCCCTCCAGAATCTTGTTTCTGCTTTGAGGGTCGACAGCCACGGTCGGTTCATCGAAGAAGATGAGCTTTGGTTTGTGTGCTATGCCACACGCGATGTTGAGTCGTCTCAAAAGTCCGCCTGAGAGCTTCTTTGGCAGAAATTTGCTGTAATCCGCTATGTCCACGAAATCCATTGCTTCCTTTACATATTTTTCGCGGAGCTTTTTGTCACTTACGTAAAGACCGCAGAAATAGTCGATATTTTCATATACAGTCAGCTCGTCGTACACGGCCACATTCTGCATGACTACGCCGATTTCGCGTTTGATATCGTAGCTGTTTGAGTACATTTCCTGCCCGAATACCTTTATATCTCCCTTATCGTATGTGAGCAGGGAAAGTATGCAGTTTATAGTGGTGGTCTTTCCGGAGCCGTTTGGTCCGAGCAATCCGAAAATCTCGCCGGTTTTAACGGTCAGATTGAAATGGTCGAGTGCCACAAGCTCCTTGTAGCGTTTTACAAGGTTTGTTACTTCTATCGCATTTTTGGTTGTATCCATTGAATTGCCTCCATAATGTTGTATTTTCGTTTGCAAGCCTGATATCCGGCTCAATAACAGATTACTATATGGCGTGCCGGAAAGTAAGTGTCAAATGTCACATTCGTATTTATGTTTGGATGAGGCATTGTTGTGTAAAAAATGACATTTGTCATAGTGACGTTTGATGGAATTTGTTGTAAGCTTATTTTACGGAAATGGAGGCTTTTAATGTATAAGATATGTAGTCAGTTTTTAATAGTTCTATCATGCGTGATGCTTATGGTGGTATCCCTTCAGGTCGATTACGTCATGATAGCGTGCATACTTACAGGAATAATTGTGTGCACATTTATAGACATGCAGGGTGTGCCGCAGATGAGTCCTGCTAAGGAGAGCAAAACGGCAGACCGGGCTTTTGATTTGATTCTGGCGGTTTATATTCTGTCCGGAGTATTTTTTGCACCATCATTTTTTATGCTGCCGTATGCAGCGATGGTATTCAGAAAGAGAAAATACACGGCATCGAGGATGGCTGCAGCTTAGTGGGGATAGTTGTATCGGTGGACTGTATTTTAAAGATAAAACATATAGCACCCGGGATTTTTTATATCCTGGAGGTTGTACTTCTCATGGCTTTTGCGGTAATGCTTTCGTATTTCACAGAGCTGCTTTTGGGGTATCAGATGAAGATGCACAGCATGAGAGATGCGTCCATGGAGCACGACATGCTTATGGAGCAGATGAATCACCAGCTTATCGAGAAGCAGAATGCGCAGATATACAATGCCACGCTAAAGGAGAGAAACCGTATCGCAAGGGAGATACACGACAACGTGGGTCACATGATTACGCGCTCTATTTTGCAGGTGGGAGCAATCGGTGTGATAAATACTGATGAAAAGCTTAAAGCGCCTATCGCAGACCTAAAGAGTACACTCGATACGGCAATGGACAGCATGAGAAAAAGTGTTCATGATTTGTACGATGAATCGGTCGATTTGCGTCAGGCGCTTGCGAAGCTTAAGCCTACAGACAGTGCATTTGCATTTTCACTCGAATACGACTGTGAGGATGATGTGCCCAGAGATGTCAAGTATGCTTTTATTGCAATTGCAAAGGAAGCGGTAAACAACGCAGTTAAGCACAGTAACGGCGATGAAATCAGGATAATAGTCAGAGAGCATCCCGCCTTTTACCAGCTTGAGATAATGGACAACGGCACAACGGCTGACGAAAGAAGACTTTCGGGAGAAACAGGAGATGGAATAGGCATAAAAAATATAAAAGAGCGTGTTGCAGCGATAGGAGGAACCATGCGTATAAAGGCAGACGATGGTTTCATGATATTTGTGACGCTCATGAAGAAGAAAGGAACAGGACATGAAGATAGTAATAATAGATGATGATAATCTCGTATCACTTTCGCTGAATACAATACTGAGCGCACAGGATGACATAGAGGTGTCTGCGGTTGGAGACAGCGGGCAGCAGGCGGTAAAGCTGTACGAGGAGCATATGCCCGATGTGATGCTCATGGATATAAGGATGCAGGGCATGACAGGTCTTGAAGCAGCAGAAAAAATACTCGGAAAATATCCGGATGCCAAAATACTTCTTCTGACCACATTTTCGGATGATGAATACATAGTAAAAGCAATCTCGCTGGGTGCGAAGGGCTATATACTAAAACAGGCCTTTGAGAGTATTGCCCCGGCACTTAGAGCTGTAAACAACGGGCAGACAGTGTTTGGAACACAGATAATGGACAGGATACCACATCTGTTCGGAGCTGATGGTAAAGCTTCATCAGGCACCGGTCAGGCCCGGTTCATTGACGCAATGAAGAGCTATGATATAAGCGGCAAGGAGCTTTCAATCATAGAGCTGGTTGCAGAAGGACTAAACAACAAGGAAATAGCGGATGAGCTGTATCTGAGTGAGGGAACCGTACGAAACTATATCAGTGTCATACTTGAAAAGCTGCAGCTGAGGGACAGGACACAGCTTGCATGCTTTTATTATAAAAGTATGGTATAACATGAAACTTTTTCTATGGTGTGGGACACATATATAGTGAAGGGAGGAATGCAGATTGATTAATCAGGCACAGGATGACTTTTTTAATGAGCTATATGCCTCAACCAATCAGAAGGTTTTAGCGTACATCATTGTAAAATGTGGAAAAACTGAAGATGTAGCAGATATATTTCAGGAAACCTATACAGAGGTTGTTAAAATAATAAAAAAACATGGAATATCATATTTTAAGCAGCCGGATGCACTTGTAATGCAAATAGCAAAGAGAAAAATTTTTTCGTCATTATAAATTAAAAGAAAAGCTGCGTGGCATTGAGGAAATGAACTATTATAATATTTTGTCGGCAGATGAAAATGATATAGCTGTACAACAGACTTCATTTGACGATATAGCAATATCAAAAGAAACAGTACAAAGTGTGTTTACATATCTTTCTGCGAAGGATGAACTTACTAAAAAAATATTTTATCTATATTATTATATGGATAAAAATATTTCAGAAATAGCACTCCTTTTTTCTGTAAAGGAATCAACCATAAAAAACAGATTATATCGTACCATAAGGGAGCTTAGGCAAAATCTGGATAAGGAGGATTGATGCAGAATGAAAAAAAATGATATTTTTAGACAGGCAGCGCAGCATGAAATGCCTGATATTGAGCAGGTAAGAAAAGAATGTATCGAGGAATTACATACCACTCACAGCTCAAAACGATATCCTGCATATTTTGCTGCGATAGCGGTTGTGACTGTAGTTGTCTTGTGTATGTGTATCACGCCGGTGAGGTCATTTGCAGCCGATATGATTGAACATATTCAGGCATTAATTGATGTTAATAATGATTCGGCACGTGATCTGGTGTATAGAAAATATAGCGGTCCGACTGTTTATTTGGAAAAAGATGAAACGGTAAGCATATACTCATATACCGGTTATGAGGATGTATATATTTTGCCGGCGGAGGCAAAAGAAGCTGAAAAACTGGGAGCTATAAGCAGAGACGTTAAGGTGAGTTATAAAGTGCCGTATAGTGGGGAGTATTATATTCTTGATGGAGAAAGTAAGGAGAATATTACAGACCAGGTTATTGTAGAGCATGAAGGAGGCGCAGAAGATAATTTGAAAATTGAAAATTGAATTTTGCCTAATAAATAGAAAAAGTTATAGATTAGCCTAGATTATTCACAACAAAGTCGTGAATAATCTAGACTGAATTTTAAAGCAGTGACTTGTTTATGAAGTTACTGCTTTATTTAGTGACGTAGTGCAGCGAACGGAGTAGTGCATGTGTGACCTGTGCGCCTTATGGACGTGTGATTAACGTTCTGCCATACTGTTGAAAATTTCTCAATAAGGAAATCTGCCCTTGCAATATACCCTACCGGGTATATAATGCCCTTGAAGACAGATACCCATAAGGGATATGGTTAGATATATGCAACAATCGCAACTGTGAAGGTACTGAACAGTTACGAATGAAGAAAGAAGGGAGGCACCCATGGCAGAAAAAGAAACCAAATGCTGTTGCTGCAACCGCAAAAAAGAGCGGTCAGAGAAGGAATATAAGGACCTTATCAACAGGCTTAGCCGTATAGAGGGGCAGATCCGTGGAATCAAGCGTATGCTGGATGAGGATTGCTACTGCCCTGACATCATCACACAGGTGGCGGCCGCAAATGCCGCGCTCAACAGCTTCAATAAAGTCCTTTTGGCCAATCATATAAAGACGTGTGTGGCAGATGACATAAGAGCCGGCAAGGATGAGACAATAGATGAGCTTTTGAACACACTGCAGAAGCTTATGAAGTAGTATTATAAGAAGGCAGGTATAAAAATGAGTACAATAATCACAATATTAATAATAGCAATAATTGCCGCACTGGTGATTGTGGGCTTAAAGGAGACTATTAAGTATTCAAAGGGCGAGGGCGCCTGCTGTGGCGGTGGAGCATGAAGGAGGACGAGGAAGCCACAGTACAGCTTACAGGAGAGATAGTCACGAGAGCAGATGTGCACATAGACGGAATGCACTGCATGAACTGCAAGAACTCAGTCACACGCTCGCTTCAGAAGATGAGCGGAGTATCGGCAGATGTGGATTTAAAGCATGGAGTGGCACATGTTGAGGCAACCAGAGAGCTAAGCGATGAGGAAATCACATTTGCCATCGAAAGACTGGATTTCAAGGTGACAGGAATTGAGAGATTTTAGAAAAGGCTTCTGAATAGTTAGATTCGAATATTAGAAAGAAGGAAATACAGACAGTATGAAGCAATATACAGTTACAGGAATGAGCTGTGCGGCATGCTCTGCCAGAGTGGAAAAGGCGGTCTCTAAGGTTGATGGTGTGACGAGCTGCTCTGTCAGCCTTTTGACCAACTCGATGGGAGTCGAGGGAAGCGCGACAGATGCGCAGATAGTGGAGGCGGTAGAGCAGGCGGGCTATGGAGCGAGTCCCAAAGGCACAGCAACAGAATCAGAAAATGACAAAGCGAATAACAGCTTAGAGCAGCTAAAGGCAGCGCAGGATGCGCTTGTAGACAGGGAGACACCGAAGCTTGTAAACAGGCTTATAGCATCGCTCATATTCTTAGTTGTTCTCATGTATTTTCCATGGGACATATGATGTGGGGCTGGCCGTTGCCTGAGTTTTTCAATGGAAACCATGTGGCTATGGGGCTTTTGCAGCTTCTGCTTACAGTGGCGGTAATGGTCATAAACCAGAAGTTTTTTATCAGTGGCTTTAAGGGCTTGATTCACGGCGCTCCCAACATGGATACGCTTGTTGCGCTTGGATCTGCGGCATCGTTTGGATACAGCGTGTATGCACTTTTTGCCATGACAGCTGCGCAGGTGAATGGCGATATGGATGCGGTCATGTCATATATGCATGAGTTTTATTTTGAATCCGCAGCATGATTTTGGCACTGATTACTGTCGGAAAAATGCTTGAAGCGCACTCAAAGGGCAAAACAACAGACGCTTTAAAGAGCCTGATGCAGCTTGCCCCAAAGACAGCAACCGTTGTAAGGGATGGCGTGGAGCAGGAAATTTCTGTGGATGCAGTGAAAAAGGGCGATATTTTCGTGGTCAGACCGGGGGAAAATATCCCTGTGGACGGTGAAATAATAGATGGAACAACCGCTGTCAACGAATCGGCACTCACAGGAGAGAGCATCCCTGTGGATAAGCAGCCGAAAGATGCAGTAAGCGCTGCCACAGTGAACCAGTCAGGCTTTATAAAATGCCGTGCAACGAGAGTTGGCGAAGACACCACGCTCTCACAGATTATACAGATGGTTTCTGATGCCGCAGCGACAAAGGCACCTATTGCAAAAATTGCTGACAGGGTATCGGGAGTATTTGTGCCGGCGGTTATTACAATTGCAATCATTACAATAATAGCATGGCTTATAGCCGGTGAGACCGTGGGCTTTGCGCTTGCCAGAGGCATTTCGGTGCTCGTGATAAGCTGTCCGTGTGCACTTGGACTGGCAACTCCTGTTGCGATAATGGTAGGAAACGGCAAGGGCGCAAAGAGCGGTATACTCTTCAAGACAGCAGCAAGCCTTGAGGCAACAGGCCGCACACAGATTGTGGCTCTTGATAAGACAGGCACCATAACAAGCGGTGAGCCGAAGGTGACGGATATCGTGCCGGATGAGACATTTTTTGAGGAAATCGGCAAGCATGCCGGTGAGTGTCATCGTAAGGCAGACGATTTAACCCCGTACTCATCAACAGATAAAGCACTGTGGTCAAGGAAGCTTCTTGCAATAGCAGCATCAGTCGAGGCCAAGAGCGAGCATCCGCTTGCAAAAGCCATTATGGAGCGCGCTAAAACGGATGAAATCGCTGTTGCAGAGGTTACGGATTTTAGCGCTGTTGTAGGAAATGGTCTGACTGCAATACTTGCAGGCAAAATGATAAAAGCAGGAAATCTTGCTTTTGTCAGCAAATTTGTAGAAGTGTCAGATGATATGCGCGCGAAAGCTGTCAAATTTTCAAAGGAAGGAAAAACTCCTCTGTTCTTTGCCGCAGATGACAGGCTTTGCGGTATCATAGCCGTTGCAGATACAATAAAGGAGGACAGTCCGGAAGCTGTCAGACAGCTTAAAAATATGGGTATCAGAGTTGTTATGCTCACCGGTGACAACGAGCAGACTGCCAATGCCATCGGAAAGCAGGCGGGAGTGGACGAAGTCATCGCAGGTGTGCTTCCGGATGGTAAGGAGGCTGTCATAAGGAAGCTAAAAAAACAGGGCAGGGTAGCCATGGTTGGTGACGGAATCAATGATGCACCGGCGCTCACACGTGCGGATATGGGAATTGCAATCGGCGCGGGAAGTGATGTGGCAATAGACGCAGCGGATGTTGTCCTGATGAAGAGCCGCCTGATAGATGTACCGGCAGCAGTGCGGTTAAGCCGTGCTACATTGACAAATATACACGAAAATCTGTTCTGGGCATTTTTCTATAATGTGATCGGAATTCCTCTCGCAGCAGGTGTATGGTATCCGCTGTTTGGATGGAAGCTAAATCCGATGTTCGGAGCGGCGGCAATGAGTCTTTCCAGCTTCTGCGTCGTGACGAATGCGCTCCGGCTGAATTTGTTCCATTTGGAAGATGCCAGAAAAGATAAAAAGAGAAACAGACATAAAAAACAGAGAAAAGAGGAGGAATTGAACCATGCAGAAAACAATGAAAATCGAAGGAATGATGTGCGGACATTGTGAGGCGACAGTGAAAAAGACGCTGGAGGCGATCCAAGGAGTAGAGGAAGCGGTTGTAAGTCATGAAACAGGGACTGCAGTTGTGACTTTGAGTGGAGATGTGTCGTCTGATATTTTAAAAGAGGCTGTCGAAGCGAAAGATTATCAGGTGTTAGAAATCCAGTAAAAAGATTGCGCTGCAGCTGCTATTGGAAAAACAAAAAGGAAGAGAAGGTAGGATATGAAAGACCAGGATAGAAATGACAGAGAATCTCTGGAGGAGATTCAGGCAGAGACTACTGTGTCGAAGAATCAGACAGAACAAAAGCAACATAAGCGCCGCGTTCGATATAAAGGGACACATCCGCGCAGCTATCAGGAGAAATATAAGGAGCTTCAGCCGGAGAAATATCCGGAGACGATCGAGAAAGTCATTCAAAAAGGAGGGACTCCGGTCGGGATGCACATTTCTATCTGTGTGAAGGAGATCTTGGATTTTCTCCAGATCCAGCCGGGGCAGAAAGGACTGGATGCCACACTGGGATATGGTGGACATACAAAGGAAATGTTAAAGTGTCTGCAGGGACAGGGGCATCTATATGCGCTTGATGTAGATCCGATTGAGTCAGTCAAGACAAAAGAGCGATTGGAGAAAGCGGGATATGGAGAAGAGATTTTGACCATCCGGCAGATGAATTTTGCGGACATTGATCAGATTGCCAGAGAAGCAGGACCGTTTGATTTCGTCCTCGCAGATCTTGGAGTGTCTTCTATGCAGATTGACAATCCGGAGAGAGGATTTACCTATAAGAAGGAAGGACCGCTTGACCTTCGGCTGAATCCACAGAAAGGGGTATCGGCAGCGGAGCGTCTCAAAGAGGTGACAGAAGAAGAACTGGCAGGAATGTTGTGGGAAAATTCCGATGAGCTTATGCAGAGGAGATTGCGGCACAGTGATGGAAAAGTTAAGAAAAGGAAGAGCCGGTGGAGACGACGATCCAACTTCAGAAAGCGATTGAAGAGGCGTTATCTTTTCTGCCGGAGCGGGAGCAGAAAGAAGCGGTAAAGAAATCGTGCCAGAGAA
>ENA-OQBT01001171-OQBT01001171.1-human-gut-metagenome-genome-assembly--contig:-NODE-1171-length-11340-cov-1.592527_pt1 | contig 11340 bp, 14 predicted proteins | sample MGYA00242749_ERZ504557 | MGnify/ENA primary metagenome ERZ504557 (study PRJEB26092, sample SAMD00036243) | human gut metagenome | host: Homo sapiens | study: EMG produced TPA metagenomics assembly of... | reverse complement strand
GCTCCTGCATTTATTCCGCCAGACAAGACTGTACTTCCGCCTACAGAACCAATAATTCCTAATAATCTTGGAATTAAGGAAGTAGCTTTTGATAAACCGCCAGAGGCAACAAGTGCTTCGCCTTCAGCAGCTACTCCACTTTTTGTTACTGTTGAAGCAACTGTTCCAGCTTCAGATACAACACCTTTACCTACAGAAGATTTAATGCCTCCTGTTCCTAAACCTCCTGATAATGCATCAATAGCTTGAATTTCAAGTAAAGATTTTTTCAATTTTTCAAGCCATACAATAACATCTCCAATTTTCTTAGTGGCCCAAATTCCAGCAAAGATTTTACCAAAGGTTACTACTTCATCTTTATGAGTTCCAATGAATTTGACAGTATCAACAATACCTTGGAAAATCTTTGCAATCCAACTAGCTATTTTCTTCAAGCCCTTGCTTACCTTCTTTAGAATTAAAAGCCTTAGCCATTGAAGTAGCTGCATCAGATAAAACTGGCAAGAACTTTTGACCAATCATAATTAAAACAGCCTCTCCGGCTGCTTTAAAATTGTTTTAATTCGTTTTGAGTAGATTGCATATTCTTATTTGCAAGATTAACAACATACCCTTGACCATCAGCTGACTTTTTAACCTTGTCATCAAGTTCGCCTAACTGCTTAACGTTTTCAGAAAGAATTGCACCCGCCTGTTGACCAGTAGTTCCAAATAAAGCATGGAAGATTTGTCCTTTTTGGAATGAACTTAGTTTTTCTGTATGTTGGTTTAACAATCCGAAAATTTCCGTCATTGACTTCATATTTCCGTTTTGGTCTACAAAATCTTTTGTGCTTAACCCAATATTAGTTAAGGCTGCTGCTGCTGCATCACTAGGAGATTGTAGCGAAACAATAACTTTTCTAAGTCCAGTACCTGCTTTATCAGCTTCAAGACCATTATTAGAAAGAATACCAATTGCAGAGGCTGTTTCTGACAAACTTAATTTGCTTTGATGAGCCGATGCCCCTACATACTCCATAGCTACACCCATATTTTGGAAATCAGTTGCTGTCATATCTGCTGCATAAGCCATCTGGTTAACAGCTTCTTTAGTATTTTTCGTCATACCTGCAACATCATTTGAACGCATCCCGAAGCTTTCAAGAGCAGCAGTAGAATTATGAACAACATCAGTAAAGTCATCACCAGAAGCAACAGACGCTTGCAACATTGTAGGTAATGCGGCCAACGCTTGGGAACTTGTATAGCCACGTTTAATAAGTTCTTGATATCCATCTGCTATTTCTTTTTGAGTTTTACCATACTTAACAGAAAGTTCAGAACCCTGCTCTTGCATTTTGTTGACATTTTCTTGAGCTTCTTTAGCTTGTTCGCCACCAGTTACTAATAAGTTAAAAGTTGTTTTATATTGGTTTTGAAGTTCAGAGGCCATTTGTGCGCCCTTAACTGCAGCTGCACCAATTGCAGCAATCCCAAAAGCACTTTGATAAGCTGCACTTTTTACTTTCTGATATCCTGCTGCCATTACATCAGTAGCTTTCTCAGTTGTTTGATAAACAGTATTTAAACCTTTACCAATGAGAGACTCAGAATTAAACGGCTGCATCTTTGTAACTGCCAAGTTAGCTTCTAAGAGTTTATTTCTATAGTTTAATAATGACGAAGCAGCTTCATTTACCCTTGTTTTTTGTTTGACAAGAGTTTCTGAACTTGTACCCTCAGCAGATTCTAAACGTTTAAGCTCAGTTACTTGGGCTCTATAAATTTCAGTTTGCTTTGCGTATGAAGTAGATAGACCAGAAACTTCAGCTTTGGCAGCTCCCATTTTATTACGAGTCTTCTCATATAAATCAATTTGAGACTGCATGAGTTTATCATTAGCACTGAGAGATTTATTTAAATCTTCAATTCCTGTTTGTTGATATTCATAAGCTGATTTTGCACGGTTTAATTGCCCTGTCATTGAAGCAAGAGAGCGTTCTGCCGTGGTTAACTGAGCATTATATTTTTGATAAGCCTTTTCACCAGCATCAGTATCTCTATTAATTGTCTTCATACCTTCTGAAAGGTTAGCAATATAGCTTTTTGCTTTTCCATTGCTTCACTAAGACCTTCATAGCGATATTTTGATGCAGAAACAGCATCTCCAGCAGATTTAGCCTGTGCTTCATTAATCTGCCATTCACGAGTACTATCTTTGACTGCTGATTTTAAGCGGTTGATAGCCTCAACAGCTTTTGTCTCATTCAAGTCAATCCCTGTGGTGACTGAATCAACCATTATATCTGCCATTTTTACTCCTTTCTAATTTTTGAGTATAAAAAAACACCTAAACATTAGGTATTGACATGAATATTATTGTCCAAACATCTTCTTCAAATCATCAAACGAAGCCATCTTATTATCTTCATTCGCTTTAAACACATCAATTAAGTCATAATAATCATGATTATCTACTTGTTCTAATGTCCAGTGCCAATTTTCGATAATATTTTTTTCAAATAGTTTGTAAGTCTATTAATTGGTTGTGGTGGTAGACTTTTCGTTCTTCAATGCTTGAACTTTTTTTTCGGCAGAGTCAACCTCCTCAGTAAACATAGTATCGATTTGATCATCATCATACCCTTGAATTGAAAGAACAAGTTTAGATTGTAAATTCATAAATTGCCCACGGTCAAATTCTTCTAACTTATCTACTTCTTTCGTCCGCCCTACATACTCTGGATCTCTTCTGGATAAAGTAAATTCTGCCAGTCCCAGTGGATTGGAACGGTAGGAAGATGTTTCACCAGACGGGATCAGTTCATCCGTAGTAGTTACCGGATCCATGATCTTGGAGCATACCTTTAAGAGGATATTATCTGTTAACGGGCTCATTTCCGGCCAGTCTTTAATATTTGGACCATATACAAGGGATTTCTCCTCTTTTGCTTTTCCAAATCCCTGGTATACACGGTTCTTATAAGACTTATCATCAAAGTTATATTCCGGAATATCATTCCAGCAGTCTAACTCCCATGCAGAAGTAAGCTTTCCGCCATTTGCCGCTGTTGCTGCAATAGAACGTGCATCCATTAATGCTACGGCTGCCATCTGTCCGTTTCCTGGCTTACTTCCTTCACGGTTAGGGAAGTTTCTAGTGGTATGACGGATACTCAAACCGTTGTTGCAAGGTGTATCTCCTGCACCAAAGCAAGGTCCGCAGAAAGCGGTACGGATGATCGCACCTGCATCCATAAGATCTGAAATAGCCCCCTTCTTAACCAGGTCTGAGAATACAGGCTGGGAAGAAGGATAAACAGCCAGTGAAAATTCATCACAGCCACAATTCTTTCCCCGAAGTGCATGTGCTGCTTCCATCACATTGGTGTAAGTTCCGCCTGCACAGCCTGCGATGATCCCCTGCTGTACCATCAGGTCATTTCCAGCTATTTTATCAAGGAGTGTAAAATGTGCTTTTCCTCCGGATACTCTTTCAGCATCCTTTTCTACCATATGAAGGATATCCTTCATATTTGCCTTTAATTCATCAATTTCAAAGGCATTGCTTGGATGGAACGGAAGAGCGATCATTGGTTTTACTGTGCTTAAATCTACATAGACACAGCCATCGTTAGTAAGCCACATCTGCCGGATCCAGTTTTTATAATCTGCCTCTCTGTGATGCTCTGCCAGGTATTTTCTGGTATCCTCATCTGTTCTCCAGATGGAAGTTAAGCAGGTAGTCTCTGTGGTCATTACGTCTACGCCGTTTCTGTAATCCGTAGTCATAGAAGCAACACCAGGACCAACAAATTCCATTACTTTATTCTTTACATATCCGTTTTTAAATACCGCCCGGATGATCGCCAGTGCAATATCCTGTGGTCCTGTACCAGGTTTCGGACATCCGTCCAGATAAACTGCGATCACTCCCGGATAAGCTACATCGTATGTATCGCGAAGCAGCTGTTTTACCAGTTCCCCGCCGCCTTCTCCAATGGCCATGGTTCCTAAGGCACCATAACGGGTATGGCTGTCAGATCCAAGGATCATCTTTCCGCAGCCTGCCATCATTTCTCTCATATACTGGTGGATGACTGCAATATGAGGCGGAACATAGATGCCGCCGTATTTCTTTGCTGCAGAAAGGCCAAACATGTGATCATCTTCATTGATGGTTCCGCCTACTGCACAAAGTGTATTGTGGCAGTTAGTCAGGACATAGGGGATCGGGAACTTTTCCATACCGGATGCTTAGCAGTCTGGACAATCCCTACAAATGTAATATCATGGGATGTCATGCTGTCAAAACGGAGCTTTAAATGTTCCATGTTATCAGCTGTATTGTGGGCACTTAAAATAGAATAAGCAATCGTTCCCTTTTTAGCGGCTTCTTTATCTGCTTTCTTTCCTGTAAGGGATTCTACCTTTGCACTTTCCTGCTCTGGGATGATTTCTTTTCCATTTACAAGATAAATCCCACCATCATATAATGATACCATTTTTTACCTCCTGATTTCCGCTCACAAAGGGGCTTTGTCATTCTCATCTGCCTTCTTTATGGCCCATTTCGTCGTTGGTTCTTACTATAAACCAATTATTTTGATTTGTCCAGTCTATATATTGTAATTGCAACAGCTTTTTAATTGTGGCGTGAGGTATAAGAAGGGGATTTTTGCTGTTGTATTGTATCGCTTTAATGTGTGATAATTAAAAAATCCCACTTTCTGGTTTCCAAAGGTTCACCCTTCAGAAATTCCAGAAAGCGGGATTTCCCATATATTATCTGCTTTTTTCTTTAAACATATCTTTCTTGAATTAGTTACAGTTCAGCCATCATATACTGATTTTGATGAACTGTAACTTTAATTATTCTTCCTTCGCAGCAGCCCTTGCTTCTACTTCGCGCTTCTGTACATCTCCAGGAGCCTGCTCGTAGCGACTGAATTCATAGGAAAAGTCTCCTAAACCACCAGTCATGGAACGAAGATCGGTGTTGTAGCCGAACAGCTCAGACATTGGAACGTCTGCTTCGATGACCTGTTTACCATGATGATCGGATTCCATACCTAATACGCGTCCTCTTCTGCGGTTTAAGTCACCCATGATATCGCCGGTAAAGCGGTCAGGAGCAACAACCTTTAAGGAAGCGATCGGCTCTAAGAGCACTGGATTTGCATCCATGAAGCCCTGCTTAAATGCCAGGATGGTAGCCATCTTAAATGCCATTTCTGAAGAGTCTACCGGATGGTAGGAACCATCTAACAGAGTAGCTTTTAAGCCAACAACTGGATATCCAGCCAGCGGGCCCTTAAGAACGCATTCCTGCAATCCCTTTTCAACTGCCGGGAAGTAGTTCTTCGGTACGGAGCCGCCGAACACCTTCTCTTCAAAGATGTATGGTGTCTCTAAATCGCCTGATGGCTCAAATTCCATGATAACATCACCGTACTGGCCATGTCCACCGGACTGTTTCTTATGTTTGCCCTGTACTTTAACTTTCTTTCTTAAGGTCTCACGGAAAGCAAAATTTAGGCTTTGACAGAACTACATCTACTTTGTAGCGGGTCTGCAGCTTGCTGATCACAACATCTAACTGCTGATCGCCAATACCATAAATCAGAGACTGGCGGTTTTCAGGATCATTTTTAACCTGTAAGGTCAGATCTTCTTCCATCATACGTGCTAATGCGGTGGAAACCTTGTCATCTTCACCCTTATTGGCTGCCTTGTAAGCCATGTATGTATATGGTGTGGAGATCTGTGGTTTGTGGTAAACGATCGGTGCTGTACGGACTGCATGGTATCCCCGGTTCCTGTTACAGTAAGTTTTGCAACTGCGCCGATATCACCGGCTTTTAACTCCGGAACTTCAATGACTTCCTTACCGCGCATTATATAAACTTTACCGATCTTCTCTTCTGCATCTTTGTTTACATTGTATACAACAGTATCACCTTTTAAGGTACCTGTACAGATCTTCATCAGAGAATATTTTCCAATAAATGGATCTACGATGGTCTTAAATACTCTTGCAGAAAGAGATACATCATCATTATATTTAGCGGTGAAACGCTCACCTGTGGAAACGTCTACACCGATACACTCAAAGTGATTTGGTGCCGGGAAGTATTTATCAATAACCTGAAGGAGAACCTTAAATCCCTGGCAGTTGATTCCGGAGCCCATCATAACAGGTACGATGTCGCCTTCGATAACATGTGCTCTTAATGCACCGGATATTTCTTCCTGTGTAAATTCTTCTCCCAGGAAATAACGTTCCATATATTCTTCACTGGTTTCTGCAACTGCCTCAATGAGAGCATCTCTTGCGATGGTTAAGTTCTTCTGAACATAATCAGGGATCTCACACTCAACATAATCACTGAGATTTGTAAAGCGGCGGCCTGCCATCTTACTACGTTTACGAAACCTACGAATTTTTCATTTTCACGGATTGGAAGCTGGAAAGGAGCGATCTTTCTTCCGAACTTTTTCTCCAGCTTTACAACCAGCTCACGATAGCTGGCATGATCATCGTCCATATTGGTAACGAAGATCAGTCTTGGCAGATTGTACTTTTCGCACATCTCCCATGCTCTTTCTGTACCAGGCTCAATACCTGCTTTACAGTTTACAACGATAATGGCTGCATCAGCAACGCTGATAGCTTCTTCTACTTCACCTACGAAGTCAAAAAATCCGGGAGTATCCAGTAAGTTGATCTTAACCGGTCCGTTCTCTCCCTGGTATTCCAGAGGAATCAGTGTGGTGGAAATGGAAAACTGTCTCTTGATCTCTTCTTTGTCGTAATCACTAATGGTATTTCCGTCAGCAACCTTGCCCATACGCTTGGTAACACCTGTGATCAAAGCCATTGCCTCCGCAACTGTTGTCTTACCAGCGCCTCCATGCCCAAGCAATACAACGTTGCGGATCTGTTCAGTACCATATACGTTCATAAACTTCCCTCCTGTACACTTTATTTGTACGAAGCAGCTCTGTTTTTCTGCCTCGTCTTTGCCATGTGTACATTCTACTATATTTTTCTGAAATTTTCAAGTTTTTTGTTAAATTCTACACAACATTTTTCCGAAACATTCCAGATAATTTGATTTAAGTTACTATGTATCCATGTTTTTTCTCATTTTTCACTGTCATTTTGCCTTTATATTTCAGCAAAACCCCCGTTCTGCCTGCTCTCCTTGCAATTGTATGCCCAGATTGGTAAAATAGTTGCAGAATAATGAGAAAGGTATGCACATTTTATGTCTGAAACTAAGGTTTTTAAAAATACTATACAGAAAATACAGATCCGCGCGCCCGTGTCCACAATCTGAAAAATGTCAATGTAGATGTACCTTTAAACCAGATCGTAGCTATTGCCGGAGTCTCCGGCTCAGGAAAGTCTTCCCTGGCTTTAGGTGTATTGTATGCAGAAGGTTCCAGACGCTATCTGGAGTCTCTTTCTACCTATACAAGGCGGCGCATGACTCAGGCATCTAAAGCTGCGTGGATGACATCTTACACGTTCCTGCCGCTCTCGCCCTGCATCAGCGTCCCGGTGTTCCCGGCATCCGAAGCACCTTTGGAACCGGTACGGAGCTTTTAAACAGCCTGCGCCTGATGTATTCCCGTCTGGCTTCCCACTGCTGTCCCAATGGGCATTATCTGGCTCCTGCACTGGCAGTAGCTGCTGGAAAAGAACTGGTCTGTCCTGAATGCGGCGTCCGCTTTTTCGCTCCTTCTGCAGAGGAACTGGCTTTTAACAGTCAGGGGGCCTGCCGGACCTGCAACGGAACAGGAACGGTGCGCACTGTAGACTTAAATACACTGGTGCCAAATGATTCTTTAACCATTGACGAAGGCGCTGTTGCTCCCTGGAATACCCTTATGTGGTCTTTGATGACCGATGTGTGCCGGGAAATGGGCGTGCGTACAAATGTACCTTTTAAAGAATTAACCAAACAGGAAAAGGACATTGTTTTCCATGGACCTGCTGAGAAAAAACATATTTTTTATCATGCAAAAACTCCAATCAGGCAGGGGAACTGGATTTTACTTATTTTAATGCTGTTTACACCGTAGAAAATGCACTTTCTAAAGTAAAGGATGAAAAGGGCATGAAACGGGTGGAAAAATTTTTAAAGGAAGATATCTGCCCGGACTGCCACGGTTCCCGTTTAAATGAACGTGCAAGAGCACCGAAATTGCAGGGAATTTCCCTTGCACAGGCCTGTGAAATGACTTTATCTCAACTGACCACCTGGGTGGACAATGTGCCTGCTTCTCTTCCACCGGAAATGTTGCCTATGGCAGAAAGCATCTGTGAATCCTTCCAGACAGCTTCGAAACGGCTTATGGAGCTGGGTCTCGGATATCTTTCCCTGGACCGTGCTGCTTCTACTCTCTCTACCGGGGAACGTCAGAGAATGCAGTTAGCAAGAGCCGTACGCAACCGCACCACAGGTGTTCTTTATGTACTAGATGAACCGTCTATCGGACTGCACCCAGTAAACATTGTTGGACTGACGGGAGTTATGGATGATCTGATCGCTGATGGAAATTCCGTTATCCTGGTAGATCATGACACCCAGATCCTTTCCCATGCAGACTGGCTGATCGAAATGGGACCGGAAGCAGGGGCAAAAGGCGGACAGGTGATCGCAGAAGGAACGATTGCTGATATTGCAAAAATAAAGACTCCCGCATTGGTGCTTTTCTAAAGCCGGAATGTATGAAACGCCTGCGCCCGGTGATCATGGAAGACTGCCTGTTTGAACATGGCGCAGTTTCCCTTGCTACCGGTGCGATTCATACAGTAAAGCCACTTGAAGTAAAGATCCCCAAAGGCCGCCTTACGGTTGTAACCGGTGTTTCCGGTTCCGGAAAAACCACGCTCATCCTGGAAAGCCTGGTGCCTGGTATGGAAGCTGCTATTGCGAAAGCACCTCTGCCCTCCACGTTCTTTCTGTAGACCCGGCAGGTATTTCACAGGTAAAGCTGATCGATGCTACTCCTATTGGCATCAATGTGCGCTCCACTGCTGCTACTTATGCCAATGTCCACGATGAACTGCGAAAAGTATTTGCCAAAACAGCAGATGCTAAAAATACGGGATATAAAGCAGGTGATTTTTCCTATAATACGGGAAAGCTTCGCTGTCCGGTATGTGACGGCACCGGCCAGGTCAGTCTGGATGTACAGTTTCTGCCTGATGTTGACATTCCATGCCCGGAGTGCAGAGGTTCCAGATATGCCAAAGAAGCTTCCCATCATTAAATATACCAATAAAAAGGGGCAAAAAAATTTCCCTTCCAGAACTTATGGACATGGACATCCACACAGCGCTTGAAGCTTGCGATGACTTAAAGCTGGTTAAACAGCGTCTCACTGTGTTAAAAGAGCTTGGACTTGGCTATCTGACTTTAGGAGAAGAAACCCCAAGTCTTTCCGGTGGTGAGGCCCAACGTCTGAAACTGGCCAGTGAAATGGGCAAGCTGCAAAATGACTCTCTGTTTATCTTTGATGAGCCTACCATCGGTCTTCATCCTCTGGATGTACAGACACTTCTTAAGGTATTCCAGACCCTTATGGAAAACGGTGCAACCGTTGTGGTCATCGAACATGATCTTGATGTGATCCGCAATGCTGACTATATCATTGACATGGGACCAGGCGGTGGTGCTGACGGTGGCCGTATTGTTGCCTGCGAGACACCGGAAAAGCTGGCGAAAAATCCATTCAGCCAGACAGGTCATTATTTTATGACCTTGTGTTTGTTTTTACATAAAAGCGTTAAAAGTTTTAAAGCATTAAAGTGTTGTACTTTTATGCTTTTATTATATTAAACTGTCTGCAAGCTTTTAAAACAGGATATCCATTATGCGGATAAAAATAAGAATGCAGATAATATTATGCAGATAAGGAGTGTACCAGACTATGATCATTATCATGAAACCACAGGCTTCCAAAGAAGACGTTCAGAAAGTAACTTCCCTCATTGAATCAAAGGGCCTTCAGGTCCACCTTTCCGAGGTTCCCAGGTCACTATTGTTGGAGTTGTAGGTGATAAGACCAAGCTTGCAGGAAGCAACATTGAAATGAGTGAGGGCGTTGACAAAGTTGTTGCTGTCACAGAGTCCTACAAACTGGTCAACAAAAAATTCCACCCTGATGACTCTGTTATTCCTGTTGGTAATACCCATATTGGGCCGGGAACCATGACTGTAATGGCAGGTCCCTGTGCAATTGAGTCAAAGGAGCAGCTGCTCTCTACTGCTTTCGCTGTAAAAAAGGCTGGTGCTACCTTCCTTCGCGGCGGTGCTTACAAACCCCGTACCTCCCCATACTCTTTCCAGGGGCTGGAAGAAGAAGGCTTAAAATATATGAAGGAAGCCAGAGAAGCGACCGGACTGAACGTGATCTGCGAAGTTACCAGTGCCCATGCCATTGAAGCTGCCGTTAAATACGTAGACATGCTTCAGATCGGTGCCAGAAATATGCAGAACTTTGAGCTGTTGAAGGAAGCCGGAAAATCAGGAATGCCTGTATTGTTAAAACGCGGCTTATGTGCTACCATAGATGAGTGGCTGAATGCTGCTGAATACATTATTTCAGAGGGAAATCCAAATATCGTTTTATGTGAACGTGGTATCCGTACCTACGAAACATCCACCAGAAATACTCTGGATATCAGTGCGGTTCCTGTGATCCGCCAGAAGAGCCATCTTCCTGTGATCGTAGATCCAAGCCATGCAACGGGGGTAAGGCTTATGTAGAACCTCTTGCAAAAGCTGCTGTGGCAGTTGGTGCTGATGGACTGATGATCGAGGTTCATCCAGATCCGTCCAAAGCACTTTCCGACGGTCCTCAGTCTCTTACTTTTGATGCATTTGATAAATTAATGGCAGACTTAAAGCCATATGTGGATCTGGCTGGCAGAACTTTTGAAGCCAGATAACTAGTACATCGTTTCGTAAATAACTGTACTAATCACGTAGGATGCGGAGTTGAGTGTGCAGGTCTAAAAACGCAGGCGTAGCGGGCTACGCTGAGGCTTTTAGGCCTGTGCAATCAGATTCGCAGACAAGTGAGTGGTATAGTTATTTCGAAAACGATGTACTAGTGTACCGACAAATTGATTTCTAAAGCAATATATTTCCAAGTCTAATCCATTTTTATGAGTCAAACTTTGAATTTAGTTCAATAGGGTCCGAAAGGCTCCTCCATGTATAAACGCATTCACGGCAATTTTGTCCATTTTGCTCCGCCGCCGATTAGGTAGGTCTCCGGCAAACTCGCTCACTGCGTTCGCTCAAACAGTGCCTCCAACCTACCAGCTATGCTCACAAA
>ENA-OQBT01001170-OQBT01001170.1-human-gut-metagenome-genome-assembly--contig:-NODE-1170-length-11342-cov-2.628444_pt1 | contig 11342 bp, 13 predicted proteins | sample MGYA00242749_ERZ504557 | MGnify/ENA primary metagenome ERZ504557 (study PRJEB26092, sample SAMD00036243) | human gut metagenome | host: Homo sapiens | study: EMG produced TPA metagenomics assembly of... | reverse complement strand
CGCACACCCGCTGGGAATGGACCGCGCTGGATATGGCGATTATGTCCATCGGCGCGCTCACTGTGCCGGTGTATGAGACCAACTCCGCCAGCCAGGTCAGCTGGATTTTCAACGATTCCAAAGTCACGCTCGCCATCGCCGAAGATGACGGACAGCGTGACAAGATCGAATCCGTGCGCGATGAGGTGCCCACCCTGCGCAACGTGTTCGTAATCGAGGCCGGCGGTCTGAACGCATCAAGACCTACGGCGAAAGCGTCACCGACGCCGAATTCTGGGAATACAAGGAAGCCTCCCACGGCGACGACCGCGCCACCATCGTCTACACATCCGGCTCTACAGGCACCCCGAAGGGCGTGGAACTGACCCACCGCAACTTCGCCTTCCTGGTGCTTTCCGCGCTGCAGTACATGCCTCGTGCCGGCGCATGGCCCAACCGCCGTCTGCTGCTGTTCCTGCCCCTGAGCCATGTGTTCGCCCGATTCCTGGAATTCTTCAGCTTCGGCGGCACGATTTCGCTGGCCTTGAGCTCCAATATGAAGACGATGGTCAAGGACTTCGAGACCTTCGGCCCCACGCTGCTGCTTGCCGTGCCGCGTGTGTACGAGAAGGTCTACAATGCCGCCTCCCAGCGCGCCGGCACCGGATTCGCTGGCAAGATGTTCATGCGCGCCGCCGAGAACGCGCGCGAATGGTCCAAGGCCGAGCAGAAGGGTGAGCAGCTGCCGATTACCGGACGCATCGCCCACGCCTTCTACGAGCAGGTGGTGTACAAGAAGATTCGCACGATTTTCGGTCCGAACGCCGACTTCGCCATCACCGGCGGCGCTCCGATGGACTCCGAGCTTTCCCACTTCTTCAACGGCATCGGCATGCCGGTGCTGGAAGGCTACGGCATGACCGAAACCTGCGGCCCGGTGTGTGTGAGCTTGCCAGAGGACAACCGCATCGGCACCATCGGCATGCCGATGTGCGGTATCACTGCGGGCATCGCCGAGGACGGCGAGCTGGTGGTCAAAGGACCGCTGGTGTGCAAGGCTACCACAACAACCCTGGGGTCACTGCCCAGCAGATCACTGATGGCTGGCTGCACACCGGCGATCTGGCGATATCTCCGAAGATGGCTTCATCTCCATCACCGGCCGTAAGAAAGACCTCATCATCACCGCTGGTGGCAAGAATGTGTCGCCGGGTCTGCTTGAGGCTTCCGTGATGACCTCGCCTGTGGTCAACCAGTGCTTGGTTATTGGTGATAAGAAGCCGTTCGTGGCCGCTCTGGTCACGCTGGATCTGGCGGATGCCAACAATTGGCTGGAATCCCAGGGCGCCAAACCGGAACCCGATCTGGCCTCGCTGGCCAAGAACGCCATCGTTCACGCTGAGGTGGAGCGTGCGGTGAACGCCGCCAACGAGGGCGTTTCCCGCGCCGAGTCGATTCGTAAGTTCGAGATTCTGCCAGACGAATTCACCGAGGCCAACGGCATGCTGACCCCGAGCCTGAAGACCCGTCGCGCGCAAATCGTTGAGCACTATCGCGAGCTCATTGACGACGTGATCTACGTGCCGTTGAAGAAGTAGCTATCAACTCCCTCTGATCCAAAAAATAAGCTCTCTCTGACGAGGGAACTGTCAGCCGCAGGCTGACTGGGAGAGACCGCGGCTAGCCCGCGAAACAACAAGGCCGGGTGCGACTTGCACCCGGCCTCAGCTTATTCAGTCCAAAATCGCCGAAACATAATCGGCGGCGGCCTGATCCAGCTCCGCATCGCCGATGGTGGCGGTGCCCTGCACCAGGAACGGCTCAGCATAGTTCATGCCGACCTTGTACGCCACGACCTCAAACGGGCTCAGCAGCTCCTCCATGGTGTGGCTGTACTCGCCATCCTTGCGGTACTTGGCGGCGTCGGAACCAGTGGTGACCACCAGCTTGAGCTCCTTGCCCTTGAGTGCGTGGCCTCCACCGTAGGCCCAGCCTGCGGTGATGACCTCGTCTTCCCATCCCTTGAGCAGCGCGGGGGAGGAGTACCAGTAGAACGGGAACTGAAGGATTACGCGGTCGGCAGCCTCCAGCAGCTCGTGCTCTGTGTCGGCGTTGACGGAGAAGTTCGGGTATTCGGCGTATTCGTCGCGCACGATGATGTCGTCCTCGCCCTGTGCGGTGAGTTCGGCGAGCAGGCGGGCGTTCACGCGCGAGCCGTCCTTAAGATGCGGATGGAATACAAGAATCAACGTTGACATGGGATTTCCCTTCTATAAACTGCTGCCAATGTGGCCTAATCACCACTATCGTATGCCGGGAAGCAGAACTCAGTCCAGTCCGGACTCAGGTGCGAGCCGCGGGATGCCGCGCCGGGAGGCAACTCAGTCGAGGTTGGACTGCGTGCCTGCGGTGGCTTCGTTGGCGGCTTGCTCGGCTTGTGCTTGGTCGAGCTTGGCACGGACGTCGTTGAGCAGACCCTGGGCGCGCTTAGCCAAGGCCTCGCCGATCTCCCATTGACGCATCGACTGGTCAAGATTGAGGCCGCCGGTTTCCAGTGCCTGGACAGCCTGAATCAGCTTGTCGCGCGCCTCCTCATATGGCATCTGGGCGATGAGCTCGCGTTCCTTGTCCGTCAGGGACGTGGCGGGGGTGTTCATGTCGGTGGATGTGGCGTTTTCGGTCATGATGTTCTCCTTATATATACGGTATATATGCGTGGCTGCGTATGGCGTGTCACGCGGTTGCGGATGTGGTGGTTGCGGTAATGACACCCTTCTTCAAGGTGACGGTGATGCCATCCCCAGGGCTTACCTGCGAAGCATCGTCTAGTACGTGGCCATCGGCGGACTGCACCACCGCATAGCCTCGGTTCAACGTGGATTGCGGGCTGAGTGCGGTCAGTGAGGCGTGAGCTCGCTCGACGGTGAGCTGGGCATCGTCCACGATGCGTCGCAGCCCGATATCGAGCCGTTGCAACGAGTCGTCAATTAAGCGCTGATGAGGCTCAAGCATGGTGTGCGGCTGTGTCAGGCTCGGGCGGTTCGCATATCCCTCGATAAGTCGAATCTCGTTCTCCACGCGCGAACGGACCCGCAGTCGCATACGGTCGATGGCACCTTCGATGAGCTGCGACTGCTCACGCACATCCGGCACCACGCGCTTGGCCGCATCGGTAGGGGTGGAGGCGCGCAGATCGGCGACCAGATCCAGCAACGTCCAGTCATCCTCATGCCCGATGGAGGAGATTAATGGTGTAGTGCAGGCATACGCCGCACGAACCACACGCTCATCCGAGAAACCGATGAGATCCTCAAACGAGCCGCCGCCACGGGCCACGATGATCACATCCACGCTCGGGTCGGCATCGAGTTGTGCAATGGCCTGAACCACCTCGCCGGGCATTGCTCGCCCTGAACATGCACATGGACCACCTTGAAGGTTACGGAAGGCCAACGAAGGTTCACATTGGTGATCACATCGCCTTCCGCACGTGCCTGAGGTGCGCAAATCAGGCCAATAGTCTTCGGAAACTCCGGGAGAGGCAGTTTGTGATCGGCGTCGAACAGGCCCTCGCCCTTAAGCTGCTTGCGCAATTCGTCGATCATGGCCTTGAGGCTGCCACCGGCTCCGACCTTGAGAATCGTGTCCCCGCGCAACGACAGCGAAGTGCGCTTCATCCACAGGTTCGGTTTGCCGTGAATCACCACGCGGTCGCCCTGAACGAACTGGCTGGCCGCGGCCGCGAACCTGCCGAAGCCATTGACTTCCATGGCGATATCCTCGAAGTCGTCGCGCAGCGTGATGTAGGCCGAGCCGGCGCGACGGGTATTGATCTGCGTGATCTGGCCGGTGACCCACGCGGACGGCCATCGTTCCACGGCACCGTAGAACTTCTGGCTCAGCACGCTTACCGGCCACGGATTTTGCGCGGTGGTTTCAGCGGCGCGTGCAGGCAGCTGATCGATGGGGCGAGGCTCATTCGGCAGATTGATGGCGCCCCGATCGGGCGCGAAAGTGCCTTGACCCGGCTCAAAGCCAGACGAGGCCAGTGAAGCGGCGGTCGGTGGACGGCCGGTAGATGAGTAGCCCATTGCAGTAGTCATGCACTCCACTATAAGTGCGTTGGTTGATGACGGTAAAAATTTACCGTCGCCTGAAAACGGTGTGATGATGAATGCAAGAACCGTACGAAGCGATGTATCAGCCGATGATGGAGATGGTCTGGTGCATCAGAAGAAAGGAGTCATTATGGCGAAGAAACGGGTGCTATGAAGAGGAGTGAGATATGCGTTGCACTGACGATTGAGAGTCGTCAGTGAGCTCGCTGTGCGACACGCGAGCAGAAAACAGTTACGCTAATCACACACTTGTAGTTTTGGCGAAAAATAGCCGAAAAACCCTATAAATAGTTCGACACGCCACTGTTGAGCACTAGATATAGGGGTGGGGATGCCGTATTCTTCTAGAGGTTCAAGAAAACGATATCAATGTAATTTCGTGTGGCCCACGTCGAGTGCGGCCAAAATGCGGAACTCAGGAGAGTGTTCGCCTTATAGGAAAGGGGTGCCCGATGGGCGCACAGGTGCTGGAGGAAACCGTCACCGATAACGAGACCAAGGTGGCCGCCAAGGCCTCCACCGTGCTCGTTGAGAAGCGTGATGGTCGTGTGGTCGACTTCGACCCCATCAACATCATCTCTGCGGTCAAGTCTGCTTTCGGCGACCTGAACAAGGAAGTCGGCCCCGAAGAAGATGCCATGATCCGTGGTTTCGCCAACCAAGTCGAAGGCGAAATCAAGGGGCGTTACACCGGCCCCGCCAAAATCGAGGACATCCAGAATCTCGTGGAGCACGCCCTCATTGACGCCCACCTGTACGATGTGGCTCGCGCCTACACCAATTACCGTCTCGACAAAGACATTCAGCGTGCCAAGGCCACTGATGTCAACGAGGCCGTTGCTCGCTTCATTAATCATGACCCGACCCTGATTCACGAGAACGCGAACAAGGATTCCAACGTCTACTCCACCCAGCGTGATCTGCTGGCCGGTGCCGTGTCCAAGGCCGCCGCGTTCAACATGCTGCCGCCGGCGGTGTCCAACGCCCACATGAAGGGCGACATTCACTTCCACGATGCCGACTATTCGCCGTTCACTGCCCAGTCCAACTGCTCCTTGCCGAACTTCTGGGACATGTTGGCCAATGGCTTCACTCTTGGCAACGCTCCGATGGCTTCCCCGAAGTCCATCGCCATTGCGGCCACCCAGATTACCCAGATCATGAAGGACGTGGCCTCCAGCCAGTATGGTGGCCAGACCGCCAACCGTGCCGACGAGCATCTTGCCCAGTATGCCAAGAAGGATTACGAGAAGTTCCTTGAGGAAGCTCGTGAGACCATCCCCGACGGCATGCCGGTTGAATTCGCCCGTCGTCAGGTCGAGAGCGCCAAGAAGAACGAGCCCGCCAAGCTGCATTTCGGTTCCCGTGAACCGCTGCCGATGGACACCCCGTTCCACACCGACGTTGACGAACTTGAGCAAGAGCGTGAAATCCTCGCCAAGATTCGTACCCGCAAGGCCATCTATGATGCCATGCAGACCATGGAATACCAGATCAACTCCAACCGTGTGTCCAACGGCCAGACCCCGTTCGTGACTGTCGGCTTTGGTCTCGGCACCGACTGGTTCTCTCGTGAAGTGCAGCGCGCAATCCTGCTGAACCGTATTCGCGGCCTCGGCAAGGAACACCACACCGCCATCTTCCCGAAGCTCGTCTTTACTGTGAAGCACGGCGTGAACGCGACCCGGGTGACCCGAACTACGATCTGAAGCAGCTTGCCCTCGAGTCCGCCACCAAGCGCATGTACCCGGATGTGGTGTTCTACGAGAACATCGTCAAGATCACAGGCTCCTTCAAGGCTCCGATGGTTGCCGCTCCTTCCTGCAGGGTTGGATCAACCCGGAGACCGGCAAGGATGAAGAAGACGGCCGTATGAACCTCGGCGTGGTCACCGTCAACGTGCCGCGTATCGCCATCGAATCCCACGGTGACAAGGCTCGCTTCTGGAAGCTGTTCGACGAGCGTATGGAAGTCGCCCATCAGGCCCTCCAGTTCCGCATCATGCGCTGCAAGGAAGCCACCCCGGTCAACGCCCCGACCCTGTTTCGCTTTGGTGCGTTTGGTCGTCTTGGTGCCAACGACAACGTGGACCAGCTGTTCAAGAACGAGCGTGCCACCGTGTCGCTCGGCTACATCGGCCTTGCCGAGACCACTGCGGTCTTCTATGGCAAGAACTGGATTCGCGACCACGGCTGGGATCCGGAAGGCAAGGAGTTCGCGCTGTCCATCGTCAAGCGCATGAACGAGCTGTGCAAGCAGTGGAGCAAAGCGGAGGGTTACCACTATTCCGTGTACTCCACTCCGGCTGAATCCCTGACCGACCGCTTCAACCGCATGGACCGTGAAAAGTTCGGCCGTATCGAAGGCGTGACTGATCACGACTTCTACACCAACTCCTTCCACTACCCGGTGTGGTTGCAGCCCACTCCGATGGAGAAGCTCAGCTACGAGAAGGACTTCCCGTACTACGCTTCCGGCGGCTTCATCAACTACTGCGAGTACCCGTGCCTGCAGGACAACCCGAAGGCGCTCGAAGCCGTGTGGGATTACGCCTACAACATCGGCATCGGCTACCTGGGCACCAACACCCCGATCGACCACTGCTTCGTGTGCGGCTTCCAGGGCGACTTCGAGCCGACCGAGGAAGGCTTCAAGTGCCCGGAGTGCGGTAACTCCAACCCGGACAAGTGCAACGTCACCAAGCGCACCTGCGGCTATCTCGGCAGCCCGGTCCAGCGCCCGATGGTGCACGGCCGTCACGAGGAAATTGCCCACCGAGTCAAGCACATGAGCGGCGAAACCGGTCGTGTGACGCTGGATGACGGAACCACTCGCGAGTGGTTCGAAGAGACCAAGTAGGGTTTATACTTGCTCCCGCTGACGGGAGCTGTAGAGCGTAAGCGAGACTGAGGGCGGTCATCCTTTATGGTGTTGACCACCCTCAGTCCGTCTGATGACGGACAGCTCCCGCCAGCGGGAGCTAATGCTTTCCGTAAGGAGGGAATCATGCCGGAGCTGCATACGACCAAGCCCGAACCAAGCGCCATGACTTTGCGGCCGGCGAGACCGGGCGTGGCCCCTCCGTACCCTCCAACGGTCTTGCCAACGATCCGAAAGCCGGTCAATGGGATGGCCGGCGCATGTCCAAGCGGATGATCGCCGACTACAAAACCTTCATTGTCACCGACGGAGAAGGCGTGCGCAACTCCCTTTACGTCTCCGGTTGCCCCTTCCACTGCGTCGACTGCTTCAACGCCTCCATCTGGGATTTCCAAGCCGGCCACGAATACACGCAAAAACTTGAAGACAAAATCATCGAAGATCTGAAAGCCCCATGGGTGCAAGGCATTACGTTCCTTGGCGGCGAGCCATTCCTCAACACTCCCGTGCTGGTGCCGCTCGCACAACGTATCCGCCAGGAATTCGGTCATACCAAAGATATCTGGTCGTGGACCGGCTACACATGGGAAGAACTCATGCGCCCCGGAGAAACCCCAGACAAGCTTGAATTGCTACATCTCATCGACATTCTCGTCGACGGCCGCTACCTCAGAGACCAGAAGGACTCGCTGCTGCAATTCCGCGGCTCCAGAAACCAGCGCATCCTCGATGTGCCCAAGTCTCTGGAAGCCGGCGAACCGGTCATCTGGGCCAAGCTCCACGATCAAGAACGAGATATCCCCGAAATCTATTTGAAAGACCGCGAAGCCGGCGAAGGCCAACAGGCCTCGTAGTAGCAGTTCTGGAATGCCGCACTCAGCAATATCGTTGGAACTGTTGGGAAAAGGCCTTCCCGTGAGCGAAATCGCCTCGCCTCGTGCCATGTTGGGCAGGTGGTCGGACTAATATTCCGTAAGAAGTAGCCGGGCGAAGCCGTCCGCAGGGTATCTGCCAGCCGTCCCGAAACGGTTCCTGATGCCTCGTGACGTGCACTCCCGGAAGTCGGAATTAAGAGGAACACATGGTTGACATCGTCACTGACGCGAGCGTAAAGCCCGCTTCACGCCCGAAGCCCCTGCGTGTGGGATTGGACATCGGTTCCACCACCGTCAAGGCCGTGGTGCTTGATCAGTCCGATTCCCTGAAAGACACCCTATTTTCCGATTACCGACGTCACCATGCCAATGTGCGTGCCACCGTTGCCGGTCTGCTCGCAGACATCCATAAAAAGCTCGTGGAACTAGGTCGAGGCGATGAACCGATTCGCCTGTCTATCACCGGTTCCGGCGGTCTGGCGCTTGCTGACAATCTGCATGTGCCTTTCATTCAGGAGGTCATCGCCGAAACCGAGGCGATTGATAAGGAGTACCCGCAAGCCGACGTCATCATCGAGCTCGGCGGCGAGGACGCCAAAATCACCTACCTGAAACCCACCCCTGAACAGCGTATGAACGGTTCGTGCGCAGGCGGCACCGGCGCGTTCATAGACCAGATGTCCACGCTGCTTGACACCGACGCCGCAGGCCTCAACGAGATGGCCAAGAGCTACGAGAACCTGTATCCGATCGCCTCGCGTTGCGGCGTGTTCGCCAAAACCGATCTGCAGCCGCTGATCAACGACGGCGCGGCCAAGCCTGATCTCGCCGCCTCCATCTTCACCGCAGTGGCCACGCAGACCATCGCCGGCCTGGCTTCTGGCCGCCCGATCCACGGTACCGTCATCTCCTCGGCGGCCCGCTGTTCTTCATGTCCGAACTGCGCGCCGCCTTCCAGCGTGCCCTTGAAGCAAGGTCGACGAGTTCATCGTGCCGACCGACGCCCACCTGTATGTGGCCTACGGTTCGGCATTGCAGGCCGACATGATTCCGACGATCAGGCCACCATTTCGAGGCCTACACCTGCGACGAAATCCTGAAGCGTTTGGACGAGCTGAAGAACCTGCCTTCCAACACGCCCACCATGCCGCCGCTGTTTCCCACCGAGGCCGACCGCGAGGACTTCAACAAGCGCCACCATAAGGAACACATCCACATCGGCACCCTCGAAGGCGCGCATGGCCCGCACTTCCTGGCATCGACGCCGGTTCCACCACCATCAAGGCCACGCTCGTCAACGACGACCGTGAAATCGTCTGGTCCAGCTACGCCAACAACGAAGGCAGCCCGCTGACCGCCGCCATCAACATCGTCAAGAAGATCCAATCCGAGCTGCCCGAAGGCGCATGGATCGCACGCTCCTGCGCCACCGGTTACGGCGAAGGCCTCATCACCACCGGCCTGCACCTGGACGAGGGCGTGGTGGAGACCATGGCCACTATCGTGGTGCCGAAATGGTCAGCCCCGGCGTCACCGCCGTCATCGACATCGGCGGCCAGGACATGAAATATCTGGCCATCACCGACGGCGTCATCGACTCGATCGCCGTCAACGAAGCCTGCTCGTCCGGCTGTGGTTCGTTCCTGCAGACCTTCGCCATGTCTATGGGGCTGACGATTCAGGAATTCACGCAAAAGGCTTTGGCATCCACCCATCCGGTGGACCTTGGCTCGCGTTGCACTGTGTTCATGAACTCCTCGGTCAAGCAGGCGCAGAAGGAAGGCGCGTCCATCGAGGACATCGCCGCAGGGCTGTGCTACTCCGTGGTGCGTAACGCCTTGTACAAGGTCATCAAGCTGCGTGATTCCGGCGAACTCGGCGACACTGTGGTGGTCCAGGGCGGTACGTTCCTCAACGACGCCGTGCTGCGCGCCTTCGAGCTGCTCACCGAACGTCAGGTCACCCGCCCGAACATCGCCGGCCTCATGGGCGCGTTTGGCGCCGCCCTGACCGCCCGCATGCACTATCAGGATGAGGCCGACCACTTGGATGTGGTGGTTAAGGCCGATGGTCCGAGGAACAGTCCGAGCTGAGCCCGCACTCAAGTCCGAGCTCAAGGCCGCCGCCTTCAAGAAGACAGAGCCGGCCAAGCCCGAAGTCCATGTCGTTGTCGTGGACGGTGTGACCCACACCGCCAGCTCCATCCTGACCGGCGACGCACTCGACAATATGAGCATGACCACCGAGCGTGACGTGTGCAAGCTGTGCCAGAACCACTGCAAGCTCACCATCACCACGTTCTCCGACGGCTCCCGCTTCGTGACCGGTAACCGTTGCGAACGCGGCGGCGATGCCAAGAAGAAACGCTCCGACCGTCCGAACCTGTACGACTACAAGTACAAGCGCTGCTTCGCCTACCGCCGCCTCACCGACAAGAACGCCACCCGAGGCGAGATTGGCATTCCGCGCGCGCTCAACATGTACGAGAACTACCCGTTCTGGTTCACGCTGCTCACCTCGCTCGGTTTCAAGGTGATGATCTCCGGCCGTTCCAGCACGAACTGTTCGAAACCGGCATCGAATCGATCGCCTCCGAGAACATCTGCTACCCGGCCAAGCTCGTGCACGGCCACATCAAATGGCTTCTCAACAAGGGCATGAAGACGATCTTCTACCCGTGCGTCAGTTACGAGGACAACCTCGTGCCCAACACGGACAACCACTACAACTGCCCGGTCGTCGCCAACTATCCGCTCGTCGTCGGCGCGAACATGCCCGAACTGCGTGACCCCGACGTGCGCTACATGCACCCGTACTTCAACCTCGCCAACCACGAGCTCATGGTCGACCGTATCGTCGAGGAGTTCGCATGGGCGAGCGTCAGCCGCGAAGAGGCCGAAACTGCTGTCAAGGCCGCCTACGCCGAAGACAAGGTCTTCAAACACGACGTCCAGCAGGAAGCCTCAAAGCCCTCGCCTACATGAAGGAGCACGACTGCCGCGGCATCGTGCTTGCCGGACGCCCCTACCACATCGACCCGGAAATCAACCACGGCATCCCCGAAACCATCTGCGCGCTCGGCATGGTCGTCCTCTCCGAGGATTCGATCTGCGAACTGCAGCCGGGGGAGAAGCTCGACCTGACCGACTTCCTGTCCGAAGGCGAAGAGGACCCGCGCAAGAAGAACGCGAACGGATTCCGCCACGTCGACGACCGCAAGGTCACCGTCAACCGCATGCCGTTGCGCGTCACCAACCAGTGGGCCTACCATTCGCGCCTCTACGCGGCCGCGCACTTCGTCGCCTCCTATCCGGGCCTCGAACTCGTGCAGCTCAACTCGTTCGGCTGCGGCCTCGACGCCATCACCACCGACCAGGTGGCCGAGATCCTCGCCGACAAGGCCGACGTGTACACGCTGCTCAAGATCGACGAGTCTCCAACCTCGGCGCGGCGAAGATCCGCCTGCGCTCGCTCAAGCCGCCGTCGAGGA
>ENA-OQBT01001168-OQBT01001168.1-human-gut-metagenome-genome-assembly--contig:-NODE-1168-length-11367-cov-2.595107_pt1 | contig 11367 bp, 14 predicted proteins | sample MGYA00242749_ERZ504557 | MGnify/ENA primary metagenome ERZ504557 (study PRJEB26092, sample SAMD00036243) | human gut metagenome | host: Homo sapiens | study: EMG produced TPA metagenomics assembly of... | reverse complement strand
CTAACCGCGCATTTGTCGGACGAGATCGATACCATTTTAAAAGACTGATTCAGTACGATATCGCGCTGGAAATCAACACCGGCGGCTACAAGGCAGGCCTTGGCGTGCCGAATCCGACGCCGGATGTCATCAGAAGATACCGGGAACTGGGCGGCGAAAAGATCACCTTCGGTGCCGATGCCCACAAACCGGAACATATAGCGTTTCATTTCGCGGACGCGGCAGCTATCGCGCAGGAAGCCGGATTCCGGTACTACGTGCGGTTTAAAGAGAAAAAGCCGGAATATCTGCCGATCCAATAGAAAACACGCAGGAAAAGCCGGAAAAAGCCCCAGAAAGGCTGGATTCCGGCTCTTTCTGCAATAGACGGATCTTTCGAAATTTTTGCAGAAATACGGATTGGCATCCGGCTTCTTCACAAATTTTAGAAATAATTTCGTATTTTCTTGAAAATAGAACTTGAATTTTCCGACGAAATTAGGTATTATACAGATAAGGTTGATGTTTCTTTAACAAAGTACAGAGACTCAAAATTAAAATTCACTTTTTAGGAGGAATTGAAAATCATGGCAGTAAAAGTAGCAATCAATGGTTTTGGCCGTATCGGACGTCTTGCATTCAGACAGATGTTTGGAGCAGAAGGTTATGAAGTAGTAGCAATCAACGATTTAACATCCCCGAAGATGTTAGCTCATCTGTTAAAATATGACTCTTCTCAGGGAAAATATGCTCTGGCTGATACCGTAACATCCGATGAAGATTCCATCACAGTAGATGGCAAAAACATCAAAATCTATGCTTTCCCGGATGCTAACAACTGCCCATGGGGAGAGCTTGGCGTAGACGTAGTTCTGGAGTGCTCCGGATTCTACACCTCCAAAGCAAAAGCTCAGGCACACATCAATGCAGGCGCTCGTAAAGTAGTTATCTCCGCTCCGGCTGGTAACGACCTTCCGACCATCGTTTACAATGTAAACCATGAGACCCTGACAGCAGACGACAACATCATCTCCGCTGCATCCTGCACCACAAACTGCCTTGCACCTATGGCAAAAGCTCTGAACGAACTGGCTCCGATCAAATCCGGTATCATGGTTACTATCCATGCTTACACTGGAGATCAGATGACTCTGGACGGACCGCAGAGAAAAGGCGATCTGAGAAGATCCCGTGCAGCTGCAGTTAACATCGTTCCAAACAGCACCGGTGCTGCAAAAGCAATCGGCCTTGTTATTCCGGAACTGAACGGCAAACTGATCGGTTCTGCACAGCGTGTTCCAACCCCAACCGGTTCTACCACAATCCTTACAGCAGTTGTAGAAGGAACTGTAACTGTTGACGAGATCAACGCAAAAATGAAAGCATCTGCAACCGAGTCCTTCGGATACAACACAGATGAAATCGTATCCAGCGACATCGTTGGTATGAGATATGGTTCTCTGTTCGATGCAACTCAGACTATGGTTCTTCCGCTGGACAACGGAACAACAGAGGTACAGGTTGTTTCTTGGTATGATAACGAGAACTCCTACACAAGCCAGATGGTTCGTACCATCAAATACTTCAGCGAGTTAGCATAATTTAACAAACTGAACGGCAAAATTTCAGAGCCCAAAGGGTCCGGTCTGTTAAGGACCGGGCCCTTTTTGCGAATGCGACGGAAAAATACGGCACAAAAACAGCCCTTTTCCGTGTGCAAAAATTATAAACTGCATTTTTAAATAAGGACCGCGATGCCGCAAAAACAAAGAAACGGCGCGGCAGATGCAGTTGGATATATGGAGGAAACGCCCATGTTAAACAAAAAAACCGTAGATGATATCAACGTAAAAGGAAAAAGAGTCCTTGTAAGATGCGACTTCAACGTTCCGCTGATCGATGGAAAAATCACAGATGAGAACCGTCTGGTAGCTGCTCTTCCGACGATCAAAAAACTGATCGCTGACGGCGGAAAAGTAATTCTCTGCTCTCATCTTGGAAAACCGAAAGGAGAACCAAAACCAGAGCTTTCTCTTGCACCGGTTGCAGTTCGCCTTTCCGAGCTTCTCGGACAGGAAGTTAAATTTGCTGCAGATCCTGAGGTTGTAGGACCGAACGCAAAAGCAGCTGTTGAGGCTATGAAAGACGGAGATGTAATCCTTCTGGAGAACACCCGTTATCGTGCAGAAGAGACCAAAAACGGTGAGGAGTTCAGCAAAGAACTGGCTTCCCTGTGCGACGTATTCGTAAATGATGCATTCGGAACCGCACATCGTGCTCATTGCTCCAATGTTGGTGTTACTAAATATGTTGACACTGCAGTTGTTGGTTATCTGATGGAGAAAGAGATCGCATTCCTTGGAAATGCTGTCAACAATCCGGAGCGTCCGTTTGTTGCCATCCTTGGTGGATCCAAAGTATCCAGCAAGATTTCTGTTATCGACAACCTGATCGATAAAGTTGATGTCCTGATCATCGGCGGTGGTATGGCTTATACCTTCGCAAAAGCAGCAGGCGGCACCGTTGGTGATTCTCTGCTTGAGATGGATTATCTGGATTATGCAAACAAAATGAAAGAAAAAGCAGCAGCAAAAGGCGTGAAACTGCTTCTTCCGGTAGACAACGTTGTTGCAGATGCATTCTCAAACGACGCAAATACACAGGTTGTTCCGGCCGGACAGATTCCGGATGGCTGGGAAGGTCTGGATATCGGACCGGAAACTGCAAAACTGTTCGCTGATGCTGTTAAAACTGCTAAAACCGTTGTATGGAACGGACCGATGGGATGCTTCGAGATGCCGAATTTTGCAGCAGGAACCAAAGCAGTTGCAGCAGCACTGGCTGAAACAGATGCAGTTACGATCATCGGCGGCGGAGATTCCGCAGCAGCTGTAAACCAGCTTGGATATGGCGATAAGATGACTCATATCTCCACTGGCGGCGGCGCTTCCCTGGAGTTCCTGGAAGGAAAAGAACTGCCGGGCGTTGCAGCAGCAAACGACAAATAAGAATTTATATTCAAAACTAAGGAGATCAAACGATCATGGCAAGAAAGAAAATTATCGCCGGAAACTGGAAAATGAACATGACTCCGAGCAAGGCAGTAGAATTAGTCAATACATTAAAACCACTGGTGGCAAATGACGACGTTGACGTTGTTTTCTGCGTACCGGCCATCGATATCATCCCGGTTGTAGAGGCTGCAAAAGGCTCCAACATCCAGATTGGTGCTGAAAATATGTATTTTGAGGAGAAAGGTGCTTTCACAGGCGAAATCTCCCCGGCTATGCTGACAGACGCTGGCGTGAAATACGTTGTACTTGGCCACTCTGAGAGAAGAGAATACTTCGCAGAGACCAGCGAGACCGTAAACAAAAAAATGCTGAAAGCTTTCGAGCACGGCATCACCCCGATCATGTGCTGCGGAGAAACTCTGGAGCAGAGAGAGCAGGGTGTAACGATGACTTCATTCGTCAGCAGGTAAAAGTTGGATTCCTGAATGTAACAGCAGATCAGGCAAAAACAGCCGTTATCGCTTACGAGCCAATCTGGGCAATCGGAACCGGCAAAACTGCTACAACAGAGCAGGCTGAGGAAGTTTGCAAAGGCATCCGCGAGTGCATCGCTGAAATCTATGATGATGCAACAGCAGCAGCTATCCGTATCCAGTATGGCGGCTCTGTAAACGCAAAAACCGCACCGGAACTGTTCGCACAGGAGAACATCGACGGCGGTCTGGTAGGCGGAGCATCCCTGAAACCAGATTTCGGAGCTATCGTAAACTACAATAAATAATTGATTTTGTACGAAATCAATCAATAAAACGGGCTAAAACGTCACCAAACACGGTGAATTCGGCAGAAATGCTGAAGGTGAGGTGTTTGGTGGCGTTTTGCTGTTTTTATGCAACATATAACCCTTGATTTAGCTATAGAGAGTGCCAGTTTGTGCAAAAAGAAATCACTTCGTTTCTGTGTTTTGAAGCGGAGTGATTTTTGCGCGGATTGAAAAATTCACGTTTTCGTGATATGCTTGTTTTATATCTGTCGACCAGCCGTCCAGAGAGTTTCTGGAAGAAGTAATCAAGGATTATAACAAAATGTTCCATACGAACTACGATACCTCAAGTGATAAATTCCAGAATTATTATAAAGATGTGTCGCTTCGCATGAAGAATAAGGAATTGGACATTCTGATCGTAGTCAATATGTTTCTTACCGGTTTTGATGCGACGACTATGAATACGCTGTGGGTAGATAAAAATCTGAAAATGCACGGACTGATACAGGCGTTTTTCCGTACAAACCGTATTCTGAATTCTATCAAGACCTTTGGAAATATTGTATGTTTCAGAAATCTGCAGAAGCGAGTAGATAGTGCCATTTCCTTGTTTGGGGATAAGAATGCCGGGGGCATTGTTTTGCTGCAGAGCTTTAAGGATTACTATTACGGATATGAATCCGTAGATGGTAAGCCAATGCCAGGGTATGTGGATCTGATGGAGGAATTGAATCATAAGTTTCCGCTGTCAGAACCGCAGATTGTCGGAGAGCAGAACCAGAAGGATTTTATTGCTTTGTTTGGTGCTATTCTTCGTATGAGAAACCTTCTGCTTTCCTTTGACGAATTTAAGGGGAATGAGCTGATTTCTGAGCGCAATTTGCAAGACTACCTTGGACGTTATCAGGATTTGCGTGACGAGTGGAAACGGAAACGCCGGGAAAGTACGGATATTACAGATGATGTGGTGTTTGAAATTGAATTGATCCGGCAGGTAGAAATCAACATTGATTATATTCTGATGCTTGTAAAGAAGTATCATGATACCCACTGTGAAGATAAGGAAGTGCCGATAACCATCAATAAAGCGATTGATGCCAGCCCGGAGCTGCGCAGCAAGAAACAGCTTATTGAAACCTTTATTGCAGGAATCAATGATGTGGACGATGTTATGGATGAGTGGCATGAATTTGTTGTGGAACAGCGTGATTATGATCTTAATGTAATTATTGCGGAAGAAAAATTGAAGCCGAAAGACACACGAAGTTCATAGAGAATGCGTTTCGGGACGGAGAGATCAAAACAGCGGGAACGGATATAGATAAAATCATGCCGCCAATTTCTCGTTTTGGTGGTGGCGGAAGAGCCAAGAAAAAACAGAGAGTCATTGAAAAACTGAAAACGTTTTTTGAAAAATATTTCGGTATCGGTGGTTCGTCTTCCTTTAATGAGCCAGAGCATAAAGCCGTGACATACGATCTGAGCGATCAGGAAACAGTGTTGATGGCGGCAGAATCTGAAGCACCATACGGAAAATAGTCATAAATGAATGGAACCACATTGGAAGCAAAAAGCAAAATAATAGAGTCATCATGGACAAAACTTAATCATGGAGGTGATCGGATGACAATAGAAGAAATCCTTGCTGGAGAATCCAAGAACGTTGAATTCAAAGTACAACGTCCAGACAAGAGCATGAAATATATGAAAACGGTTGTTGCTTTCGCTAACGGAAAAGGTGGGAGGATTATATTTGGTATTGACGATAAAACAAGAGAAGTTGTTGGCATTCCGGAGGATAAAGTTTTTCGGGAGATTGATGCGATTACGAATGCTATTTCTGACAGTTGTGAACCTACAATTATCCCGGATGTTTATTTGCAAAATATAAATGATAAACCTGTAATTGTTGCAGAAATCAGACGGGACGTCGGAAACCATATTATATTAAGGCAGAGGGGCTGGAGAATGGCGTATATATCGAGTTTCTGGAACAACACGCCCTGCTGACCGTGATATGTCAAGAGAATTATATTATGAATGCGATGCCCGCTCTTTTGATTCAATAATCCGCAGAGATATAGAAGTGACCGATGAAGATATTAAAAGTCTCTGTGAACAAATGAAGGAAGTTGCTATTGCCAACTGCAAATCCAATCTTCAGCGATCAGCAGTTAAAGATGTAACGAAAAATGTTTTGCTCAGTTGGGGAATTTTGAAAAAAGATGAGAATGAAAAAATCTATCCGACAAATGCGTATATTTATTTAACGGGACAAGGTGGACTCCGTTCCATGATACAGTGCGCTGTGTTTAAGGGAACGACGCGAGCTGTCTTTTTGGATCGACGTAATTATGAAGGACCGCTTTGGAAGCAAGTAGAGGAAGCGGTGCAGTTTGTCCTTAGAAATATTCGTATGGGATGTCGGCTGGAAGGAGTATATCGACAGGATATTTATGAACTGCCGCCGGATAGTATCCGTGAGTTGATCGTTAATGCAGTTATGAATTGCAGTTACATTCAGAATTCTAATATTCAGGTGGCAATTTATGATGATCGCTTGGAGATCACATCTCCTGGTGGACTGCTTCCTGGCGTAACGATTGAGTTGATGAAGGAAGATTTTCAAAAATCCGAAATCGTTCGCTTGCCAATGCTTTTGCCTATATGAACCTTGTGGAAGCATGGGGAAGTGGTATTCCGAAACTTATGCAGGCTATGCAGGAATACGGATTGCGTGAACCGGAATTTATTGATATGGAAGTAGCTTTCCGCATCAATCTTTATCGCGGCCAGAATGAGGTCATTGAGGTCAAAAATCGAGATCATGACCTCAATCATGGTCAAATGATCTCAATCGTGAGCCCGATAATCTCAATCATGAGCCTGTTGACCTCGATCGAGATCCCAATGACCCCAATCATGATCCCAAAGATGACCTTGAAATTCAATTGTCAGAAATGATTTATAAAAATCCGAAACTGACTCAGAAAGAATTAGCAAAAGCGCTTGCAGTTTCTACGGCAACGATTAAGCGTATGCTTACAAAAATGCAGCATGAAGGTAAAGTTATCCGTGAGGGGTCTAATCGAAAAGGAAAATGGATATTGACGGATAAAATGAAATAGGATTGATGATTTGATTGGAAAAGGCAAATGAATTTACCGGCTTTTTTAAGAAAATCAGACGAACTTACAGAACAGTTATCAAAGAAACAAGTGATTGCTGTTATGTCGACATATCACAAAAGATATCCTAGACGGAGTGCGTTCATATATGAATTAATAGAATTTGGATATGTGAAATGAACGATTCTGAACTTTTCTTGTGTCCGGGAGCGGCTTTTTCGCACTTGCGGACATCTCCCACATGTGATATGATGGGAACGACAAAAGTGTCGGAAAAACCGCATGATAGAGGGAAAAAACGCGGCAAATCAGACGACGCGAAAGAAAGCATAAAGGAGAATATGATTATGGCAAGAGAAATCATTAATACAGAAAAAGCACCGGCAGCAATCGGACCTTATGTACAGGCAGTCGCAGACAACGGCCTTTTATTTATTTCCGGACAGCTTGGCTTTGATGTAGAGCATGGCAGCGTGATCCCGGAGACTGTAGAAGAGCAGGCAACCCTCTCTTTAAAGAATCTGGACGCAATCATGACAGCAGCAGGAACTGACCGCACGAAAGTGATGAAAACAACCATTTTCCTGACCGATATGAACGATTTTGCCAAGGTAAATGAAGTATACGGTGCTTTCTTTGGCGAGTCCAAACCGGCTCGTTCCTGTGTAGCAGTTGCTGCTCTTCCGAAAGCAGCAAAAGTAGAAATTGAATGCATCGTATCCCTGAAATAAGAGAGAGATGAGTATGGCAGAGGAAAGAGTAATTAAAATCGGAATGCTGGGTCTTGGCACCGTCGGTACCGGTGTGTACAAAGTGCTGAAAAGCCAGCAGGAGGAAATGCTTCCGAAGCTGGGAGCGCGTGTGGAGCTGAAAAAAAATTCTCGTGCGCAATGTGGAAAAAGCAGCTGCAAAGGTTGATGATCCGTCGATCATTACCACGAACTTTGAGGACATTGCCAATGACCCGGAGATTGAGATTGTTGTTGAGGTTATGGGTGGAAAACAGCCGGCTATGAATTACATTCTTGCCTGCCTGGATGCAGGAAAGAATGTTGTAACGGCAAACAAAGATCTGGTGGCATCCGAGGGCAAAAAAATCCTTGCAACAGCAAAGAGAAACGGAAAAGATTTTCTCTATGAGGCATCCGTGGCAGGAGGAATTCCGATCATCCGTCCGGTGAAACAGTGCCTTGCAGCCAATCATATCACAGAGCTGATGGGTATTTTCAACGGTACCACAAATTTTATTCTGACAAAAATGTCGCAGGAAGGCATGGAGTTTGGTGATGCGCTCCGTCTGGCGCAGGATATGGGTTATGCAGAAGCAGACCCGACCGCAGATGTGGAAGGTCTTGATGCCGGCCGCAAGGTAGCAATCCTAGCTTCGGCAGCGTTCAACTCCAGAGTGACATTTGAAGATGTTTACACCGAAGGCATTACCAAAATCACGGCGACTGATATCGAGTATGCAAAAGAGATGGGATGCACGATCAAGCTGCTTGGCGTGGCAAAAGATACCCCGGAAGGAATCGAAGCCCGCGTTCATCCGATGCTGATCGACAGCAATCATCCGCTCGCGACTGTCAATGACTCCTACAATGCCGTATTCCTGACAGGCGATGCCGTACAGGATACGATGTTTTACGGACGAGGTGCCGGAGAGCTTCCGACTGCGAGTGCCGTTGTGGGCGATATTTTCGATGTTGTGCGCAATATTTTATGGAACTGCTGCGGCAGAATCGGCTGCACATGCTACCGGGAATGCCCGATCAAGCGTGTCGGCGAAATTAAGTCGAAATATTTTGTACGCATGCAGATTGAAAATCGGTATGGAACGCTGGCATCGGTAGCTTCTGTCTTTGGAAACAACAAGGTTTCGATTGCACAGATGCTTCAGAAACGTGTCAATGGAAAATACGCCGAGATCGTCGTCATTACGGACGAGGTCAAAGAGCGCCATTTTGAGGATGCCATGCAGATTTTAGGCGGAATGTCGATGATCCAGGAGATTTCTTCGACAATCCGGGTATACTAACAAAATGTAACAATTCAGAGCCATGCGAAATGGAAGAAAAATCGCGAATCCTGCTTGCATGAAGGAGCGCTTTTTCTGGAGTTTCATATGGCGAAAAGCAACATCGAGATGCAGCGTAAGCGGAATCGAGACGGGGCTCTGGATTGTTACCCAAAATTTAAGTAAAGAAGGGAATTCACAATGAGTAAAAAACCAACCGTATTAATGATTCTTGACGGATATGGACTGAATGACAAATGCGAGCATAACGCTGTCTGCGAAGCGAAAACTCCGATTATGGACCAGCTGATGAGCCAGTGCCCGTACGTAAAAGGACAGGCCAGCGGACTTGCTGTAGTCTTCCAGACGGACAGATGGGTAACTCTGAGGTAGGCCATCTGAACATGGGCGCAGGCCGCGTTGTATATCAGGAGCTGACCAGAATCACGAAAGCAATCCAGGACGGTGATTTCTTCGAGAATGAAGAGCTGGTAAAGGCTGTTGAAAATGCAAAAGCAAATAATTCCGCACTGCACCTGTTCGGACTTCTTTCTGACGGCGGTGTTCACAGCCACATCACCCACGTATTCGGACTTCTGGAGCTGGCAAAACGTAAGGGTCTCGAGAAAGTTTATGTACACTGCTTCCTGGATGGCCGTGACACTCCTCCGGCATCCGGAAAATCCTATGTTGAGCAGCTGCAGGCAAAAATGGATGAGATCGGTGTCGGCGAAATCGGCGTGATCTCCGGCCGTTACTATGCAATGGACCGTGATAACCGCTGGGATCGTGTCGAGCTGGCTTACAAAGCTCTGACAAAAGGGGAAGGCGTAGAAGGAACCGATGCGGCAGAGGCTGTTCAGGCTTCTTATGATGCTGAAAAAACCGATGAGTTCGTTCTGCCGACCGTTCTGAAAAAAGACGGAAAACCGGTTGCAACGATTCAGGATAAAGATTCTGTGATTTTCTTCAACTTCCGCCCGGACCGTGCAAGAGAGCTGACAAGAGCATTCTGTGCAGATGAGTTCACCGGATTTGAGAGAGAAAAACGTCTGGATCTGACCTACGTATGCTTCACGGAATACGATGAGACCATCCCGAACAAATCCGTTGCATTCAAAAAAGAAGAGATCACCAATACCTTCGGTGAGTATCTGGCAGCACATAATATGACGCAGGCTCGTATCGCCGAGACCGAGAAATATGCACATGTAACCTTCTTCTTCAATGGCGGCGTTGAGGAGCCAAATAAAGGTGAGGACAGAATCCTTGTGAAATCCCCGAAGGTTGCTACTTATGACCTGAAACCAGAGATGAGTGCTTACGAAGTATGCGACAAGCTGACGGATGCCATCCGTTCCCAGAAATACGATGTCATCATCATCAACTTTGCAAATCCGGATATGGTTGGCCATACCGGCGTTGAGAGCGCAGCATCCAGGCAGTTGAGGCTGTTGATGAGTGCGTAGGCAAAGCAGTTGATGCATTAAAAGAGGTGACGGCCAGATGTTTATCTGTGCGGACCACGGAATGCAGAGCAGCTTGTAGACTATGAGACCGGCGAGCCATACACCGCTCATACCACCAATCCGGTTCCGTTCATTCTGGTTAATGCAGACCCATCCTACACGTTAAGAGAGGGCGGATGCCTGGCAGACATCGCACCGACCCTGATCGAGCTGATGGGAATGGAGCAGCCAAAAGAAATGACAGGAAAATCCCTGCTGATTAAGAAATAAAGAGAAATCGTGAAAATGTCCCTGCCGGATTCGTTTTGAAACGGGTGCGGCAGGGATATTTTATCATACTAATCTGAAAATAAAAATAATTACGTAATAAGAGACAGAATAAAAATGAAAAACAGATAAAAAATCAAAATAAAGTGTTGACAAACGGTGAGAAAACTGATATAGTAAAGTCAACAAAAGAAAACGGAAGAAAAAAACAGAAAGAGAGGACGGACCACCGAGAACATAACGAATTACCCCATAAACTAAGAAAGCGAAGGTATGGACCCAAGAAAACGTAACGAAGTACCCCAAAGCGAAACAAAAGAACAAAAGAACAAAAAAAGAAAGGATTCAGTCCAATGCACAGTTCTAACTTATGAAAGCCATCCGAAAATGGAAAATCGGATGCTTTCATATTGCGTTTTTTTATGTTTGAAAAGAATAAGGACTGGAAAAAAGAGGTTTCGACAGAGAGAGCAACATATTTTTTCCCATAGCACGGTCATACTGTGAACGCAGAGAAGAAACTTGGTTACTGTTCACTTTGCAGCAAAACAGGAGGGAAAACTATGTTTCGATATTTACCAATTCGAAGCGTGACAGGAAGAGAAATTCTGGATTCGCGCGGAAATCCGACCGTAGAGGTGGAAGTGGCCGTCGGGGAGGGGGATTCTCGGGCTGGAAGGCCATATGGGGCGTGCCCAGGTGCCGTCCGGGGCATCGACAGGAAAATTTG
>ENA-OQBT01001167-OQBT01001167.1-human-gut-metagenome-genome-assembly--contig:-NODE-1167-length-11368-cov-3.537230_pt1 | contig 11368 bp, 19 predicted proteins | sample MGYA00242749_ERZ504557 | MGnify/ENA primary metagenome ERZ504557 (study PRJEB26092, sample SAMD00036243) | human gut metagenome | host: Homo sapiens | study: EMG produced TPA metagenomics assembly of... | reverse complement strand
TTTGCCGCATCTGAATCCGAGAAAGCGAAGACGTGGTGGAATTTTTATATACGAAAAAAGAGACCATTGCATAATTTCGTGCAACAGCCTCTTCATATTTTTGATAAACGCTAACTTACTGACATTGCCCTATTAGAGGAACCTTGTTTACTGAAAGCCTCCCCTAATAGGGGAGGTGCCGCGAAGCGGCGGAGGGGTTGCTTTTAATGGCAGCGATGCGCGCCAGCGAGCTCGTTTCGTAAACGAACCACGAACCACGCCAAACGAACCACGGCGCCCGCTTATGGGCGCCCTTCACTGCCCGTCCAGCAGCGTATCGGCGAGGCTGAAGCTGGTGCCGTCGTTGAGGGTGATAGCCGTGATGTGGAGTTCACTGGTCATGCCTTCCAGGTTTTGCGAACGGATCAGGCTGTATTGCGAAGGAATGAGGGGATTGAGGAGAAACTGGCTTTCGTGGGTCCTCTTTTCAGCCGATGTCGACAGGCGCAGGGGCGACGTGTAGAGGACGGCTTTATCGCTGTCCCGGCGCAGGGTATAGACGGCTTTGATCGCAGCGATGTCGCTGCGGTCCTTGCGGAAGACCGGCGTATAGCTCAGGCGCAGGAAGGTACGGCCCTGGCCGCTGACAATCTTGGACGACACGTTGCGGACGGTCATGATGGCGTCGATTTTTTTCTGGGTCGGTTCATTGTACTCGTCCAATTCCTGCTTCATGACCTCCCGCAAGTCGTTGAGGAAGGCTGCCGGGTCGGCCAGTCCCGTGATCATCCAGGTCTGGGACGGCGTCTGTTCCAGCGTGACCGTGCAGGGGACGGTGGCGCCCAGGCGGTCATTGTACAAGTAGAGCTTGACTGTCTTGCCCTGGCTCCAGTCGGCACTGTCGAGATGCCAGCCGGCCAGGGGAATGGAGAGGCCGGCGCTCTTCAAGGTGCGCTGCAGGTTATCACCTGTCTTTTTGTATTCGTCGTTGTCCGTATTGCCCGTCAAAGTCCAATCCAGGTACAGGTCGCTGTGGTGACGAAAGAAGACCGCAAAGGCGAGCGGACGAGGTTCAATAAAAAAGCTTCGTCCGTGCTGTCTGACGTATGGGATACGAGGGCATCGAAGAACTGGCCGCTCAGGCTTCTTCGTCGACGTGCTGGCTGAAAGTCTCGATATCGCCGCTGTGGGCGGCGCGGATGACCTGGGCGACGGCATAATCCGGCGTTTTCATATATGTGTGGTGGTAGGCGGCGACTGCGGCGATGAGGCAGCTCATGAGGACGACCAGGGCCAGGAAGACGCTGCCATCCCATAAGGTGAGTACTCGTTTTCTCATAGATTATCCTTCCTTACTGAGCGAAATTCCGTTTTCCTCATTATACCACAGTCTGTGCTGGGCGTTCAGCTTTTCCGCTCATCTGCCGCAGGTTACCAAAATATGGTATAATGAATATGTTATCAGCGAAAGAAAAGGAGCGTGATTCCTGTGGTTACGTTACACGATGTAAAATCAGGGAATTCCTATGAAGTCAAGGAAGGGGTGACGCTGCAGCAGGTCTGCGAACAGTATTGCCAGCACGGCGATATGCCCATTGCAGCCGCCTTGTACAATAATGAATGTGTCGGCCTCCAGACCAAGGTCGACCAGGGCGGCGATGTCGACTGGCTGCCCATCAATACGATGGAAGGCAACCAGTGCATTATCCGTACGGCCATTTTCCTCTTGGTCCGCGCCGTGAGTGATCTCTATCCCGACGGCAAAGTCCTGGTCAAACACGCTTGCGCAAGGCCTTGTACTGCGAATTGGAAATCGGTCATACCGTCACCGTTCACGACGTAGAGATCATCAAGAAGCGCATGCACGAAATCGTCGAACAGGATGAACCGATTTCCCAGGTCATCGCCAGCGCCGAAACGGCTATGGAAATGTGCCGCAACCGCCATATGACGCGGGAAGCAGAACTCCTGCGCCACGTCGATGTGACCCACATCATGGCCTATCAGTGTGGCCAGACGTTTGATTACTACATAGGACCGCTCCTGCCCAGTATGGGCTATGTGACCTGCTTCAACCTGCGTCCTATGCACCGGGCGTCATCTTGGAAACGCCGACGGTAGACAATCCGAACGAACTGCCGGAATACAAGGAAATCCCAAAAATGGCCCGGCTCTTCCTGGATGCCGAAGAATGGGGGCGCATCGTCCGCTGCGAATACGTCTACGACCTGAACCACTATATCGAGGAAGGCAACATCCAGGATATGGTCGACATGGCCGAAGCCCTGCAGGAAAAGAAACTGGGCCAGATTGCCGACTACATCGTCAGCCGCCGCCCGAAAATCAAAGTCGTCCTCATCGCCGGGCCGTCGTCAGCGGGCAAGACGACGTTCTGTAAGCGCCTGACGACGCAGCTCCGCGTCAATGGCCTGCGGCCCATCGGCATTTCCCTGGACGACTACTTCTATAACCGCGAAGATACGCCGAAGAACCCTGACGGCAGCTATGACTTCGAATCGCTGCGGGCCATCGACGTGCCCCTCTTCAACCAGCAGATCGACGACCTCAACCAGGGCAAGGAAGTCCACCTGGCCCGCTTCGATTTCGTCACGGGCCATCGCTATTTCGACGAAAAGCCGGTCGTCCTGGAGAAAGGCCAGCCCATCGTCGTCGAAGGCCTCCACGCTTTGAACGATTCCCTGACCTACATGCTGCCGCGCTATGAAAAAGTCAAGATTTCCCTGGGCGTCCTGACGCAGATACGCATCAACGACCACAACCGCATTTCCACGTCGGATACGCGCATCATCCGCCGCATGGTCCGGGACCAGCAGTTCCGCGACCGCGGGCCCATGGCGACCATGGATATCTGGGCCGACGTCCGCCGCGGCGAAGAAAAGAACATCTATCCTTATCAGGAAGATGCCGATACGATTTTCAACACGGCCTTGCCTTATGAACTGGCCGTCCTCAAGCCTTATGCCGAACCGCTCCTGGAATCGATCGACAAGGACAGCGTCCATTACGCCGAAGCCCGTCGCCTCCTGCGATTCCTCAAGCCCTTCAAGAGCATCGATTCGTCCGTCGTACCGCCCAATTCGCTGCTGCGCGAATTCATTGGGCCAGACCGGAAAAAATGATTGACAAAGCCTAATGAGATAGATATAATAGTATAGTCGAGGTAGAAATATGAAACTACAAGTCGAAGAAGCACTAAAAGAAGTTGGGAAGTCTTTCCCCTTTTCTTTTGAATGTCCGGCTGCCGAGCTAGGTGAAGTGGATGACCTTCCTTGGAAGGATGCCACAGTAGTTGTGGACGGGGCTTATTGGTTCGATGGCAACCACATCGTGGTACAGGGAACCATACAGACCTCCGGCATGTACACCTGCAGCCGCTGCCTGTCACCGGTATCGGTGGATCGGAATGAAACACTGTCTGAAGTCTATGGTACGGAAGCAGAGCTTCCCGAGGACGTATTGCCCTATAATGGGGAATACATCGATTTGACGGAGACAATTAGAGAAACGTTGATCCTCAGCGAGCCCATGAGGGTTTTGTGCCGGCCAGACTGCAAAGGGCTTTGTCCGCAGTGCGGTGCAAACCTGAACGACGGACCCTGTAGTTGTCCTACCGACAAGATTGATCCAAGACTCGAAGTCCTGGCTCAATTATTGCAATCCAAAGAAAAGCGCTAGAAATAACGTACCATGTGATTTAAGGAGGTGCAGAACATGGCAGTACCGAAGAACAGATTATCCCAGACTCGTCAGAAGATGCGTCGCGCAAACTGGAAATTGACCGCACCGGGCTACGTAGAATGCCCGCAGTGCCACGAAGCAATGATGCCTCATCATGTATGCCCGACTTGCGGCTACTATAAAGGCAAACAGGTTGTCAACAACACAACAGCTGAATAAGAGCATGATATAAAAAGGAGCTGTCCCTACGGGACAGCTCCTTTTTGTGGTTCGTTTGGCGTGATTCGTTGGTCGAAGGGAAGGGCACTTGACGGCGCCAACAGGTGCCTACTGCTCTTCGCCCATTCGCGCCCGCAGAGCCTCCAGAAAGGCTTCGCACGAGCGGGAGAGGAGGCGGTATTTCTTCCAGGCGACGAGAGACGAGACTTCAAAGGGAGGGTCCAGAGGCAGGAAGACGAGGTCCGGACTTTGCTGGTGTTCCAATTTATCGAGCAGAGAAGATTGGTGATTCCTTGCCGGACTAAGACATTGACGTTGCAGGAGAGGTCCATGGTGCCGACAATGGTTAGCTTTTCAGGCGTGACCTTGCCTTGTGACCAAGCAACTAAATCGAAAGAACGATTCATGTGCCGTGACGAAACCATGAGTGGCATCTGTGTAATCATTTCCGGTGTCACCTTGCCTGCATCTGCCCAGGGACCATGGGCACTGGTAACGACGCCTAACTTATTTTTTCCCGGCAGGCGCAGGTATTCATACTTTTCGGCGTGGAAAGGCTCTATGAAGAGCGCAAAATCAAGAAGCCCGTGTTCCAGTTTTTCCTGAATCGTATCGGCATTGCCCGTCCAGAGTTCGATGGTCAGGCGCGGATTGTCCCGGCGCAGCTCGGCGAAGGTCTCCGTCAGGTAATGAATCAGGTGCGTAATGCCGGCGCCGATGCGGATGTTGCCGGAAAGGTCCGTATTGTCGTCGCGGATTTCTTCTTCCGTCTGGCCGACGAGGGAGAGGATTTCTTCGGCTCGCTGACGCAGGTGGACCCCTTCTTCGGTCAGGACCGTGCTGCGGTTCGTGCGAGTGAAGAGCTTTTTGCCCAATTCTGCTTCGAGATCGGCCATCTGCCGAGACAGCGTCGGCTGCGTGACGTGCAGGACGTTGGCAGCTTCGGTCATATTTTCTTCTCTGGCGACAGCCAAGAAGTAATGCAGCGTACGTAATTCCATAATGATTCCCCCTTTTTCCTTATTGTAAATCTCTTTCGTCGTATCTGCAATAAAAAAAATACATATCCAATACTAATTTATAAGTATTTTACATTCCATACTTTTTTTGGTAAGATAAGAGAATGAAATGAATTGATTCTGGTATTTACAGAAAGGATGAAGAAGACTCATGTTAGGGAATTTCACATACTGCAATCCGACGAAACTCTATTTTGGCAAAGATGCACTGGAAAACCTCCACGGCGAACTGCAGAAATACGGTAAGAAAATCGTCCTGGTCTACGGCGGCGGCTCGATCAAGAAGAACGGGATTTATGACGACGTCGTCAAAATCCTGCAGGACGAAGGCAAGGACGTAGCGGAAATCGCCGGCGTCATGCCCAATCCGACAATCCATAAGCTGCGCGAAGGCATCGACATCGCAAGAAAGCACGGCGTGGACCTCATCCTCGCCGTCGGCGGCGGTTCCGTCATCGACTATGCCAAGGCCCTGGCCGTCTCCGTACACTGCGACGAAGATCCGTGGGATAAATATTTCATCCGCTTCGAAGAACCGAGCTGTGACATCGTCCCTGTCGGCGATGTCCTGACCATGGTTGGCACGGGCTCTGAAATGAACGCCGGTTCCGTCATTACCTATCCGGAAAAGAAACTGAAGATTGGCCATGTCTTTGCTGACGAAAGCGTCATGCCCCGTTTTTCCATCATGAATCCGGTCTACACCATGACCCTGCCGAAATATCAGATGATTGCTGGCATCTATGACATCTTCAATCACATCTGCGAACAGTATTTTTCCGGTGAAGACGACAATACCAGCGACTATCTGGCCGAAGGCCTCATGCGCAATGTCATCGAAGCCAGCCGCAAAGCCGTCGTCGATCCGACGGATTACGAAGCACGCTCCAATCTGATGTGGGACGCCACCTGGCTCTGAACACGCTCATCGCCAAGGGGAAATCGACGGACTGGATGGTCCACATGCTGGGCCAGGCCGTCGGCGCCTGCACGAATGCCACGCACGGCATGACGCTCTCTGCCGTGTCCCTGCCGTATTACCGCTTCATCATGAAAGACGGTCTGACGAAATTCGTCCGCTTCGCCAAAGCCGTATGGAATGTCGATGCCGACGGCATGAGCGATGAAGAAATCGCCGCAGCCGGCCTGGAACGCATGAAGACCTGGATGCAGGAATCGGCCTCGTGCTCCACATCAAAGAACTCGGTGCGACAGAAGACATGCTCGACGACCTCGTAAACGGCACGCTGATCCTCGAAGGCGGCTATCGAGTCCTGACCAAAGACGAAATCAGGGATATCTTCCGGCAGGCCATGTAAGGGAAGGGAACGTGTTTTACGTCTAAAAAAGTCATTGCTGACGGCTATTTCGACTGTCAACTACTCCCGACTAAAGTCGGGAGTAGTTGACTTATCGCTTGTTACAATGAAACTGTAAAGAATTAAGGCTTTTGGTTTTCGGAATGAAGGAGCATGACGATGAAGAAGATGCTGATTGTTTATTATAGTTGGAGCAATGGGAATACCGCGAAGATTGCGGCTCAGCTGCAGCGGGCTGCCGGCGCTGACATGGAACGAATTGAAACGCTTCATCCCTATGAAGGCAGATATGACGATGTCGTGGCTCAGGGCCAGCGGGAAGTGAACAGCGGCTTTATGCCGGAAATCGAGGCCCTGCCGTATGATCCGGCGGATTATGACGTCATTGCCGTAGGTACGCCGACTTGGTGGTATACGATGGCGCCGGCGGTCAAGTCTTTTTTGGCGGATCATGATTTCAGCGGCAAGCAGGTCATCCTTTTCCAGACCCACGGCGGCTGGCCCGGCCATACGCTGAAAGATATGGAAAAGGCCTGCCGGGGCGCGTCTTTCGGTCCGTCGCTGGCGGTACAGTTCGATTCGACCGGCGGCAGTAAGTTGGTGACAGCTGCACAGGACATCGATGATTGGATTGAGGAAGTAAAAGCTGTTCATCGTAGTTCGTTCGTCGAGGGAGATAGTTTATAGTTTGCAGTAAAAACATTGCGATGCGCCAGCGAGCCCGAATCGCAAACGATGAACGATGAACGACCTACGATGAACGACGAAAAAGGCCCTTGCCGCGTTATGCGGTGAGGGCCTTTTTCAGCTTCCACCCTGTCTTTTCCCAGAAGCAGGCGTAGTAAGTGACCTGGACGCTGGCGTCTGCGATGGGGACGACGACGCGGTCCGGCGGCGGTCCTTCGCGGTGCAGGCTGAGGTCGGTGACGAAGGAGGGGAGGACGGAGAATTTGACGAGTTCATTGAAAGCTTCGTTTTCCTGAATCAGAAATTTTGTCTCCGGCATGGCTTGCTTCACGATGCCCCAGAACCCCAGGTTCGGCCGCAGGAGCATAGTTTCACCGTTGAGGTCCGTTAGGTGCAGCCCTTTCCGACTGGCCAGGGGATGGGCCGGCGGCAGGGTGAAGCAGAGATGTTCCTGGCCGATTTTGACGCAGGTGAGGCCTTTTTCATCGAGAGCATAAGGCAGGACGATGAGCTGGTAGCTCTGGTCGTGCAGCTTTTCTTCGAGTAGGGTCAGGTCCCGGATTTCTGAAGCGATAGTCATCTCCGGAAAGGACGCCGAGAGCTGGGGGATGAGACGCCAGAGCGGCGCCGGTGCGCAGGAGCCGATGAGAATCGTATGCCGTGCCCGCTCGTGGGCGACGAGACGTTCTTTCATTTCTTGTGCTTCCTGAACGACTTTGTGCGCATAGGCGACGGCGAGCCGGCCGTTTTCATTGAGAGCGATTTTATTTTTCTGCCGGCTAAAGAGCGGCACGGAGAGCTCGGCTTCCAGGCGCTGCATAGAGCGGCTCAGGGCCGGCTGAGACAGGTGGAGTTTCTCGGCCGCTGCCGAAAGAGTGCCGCACTCCGCGACGGTCAGTAATTGTTCCAGTTGATTGAGTTCAAACATCGTATCACCTCTTCTGTCAGTGTAGCACAGAAGAGGTTTTTTGAAAGATTCAGTATGCGTTTAATTTATACTACTCTAACGAACCGGAACTGTACTTTACCAGTATCCTGCCGTATGATAAGAGCTGTAAGAAAAAAGGAAACAAAAAATGCTCTACGTTTTATTTATAAAGGAGAGACATTCATGAAATCTCGTACCTTAGGAAAAGACTTTACCGTATCGGCTGTCGGCTTGGCTGCATGGGCATGAGCCACGGCTACGGCAAACCGAGAGATAAAAAAGAAATGACCGAACTGCTCGCACAGGCCGTCGATTTTGGCTACACCTTCTTCGATACGGCCGAAGTCTACGGCACGCCGGACAATCCGCATGCCAACGAAACGCTCCTCGGCGAAGCGCTTAAGCCTTCCGCAATCGCATCCAGATTGGCACGAAGTTCGGCATCCATTTCGACCTGGACTCGCCGGCGACGAACAAACCCATTGTTACCGATGCCCGTCCGGCGGTCATCCGCCAGTCCGTCGACGCGTCGCTGCAGCGCCTGCAGACGGACCACATCGACATCTACTATCAGCACCGTCAGGATCCGAAAGTTCCTGTTGAAGAAGTCGCCTCCGTCATGGCCGACTGATCAAAGAAGGGAAAATCCTCCACTGGGGCCTCTCTGAAGTCGACGCCGACACGCTGCGCCGGGCCTACGCCGTCTGCCCGGTCACGGCTGTACAGAACCGCTACCCCATGATGGCCCGCTGGTATGAACCGATGTTCCCGGTCCTGGAAGAACTGAACGTCGGCCTCGTCGCCTTTTCACCGATGGCCAACGGCCTCCTCAGCGGCCGCTATAACAGTCATTCCCACTTCGAAAAGGGAACGGATTACCGCAGCATCATGCCCCAGTTCCAGGAAAAGAATATGGAAAAGAATCAGGAACTCATCCACTGGATCCAGGAACTGGCTCACCAGAAGAATGCCACGCCGGCCCAGATTTCCCTGGCTGGATGCTTTGCAAAAAGCCCTGGATCGTCCCCATCCCGGGTACGACGAACCTGGGCCGCCTCAAGGAAAATGGCGGCGCCGCGACATTGTCCTCACGCCGGATGAAGTCCGCCGCATCGATGAAACGTTGGAACAAATCGACATGTCCGACGTTTTTGGCGGTTCGAAAGTAGAAAAATAGATTGGTAAGCACTTAGAAAGGAAGATTCTTATGGAATATACAACTTTAAGCAACGGCGTCAAAGCGCCACTTCTCGGTCTCGGCACTTTCCAGCTCAGCCTGGCAGATACGGAAAACGCCGTCTATGAAGGCATCTGCTCCGGCGTCCGACTGATTGATACAGCCAACGGCTATCTCAACGAAACGGCTGTCGGCCGGGCCGTAGCCCGGGCTGTCGATGAAGGGCTGGTCAAGAGGGAAGACCTCTTCATCTCGACGAAGCTCTGGCCGACGGTCTATGAAAGTGAAAGCGCTGTCGACGATACGCTAAAACGCCTGCAGCTCGATTACGTCGACCTCCTCTTCATCCATCAGCCGGCCGGCAATTTCCTCGCCGGCTACGAAAAGCTCGAAAAAGCCTATCGCGAAGGTAAGGCCAAATCTCTGGGCATTTCCAATTTCCACGATGCTAAGTTGGAAAAACTCCTGGCAGCGGCAGCCATCAAGCCTCATGTCATCCAGCTGGAAGCCCATCCGTACTACGCCCATCATGCTCAGATGGACCGCCTCAAGGAATACGGCACGAAGCTCATGGGCTGGTATCCCCTGGGCCACGGCGACGTCGGCCTGCAGCGTGAACCGGTCTTCGTGAAATTAGCGGAAAAATACGGCAAGAGCCCAGCACAAATTATCCTCCGCTGGGCTGTCCAGATGGATATCATCACTATCCCGGGCTCGAAGAACCCCGACCATATCCGGGCCAACTTCGCTATCTTCGATTTTGCCCTGACGGCAGATGAAATGCAGAAAATCGCCAAATTAGACGGCACGAAGCGCTACTATCACCCCAGTGATTCTCTGGAAGAAAGCTACGCCAGATGCCCCTTCATTTTCAGGAATAATGGTTGCTTTTAAAAGTCACGCGAGAGGAGATTATATCATGGAATATGTTACCTTAAATAACGGCGTTAAAATGCCGATGCTTGGTTACGGCGTCTATCAGACGAAACCCGCAGAAACAGAAAAAGCCGTCAGTACGGCCTTGGAACTGGGCTACCGCCTGATCGATACGGCCGCTCCTGGCCTTGCTGGCTGTACCGCCGCAAGTTTTGGCGGAAGCAGAACTCTATCTGCGCATTTTCCTATATCCGCAAACGCCGTTTTCGTCGGCCAACTTCAATGGACCCGTCTACCTTAGCCAGATTGTCCACAGCGGCAACGCTGCCGGGACACCGGCCTGGACGTATGTCGTCTTCCCGCAAGGGACGTACAATCGTTGGCATAGTCATAAGACAGGACAAATTCTAATTGCCACCGACGGCATCGGTTATACGCAGACCTTAGGAGGTGCCGTCCAGGTCATGCATCCCGCGATGTCGTCTATTGCCCGCCCGGCGTCATTCACTGGCACGGCGCGGCTCCGGGCAGCCATTTTGCCCATATCGCCATCAGCCCGAAGACAATCACGATGTGACCTGGTATTTCTTCCCGAGCTGGTGAAAAACTAGGCTTTTAATATTTGCCGTACGTATTCCTAAAACTAAATTATAGGCATTTCACATTTCGCAGGAACCTTGGTAAGATGAGAGTGTAAAGAAAACAAGGTCTCAGGAGGTGGATGCCATGGATGAAAAAGTACGGCAGAACCTGGTCGATGCGGGCTGCTCGGAAGGCTTCATTGACGACTATGCAGCAGCGGGCAGCGGCAGTGAACAGCTTTGCCGCCTGCGGCAGCATCGGAAAGAGCTGCTCCGCCGCATACATGACGGCCAGCGCCAGCTCGATTGTCTTGATTATTTGATTTATCAGGTGAAAAGAGGAAAATCGTCAACTACTCCCGACTAAAGTCGGGAGCTTGTAAGTCGGAACTACATAGGTACTAACGGCATCAAAAGACGTCTCCCTATATCCGCCTACATCATCGGGTGGCTGACAACACCCGCTTTGCTAAGGAGTTTACTCCGAAGCAGTTGTTATTCTTTCGTAACGAGGATTGTTATCTCCGGAAATCCACATAGTTCCGAGGAGTTGGATATTCATAGCTCCGATACGGTCATCGTTAGATCTGTAACCACACTGGCAACGATATAAGTGTTTGTGATGGTCACGGTTTTCTTTGTGGATAGTACCGCATTTGGGACAACGTTGAGAGGTATACTTAGCAGATACCTTCAGAACTTCGGAACGATTTTCATGAGCCTTATAGGTCAGGAATTGCTCCAACTGATAGAACGACCAGCTGCGCAGGTCGTAATTTTGTTTAGCAGTTTTTGAAAGATGGGACTCTTCGAAGCTAACACCGGTCAAATCTTCAAGCACAAACAGCGTATCTTTGCCGTATTTTTCAACGAGTGTCTTAGAA
>ENA-OQBT01001166-OQBT01001166.1-human-gut-metagenome-genome-assembly--contig:-NODE-1166-length-11369-cov-2.068938_pt1 | contig 11369 bp, 16 predicted proteins | sample MGYA00242749_ERZ504557 | MGnify/ENA primary metagenome ERZ504557 (study PRJEB26092, sample SAMD00036243) | human gut metagenome | host: Homo sapiens | study: EMG produced TPA metagenomics assembly of... | reverse complement strand
CGATCCTGCACCTCAACGGCTACAAGATCGCCAACCCGACCATCCTGTCCCGCATCTCCGACGAAGAGCTCCACGAGTTCTTCCACGGCATGGGCTATGAGCCGTACGAGTTCGTCGCTGGCTTCGATGATGAGGACCACATGTCCATCCACCGTCGCTTCGCCGAGCTGTGGGAGACCATCTGGGACGAGATCTGCGACATCAAGGCCACCGCTCAGACCGACAACGTGCACCGTCCGTTCTACCCGATGCTGATCTTCCGCACCCCGAAGCTGGACCTGCCCGAAGTACATCGACGGCAAGAAGACCGAGCTCCTGGCGTTCCCACCAGGTGCCGCTGGCTTCCGCCCGCGACACCGAGGCCCACTTCGAGGTTCTCAAGAACTGGCTCGAGTCCTACAAGCCGGAAGAGCTGTTCGACGCCAACGGTGCTGTCAAGGACGACGTCCTTGCCTTCATGCCGAAGGGCGAGCTGCGTATCGGTGCCAACCCGAACGCCAACGGTGGTGTGATCCGCAACGACCTGAAGCTGCCGAACCTCGAGGACTACGAGGTCAAGGAAGTGGCTGAGTACGGCCACGGCTGGGGCCAGCTCGAGGCCACCCGTACCCTGGGTGCCTACACTCGCGACATCATCAAGAACAACCCGCGCGACTTCCGCATCTTCGGACCGGATGAGACCGCTTCCAACCGTCTGCAGGCTTCCTACGAAGTCACCAACAAGCAGTGGGATGCCGGCTACATCTCCGACGAGGTCGACGAGCACATGCACGTCTCCGGCCAGGTCGTTGAGCAGCTGTCCGAGCACCAGATGGAAGGCTTCCTCGAGGCCTACCTGCTGACCGGTCGTCACGGCATCTGGAGCTCCTACGAGTCCTTCGTCCACGTGATCGACTCCATGCTGAACCAGCACGCCAAGTGGCTTGAGGCTACCGTCCGCGAGATTCCGTGGCGCAAGCCGATCGCTCCATGAACCTGCTGGTCTCCTCCCATGTTTGGCGTCAGGACCACAACGGCTTCTCCCACCAGGATCCGGGTGTCACCTCCGTCCTGCTGAACAAGTGCTTCCACAACGACCACGTCATCGGCATCTACTTCGCCACCGATGCGAACATGCTGCTGGCCATCGCGAGAAGTGCTACAAGTCCACCAACAAGATCAACGCCATCATCGCTGGTAAGCAGCCTGCTGCCACCTGCTGACCCTGGACGAGGCTCGTGCCGAGCTCGAGAAGGGTGCCGCCGCTTGGGATTGGGCTTCCACCGCCAAGAACAACGATGAGGCCGAGGTCGTGCTTGCCGCCGCCGGCGATGTCCCGACTCAGGAGATCATGGCTGCTTCCGACAAGCTGAAGGAACTGGGCGTCAAGTTCAAGGTTGTGAACGTTGCCGACCTGCTCTCCCTGCAGTCCGCCAAGGAGAACGACGAGGCTCTGACCGACGAGGAGTTCGCCGACATCTTCACCGCCGACAAGCCGGTGCTGTTCGCGTACCACTCCTACGCTCACGACGTGCGTGGCCTGATCTACGACCGTCCGAACCACGACAACTTCAACGTCCACGGCTACGAGGAGGAGGGCTCCACCACCACCCCGTACGACATGGTTCGTGTCAACCGCATCGACCGCTACGAGCTGACCGCTGAGGCTCTGCGCATGATCGACGCCGACAAGTACGCCGACAAGATCGACGAGCTCGAGAAGTTCCGTGATGAGGCCTTCCAGTTCGCCGTCGACAACGGCTACGACCACCCGGACTACACCGACTGGGTGTACTCCGGCGTGAACACCGACAAGAAGGGTGCCGTCACCGCTACCGCCGCTACCGCTGGCGACAACGAGTGATAACACCTCCACGGTGTTGTTAGTTCGCTAACACCAAAGGCTCGGGATTCGTCCCGAGCCCTTTGCTTATTCATAAGCCCTGTCACGGCGGGGCAGAACAAAGCGAACTGTTGTGATGTTTTAATCGCGTAGCACCCTGAAATGCAGCAGGGCATTGCGCACACCGTCGTGGTCCACATCGTCAGTGATGTAGTCGGCGGCGGCCTTGGGCTCGGCGGTCGCATTGCCCATCGCGACCCCGATGCGGCGTAGGCGAGCATATCCGTGTCATTGCCGCCATCGCCGAAGGCCATGGTCTGCTCGCGCGTGATGCCGTAATGCGCCATGAACCGCTGGATGCCGCGCGGCTTGCCGCCATCGGCCGGAATCAGATCCGTGAAATCCGGATGCCAACGCACCCCGCGCACATTGCTGCACAGTCCCACCAGTTCGGCCTCCAGCTCGGGCCCGACAAAGGGACTGATCTGGAAAGTCTCATGATCCAGCGCGCGGGTGCGCGGGTCCTCGAAATACCGGGTCGGTGCGGTTTTGCCCAGTTTGCTCCACGTGGCGCGAAGCAGATCATTGGACTGGTTGAAGTACACGTAATCCTTCTCGCCGAAATTGCACACCACATCGGGGTGACGGTCCAGCCAGTCGAGAATCACCTCAATATCAGCAGTATCCAAGGCCTGCGAGGCAAAGAAGCCGGTGTCATCAAAACAATACTGCCCATTGAACGCCACCACGCCATCGAACGTCACCGGCATGGTATCCAGCACCACGTGCATCTGTGAAGGCGCGCGGCCCGTGCAAATCAGCACCTTGACGCCTGCGGCCTGCAGCCGGTGAATCGCCTCGATTGTGGAATCCGGCACCGTATGGGTCGTGAAACTGGTGAGCGTGCCATCGATATCGAAGAATACGGCTCGGATATCGGCATTGGCAGTATCGGTAGTCATAGCTTCCATTGTCAAAGCCCCTCTCGACGTGCTTTCCGGCGTGTTCGGCACGCCTATAGCGGGTTATCAAACGCACGAATCCCGGACATTGCATGCGCGCCATAAAAGACACCTATATGGCAATCGGCCATTTTCCGTCACTTTCGCGGTTCAAGCGCGTTATGGTGTTACCCGACATCAATTTTGGAGAGAGGAAATCCAATGACAGCAGCAACCCAGCCGGCAACCCCGGCCGCTCCTAACAATAACGAGCCGGTGCGTGTGAACCACACCGCCCGCAACGTCATCATCACCATCGTGGTCGTGGCGATTATCGCCGTGGCCGCGTTCTTCGGCTACCGCGCGTTTGCCGGTGCCAACGAGTCGTCCGCCAAGGGCAGCAAGGCAACCCGGTCAAGATCGGCGTGGTCGGCGCTACCAACCCCGAATGGGTCAAGTTCAAGCAGGACGCCGAGAAGGCCGGCATCTACGTCGACATCGTCGACTTCCAGGACTACACCTCCGAAAACCCGGCCCTTGACTCCGGCGAGCTGGACCTCAACGAATTCCAGCACCTGCTCTACTTGGCCAACTACAACGTGAGCAACAAGAAGGACCTGCAGCCCATCGGCGGCACCGCCATCTACCCGCTCGGCGTGTACTCCACCAAGGTCAAGGACATCAAGGACCTGAAGCAGGGCGACACCGTCACCATTCCGAACGACGAAACCAACCAGGCCCGCGCTATCGGCGTGCTCAAGGCCGCCGGTCTCGTGACGCTCAAGGGCGACTGGACCGCCTTCTCCACCCCGGCCTACATCGACGAAGCCAAGAGCAAGGTCAAGGTCACCCCGCTCAAGGCCGAACAGGTGGCCACCACCCTGAAGGACCCGACCATCGCCGCTGGTGTGATCAACAACGACTACGTGGCCGATGCCGGTCTCGACCCGAAGGACGCCATCTACCAGGATGACGCCGAATCCGAAGAGGCTCGCCCCTACATCAACGTGTGGGTGGCCCGCAAGGCGGACGTGAACAACGAGACCTACAAGAAGCTCGTTTCCATCTACCAGCAGAAGGATGTGCTCGACGCCCTGCAGGAGAACTCCGGCGGTACCGCGGTGTTCGCCGACAAGTTCAGCGCCAGCGAGCTGCAAGGCTTCCTGTCCGACATTGAGAAGGATGCCAAGGCCCAGCAGTGAGCCGCGGCTGATACGAGCGCACGACTAGCCTGTCCATAGCCATTACCACCAAGCGGAGCGAGTACCCGAGCCAACAATCGGGATTCGCTCCGCTTCCGTGACCGGACACCAACAACCAGCATCAGGGAGCACTATGAGCGACCCCATCATCACCTTCGACCATGTCGTGAAGGAATTCAAAACACGCGGACGCGGCGCGAACATCGCACGAGCCGTGGATGACGTCAGCCTGACCATCGATCGCGGTGACATCTTCGGCATCATCGGCTATTCCGGTGCAGGCAAATCCACACTGGTCCGGCTTATCAACGCGCTCGAACGACCCACCTCCGGCACTGTGACCGTGCTTGGTACTGATATCACCTCTCTGAGTGAGACCAAGCTGCGGCCCATCCGCCAGAAAATCGGCATGATTTTCCAGCAGTTCAACCTGTTCTCCACCAAAACCGTGGCCCAGAACATCGCCTACCCACTGCAACTCGATCACTGGCGCAAGGACTATCAGGATCGTCGTGTCAACGAACTCCTTGAATTCGTGGGCCTCAGTGAGCACGCAAACAAATACCCTTCGCAGCTGTCCGGCGGCCAGAAGCAGCGCGTCGGCATCGCCCGCGCACTGGCCACTAATCCGGAGATTCTGCTCGCCGACGAAGCCACCAGCGCGCTCGACCCGGAAACCACCACCGAAGTGCTGGCCTTGCTCAAGCGTGTGAACGAGGAATTCGGCATCACCATTGTGCTTATCACCCATCAGATGAACGTGGTCCAGCAGATTGCCGGCCGCGTGGCCGTAATGAGCGCCGGACGCGTGGTCGAATCCGGCGACGTATACGATGTGTTCGCTGCACCCCAGCAGCCGGTGACCAAGCGATTCATTGCCACCGCATTGTCTGGCCTGCCCGAGGAAGACCGGTCGAGCGATTGCATCACGAATGGTCGGGCCGCATTGTCACCGTGCTTATCCGCCAAAAGGACGTTTCCGGCACCCAAGGCCATGAACTCAAGGCATCCGGACAGAATATCTCCGAACTCATCGCCAAATACGGCGTCGAATCCAGCCTGCTCTACGGCGCATCGACACGGTCAAGGGGACCGCCATCGGTGCCATCACCTACGAATTCAACGGGCCCGGCTGGCATGTGGACGAATTCCTGCGCGAGCTCGCCGCCAATAGCGACGTCATCGACTTCGGCACCGCCGCAAAGCCTGTGGCCTACGCCGACGCAGTCGCCGGACATGCCTCCTACGCCGAAGACCGCGCCCATGACCCACTGGCGGCCGATACTGCCACCGCGCCCCGCCGCGTCCGCCGCCGCACATGAAGGAGCCAACGCATGATCATCCTCGCCAACCCGCGTAGCGACTGGAACGTGCTGCGTCCACTACTGTTCGAATCCATTGGCCAGACCCTGACCATGGTGCTCGTCACCCTCGTCATCGGCGGATTCCTCGGCCTGATCCTCGGCGTGGTGCTCTATGGCACCCGCCCCGGCAACCTGTTCGAGAACGCGGTCGTCTACCGCATCCTTGACATCATCGTCAACATCGTGCGCCCGATTCCGTTCATCATCTTCCTGGCAGCCATGCAGCCGCTCACCATCGTCGTGGTCGGCACGTCCATCGGCACCGTGGCCGCCATCTTCCCGATGGTGGTGATGTGCACCTTCGCCACCTCGCGTCTGGTCGAACAGAATCTCGTGCCGGTCGACCCGGGAGTAATCGAGGCCGCGCGTTCGATGGGTGCCGGCAAGCTCACCATCATCCGCACCGTGCTCATCCCCGAAGCCCTGGCACCGCTGATCCTGGCCTACGCTTCCTGTTCATTGGCGTGCTCGACATGTCTGCCATGGCCGGCTACATCGGCGGTGGCGGTCTCGGTAACTTCGCCATCGCCTACGGCTACCAGAAGTTCGACCAGACCGTCACCTGGACGGCCGTGATCATCATGATCGTACTGGTCCAGGTGGTGCAGGGCATCGCCAACGCCATCGCCAAACGACTGCTCAAACGCCAGCAATAACAAGGCATACTGACCCCATAGATCGCGGCCCTCGCCAATATGGAGCGAGGGCCGCAATATATTCTTCGCGCTACTAGAATCGGGAACCATGAGTGAACATATCGACATCGACCACGAACTCATCACTATCCGCCACTACCTGCACGCCCATCCGGAGCGTAGTTTCCGTGAATTCGGCACCAGCATCTATCTGACCGACCAGCTCAAGGCGCACGGCATCGAGATCCTGCACAACCCGCTGGAGACTGGTGTTGTGGGCTCATTCAGGGCGAGGCCGGTCCCGGGCCGCGTATCGGGCTGCGCGCTGACATCGACGGCCTGCCCATCGTGGAAGACTCCGGACTGGAGTTCAGCTCCGTCAATGAAGGCGTGATGCACGGCTGCGGCCACGACCTGCACATGACCGGTCTGCTCGGTGCCGCCTTCTGGCTCGCCGAGCACCGTGACAAGTTCGCCGGCTCGATCAAGATTCTGTTCCAGCCGAGTGAGGAGACCGGCCAAGGCGCTCGCGCCATGATCGACGCCGGACTCGTGGATGACGTCGAAGCCATTATCGGCACGCACAACAACCCCAACTATGCGCCCGGCCAGCTGGCCATCGGCGTTGAGCCGATGATGGCCGGCTGCGTGAAATTCCGCGTGACCCTCCACGCCCAAGGCACCCACGCCGGTTACCCGTACAAGCACCGGGCCCATCGAAGCGCTCGCCAGTATTATTCTGAGCCTGCAGACCATCGTGAGCCGCAACGTCACGCCCTTCCACCCGCTGGTGCTGTCCGTTACCGAAGTGCACGGCGGCCATGTGTGGAACGTGGTGCCCGCCGAAGCCGGATTCCAAGGGACTGTGCGCTATTTCCACAAGTCGGATGGCAATCTGGTCGGCCGCCGATTCAAGGAAGTGGTGGAACACACCGCCGAGGCATACGGCATCAGCGCCGACGTGGTCTGGGATGACTTTCAAGACCCGCTGGTCTCCGATCCAGGTCTCGCCAAGGCCGTGGCGGCGGATGTCAACGACTACGCGCAGCTCGAACCGATACGTCAGTCGATGGCGGGGGAGGACTTCTGCGAATTCGCCAAGGTGACGTTGCCGGTGTTCGCGTTCGTCGGGTCAAACGGCCAGGAAGGTTGCGCCGACTGGCATAGCCCGCATTCGTGGGTCTCGACGAATCCATTCCCACCTTCGTCAACTTCTACGTCAACACCGCTCTGCGCGTGCTCAACGAGCTGAAGTAAATCCTTTTCTGGCTCGCCTCCGGAGCTGAGGCGTTAGGCAGACAGCCCAGTGGGCTGTCTGTAGCCGAAGGTGAGGCGACAGCCGAACCAGATATGCGCGGGCCTCGCCCGTCCATAAGTGCAGGACGAGCTATCAGCGAAGCTGACTGAGGGGAGTGGCATTCGTTCATTAGGTCGATTCATCGTCCATTAGGTCGGTGAACGGCGATACTGGTTGTTGGAATCGCGCCATTGCAACGACTGATATCGCATTGCAGTGACCTAATGAACGCAAAAACGACCTAATGAATGACGCCAAGCCGGAAGAACAGGCAATCCGACGTCATACGCGGCTACACTAAGAATCTATGACACAGCTTCGCTTCGCACTCGCCCAGATCGACACCTGCGTCGGCGCGCTTGACGCCAACGCCGCCAAGGTGCTCGACTACTCCCGTAAAGCCGCCGCAGGAAACGCCCAAGTGGTTGTTTTCCCGGAAATGACCCTCACCGGATACCCCATCGAGGATCTGGCCCTGCGCCGCACCTTCCGCCAAGCCGCATGGGACAAGGCCAACGAACTCGCCACCCAGCTCAACGACGACGGCCTCGGCGATCTGTTCGTGGTGGTCGGCACCGTGGGCACCGACCGCAAGACCTCCAAGCCGCGCAACCGACTGGTGGTCTTGCACCAAGGCGTGGTCTGGGCTGGCTACGACAAGCACTTCCTGCCCAACTACGGCGTGTTCGACGAATTCCGCATCTTCTCCGCCGGCGACCGCTCCGTGACCCTCGACGTGGACGGCGCCACCATTGGCGTGGCCATCTGCGAGGACATCTGGCAGGACGCGGCCCGGTGGCCGACCTGGCCACCAAGAACATCGACCTGCTGCTCACCATCAACGGCTCGCCGTATGAGGAAGGCAAGACCAACACCCGTTTCGAGCTCGCCCAGCGTCGTGCCGCCGAGGTTAACGCCCCGGTCATCTACCTGAATCAGGTCGGCGGTCAAGACGACCTCGTCTTCGACGGCGGCAGCTTCGTGGTCGACGCCGACGGCACGCTTATCGAACGCAGCCCGATGTTCATGGAAAACCTGACGTTCTGGGACTTCGATTCCGCCGCCGAACATCAGGCCAAGGCCGAGATCGTTCCGGAACTCGACCCGGACGAAGAGGTATACACCGCCTGCGTGCTCGGCCTCAAGGACTACATGGCCAAGAACCACTTCACCGGCGTGACGCTGGGCCTCTCAGGAGGCATCGACTCCGCACTGGTAGCCGCCATGGCGGCCGACGCATGCGGCGGCGAGAACGTCTGGGGCATCTCCATGCCTCCATGTACTCCTCCGACGGTTCCAAAGACGACGCCGCCGATTTGGCCTCCAACATTGGCGCCCATTACGAGGTCCAGCCATTGAGCCATTGTTCAACGCCTACCAACAGCAACTTGACCTTGATGCGTCTCCGCCGAGAACCTGCAGGCCCGCATCCGCGGTGTGATCGTGATGGCCAGCTCCAATTCGCGCGGTCTGCTCGCCGTGGCCACCGGCAACAAGTCAGAGCTCGCCTGCGGCTACTCGACCATCTACGGCGATGCGGTAGGCGGCTACGCACCCATCAAGGACCTGCTCAAGACCCGTGTCTGGGAGATCAGCCGTTGGCGTAACAAGGCCGCGGCCGCAGGCGTCGGCATCGGCGGTCTCAAGATCGTGGGCAACGAGGACGGCAACACCGGCATCCCGTTGAAGGACGCGTGATGATTCCGGTCTCCTCCATCGAGAAGGCACCCTCGGCCGAGTTGCGCCCCGGGCAGAAGGACTCCGACTCCCTGCCCGAATACGCGCTGCTCGACAAGGTGCTCGCCGCATACATCGAGCACGCGCACGGCCGCGCCGACCTGTTAGCCGACGGCTTCGACCAGGTCACCGTAGACACCGTGATGCGATTGGTGGACCGCGCCGAATGGAAGCGCCGCCAATACCCGCTGGGACCGAAGGTCACGGCCCTCGCGTTCGGCCGCGACCGCCGACTGCCCGTCACCAACGCATTCAGGGAATAAACATATATTGCTCCCGCCAGCGGGAGCAAGTAATACCGTTGAGGAGGTACCAATGACAGACGATAACAAGAAGCAGTGGTATTTCAACACCGTCAAGAAGCAGGCCGAGTTGGGCATGGTCTCACCGATCGAACAGCGCATGGTCCGTACAAGACCAAGGAAGACGCCGAACATGCGTGGGACATCGTGGTGGACCGCAATGCCAGATGGGAGGAGGAGAACCGGCGCTGGAAGAACTACGGCGTGAAACCCGCACAGGCTCGCCCCGAGGATTGACGGTCGAAAACTGACGGATACGGTTCTGCTGTCAATCTCAAGACCGAACCGCTCATACGAACATCACAGTATGAGCGGTTTCCCATATCTGGAGACGTGCAATAGTCCCATCAATATCTAGAAGCCATTGGAATGGTAGCGTTCACAGAAACAATGTGAGATAGCTCACTCCCAATTTCAGCTTTTCTCAAGCAAGTGCCAACTACACTGTTGAACCAAGGGTTCCGTGAAGATGCGAAACCTACAACCCCATTTAAGGAGTGACATGACCGCAGTGGAAAATGCAGCTGTCTCCCAGGAGGAGCTCGACGCCAAGGCGTGGGCCGGCTTCACCGAGGGCAACTGGCAGAAGGATATTGACGTCCGCGACTTCATCCAGAAGAACTACACCCCGTACGAGGGCGACGAGACATTCCTGGCTCCTGCCACCGAGAAGACCAAGCACCTGTGAAGTACCTCGACGACAACTACCTGGCCGTGGAGCGCAAGCAGCGCGTCTACGACGTGGACACCCATACCCCGGCCGACGTCGACGCCTTCCCGGCCGGCTACATCGACTCCCCGGAAGTCGATAACGTGGTCGTTGGCCTCCAGACCGACGTTCCCTGCAAGCGCGCGATGATGCCGAACGGTGGCTGGCGCATGGTCGAGCAGGCCATCAAGGAAGCCGGCAAGGAACCGGATCCGGAGATCAAGAAGATCTTCACCAAGTACCGCAAGACCCACAACGACGGCGTCTTCGGCGTGTACACCAAGCAGATCAAGGTCGCCCGCCACAACAAGATCCTCACCGGTCTGCCGGACGCCTACGGCCGTGGCCGCATCATCGGCGACTACCGCCGCGTCGCCCTGTACGGCGTGAACAAGCTCATCGCCTTCAAGAAGCGCGACAAGGACTCCGTGCCGTACCGCAACGACTTCACCGAGCCGGAGATCGAGCACTGGATCCGCTTCCGTGAGGAGCACGACGAGCAGATCAAGGCTCTGAAGAAGCTCATCAACCTCGGCAACGAGTACGGCCTCGACCTGTCCCGCCCGGCCCAGACCGCGCAGGAAGCCGTGCAGTGGACCTACATGGCTACCTGGCCTCCATCAAGTCCCAGGACGCGCCGCCATGTCCTTCGGCCGCAACTCCGCCTTCCTCGACTGCTACATCGAGCGCGACCTCCAGGCCGGCAAGATCACCGAGACCGACGCCCAGGAGCTCATCGACAACATCGTCATGAAGCTGCGCATCGTGCGCTTCCTGCGTACCAAGACTACGATTCGATCTTCTCCGGCGACCCGTACCTGGGCGACCTGGTCCGACGCCGGCTTCGGCGATGACGGCCGTTCGATGGTCACCAAGACCTCGTTCCGTCTGCTCAACACCCTGACCTCGAGCACCTCGGACCTGGCCCCGAGCCGAACATCCACCATCTTCTGGGATCCGAAGCTGCCTGAGCCTACAAGCGCTTCTGCGCCAAGATCTCCATCGACACCTCGGCCATCCAGTACGAGTCCGACAAGGAAATTCGTAGCCACTGGGGCGACGACGCTGCCATCGCATGCTGCGTCTCCCCGATGCGCGTGGGCAAGCAGATGCAGTTCTTCGCCGCCCGCGTGAACTCCGCCAAGGCCCTGCTGTACGCCATCAACGGCGGCCGCGACGAGATGACCGGCATGCAGGTCATCGACAAGGGCGTGATCGAGCCGATTACCCCGGAGGCCGACGGCACCCTCGATTACGAGAAGGTCAAGAACAACTACGAGAAGGCCCTCGAAATGGCCTGTCCGAGACTACCGTCATGGCCTGAACATCATCCACTACATGCACGATAAGTACGCGTACG
>ENA-OQBT01001165-OQBT01001165.1-human-gut-metagenome-genome-assembly--contig:-NODE-1165-length-11373-cov-3.608127_pt1 | contig 11373 bp, 11 predicted proteins | sample MGYA00242749_ERZ504557 | MGnify/ENA primary metagenome ERZ504557 (study PRJEB26092, sample SAMD00036243) | human gut metagenome | host: Homo sapiens | study: EMG produced TPA metagenomics assembly of... | reverse complement strand
CGCGCCTACACGCTCGACGTGAATCTGGAACTGTTCTAACAGTGATAAAGAAGCTCCCTCCACAGAGGGAGCTTCTTTATCGCACAGAGGGAACTTCTTTATCGTGCTGGTACGAAACTGTCACGCACTACTAGGGTGGTGGAGATGAAGGTGTGGTGGTGCAGCGTGCGCCGACTGGAGATGACCTCGGCAAGCATCGTAATCGCAGTATCGGCCAGCTCATTCTGATCGATATCGTAACTGGTCAATGTCGGCGAAGTGTACTGGGTGATGGCCTGGTTATTGATACTGATCACACTGGTATCGCGAGGCACCAGCACTCCCGCAGCAGTAAACGCCTGCAGTACGCCGACTGCAATCGTGTCCGCAGCCACGATGAACGCATCCGGCATGTCATCTCGATGATCGTTAGCCGCTTTCTCCCCTAGAGTGCGCCCGGTGTCCACAGTGAACGCGCCTTGCGCGTAAATCAGGCCTTCCGCATCCAGCCCCAAACGCTCGGTCCAATTGCGGAATGCGGTTAATCGGCTGTCTTCCGGGTATTCGTGCAAACCCATCGTGAAGCCAGTACCGCCGATATAGCCGATGCGTCGTTTGCCCGAGGACACCAACACATCCAATGCGTCCAAAATGGTTTGGCTTAAATCCGGTTGTACCGAATCGAACAGGCTGGGCGCAGGATTGATGTCGATGAATACGCCATAGGGCAATACCAGATGGAGTTTCAACAGTTTATCCGAAGAGAGTACGGACGGTCCGATGGAAATGAAGCCGTCGAAATCACCGGCGTTGGCAATCAGATCGTCGATATGGGAAAACGACGTGAGTTCCATGTGCTGGGCTCTGGCATTGTCGCCGAGCACGGACCGCAGTTCATCGAAATAGGCGTCCGCCAGTTCTTCCTCGCGGGTGGCGTTGTCGAGTACGGCCACACGGCGTGGCAATGCGATACGGCGTGATCCGGTAGCGTAGCCAAGCTGCTCGCTGACCTCGATGATGCGACGTCGCGTCTCCTCTTTGACGGACAATGTCGGGTCCCCATTGAGCAGCCGGGATACCGTGGCCTGCGAGAAGCCTGATTTCTGCGCGATTTCCTTCATCGTGACCATAGTTGAGCCTTCCACGCCTCAGTACGTAACAATACGCAGTATTTCAGTAAATAACTTTACTACATAGTGTAACTCACGTCATGCGGGTATGACGCCATATGGTTGCAGCATCGTCGACCCGCAGCGCTGATGAGAACGTGCATGTTTCAGGCCCTCCGATAATTATCGGGCAGGCGGGAATCCCCAGACCGTGGAGTCAATGCGCTGGATTTTCCCGGACTTGTCAAAGACAACGGTGATGTCCGGCGCAGTAAACTGCCGGTCGAATCCCCGAATCGGTACGGATCACTCCAGTCGATAACGGCATGCATCGTCACGGTCCGAGTTTTCGCGTCATAGGACTCATTCGAGTACTCGATACTGTTATGCGTGGCCGTAGTCCCGCCCAGACCGCCGCCATTGCCTTGATGCATTTGCTGACAATACTTCGTAAAATCCGCACCGAGAACATTCGACACTGCATAGCGCCTAAATGGACGTGTTAGGTCTGCATCCAATTCACGGCCTGCAAGACTCTGCACTCAGCAATTACTTCGCACCAAACCGCTCACGAATCTGAGCGGCAGTACCATAAGAGGCTTGCGCGCCGAACCCAGTCGCGGCGTACGCGGAAACGTACGAGGCCAACTGCGCACTGTCCGCCAACGCATGACCCGAGGCAAGTCCGGCCAGAACCGTGCCCATAAAGGCATCTCCGCACCCGGTAGTGTCGATGGCCTCAACCGCAACTGGCGCAATACGATAGATATCATCACCATCGATGACCACCGACCCATCCCCGCCAAGCGTAATTACCGCCTGATTAAAGCCGAAGTCATGCATCTGCCGCGCCACATCAGACCAGTCCAGTCCATCCCAATCGTCATCGTCAGGCTCGGCGATGTCCAGCAGCTGTGCCATTTCATGTTCATTGACCAGCAGAATGTCCGAAGCCTCGATAAGTTCAGCGGGTAGTTCAGCAACGAATGGCGAATCGTTGAGCAATACCTTGAGCCCGGCATCATGCAGAGGCGAGCGCATGCCGTGACCGTTTCCATCGGACTCTCCAAACACAGTCCCAGTACATCGGCTGAGGTCAGATTATCCCGCATCGATTGAATATACTCAACACTGACGCAAGCGTTAGAACCGGGGGAATAAACAATCGTGTTCTCTCCTGCCGCGTCTACGGTGATGACCGTGGTCCCGCTGGCCCCATCCACGTGCCGAATATAACTGGTGTCCACACCGGTATCGTTCAATGCTTCAAGCAAAAAATCCGCATTAGCGTCGGAACCGAGCGCACCAAACAATCGGACTTTGGCTCCAAGACGAGCGGCTGAAACAGCCTGATTCCCTGACTTGCCACCAGGAAGCACCCGCAACGGCCCTCCTAGCACTGTCTCCCCCGGTTTGGGCAGACGCTCGGTGGTGACGGTATAATCGGCATTCATCGAGCCAACGACGGACACGGCCCCATGAATGCAATCAAGAGAAACAAGCGTTTCATCCATAGCAGGCATGATATTCCCTTTCTGAATGATAGATGCTGCTGGTGCGGCAGTCTGTTTGATCAACATGCTCCGCACCAGCAGGCGCAATCAGACATTGCGTTTTGCCGTAAAACTCTTGCGAAATACGAACAGTACAATCATCGACAACACCGAAACCGCACACATAATCCAGAACATGTTGGAGTCTGCGCTTCCACACCACTGTCAACACCGAACAGACCACCCTTGCCCATGGTGTCACTGGCCATGAGACTGGAGTATACGGCGACTCCGATAGAGCCGAAGTGTTCATCATCAGATCGAGAATTCCTACGCCACGACCATTCTCCTCGACCGGCAACGCATCTGACGCAGCGTCGTAGATTGGCGTATATACAGCGGTAACACCAGCAATGAACAAGCAGGCAAGAAAAGTCAGCACTCCGAAACCACTCTTAATGAATATGGCAGATCCTGCGAAGCCGACAATCATGAGCACGATAGCGATAACCAGTGTGCGCATGCGTCCGAGTCTGTTGATTACTGGACCAGAAACGCATCCAACAATTGTGGCCACAATGTAGACCAATGTTAGACACAGCGAAACCGTGGTCAACGGCACGTTGTAGATCTGCTCACCAATCACGTTGTAAATCGGCACACAAGCAAAGTTGAAGAAGTACAGCACAAATTGCAGCAGCAGAATGGACATATACGCACCATTGGTCACGAAAGAACGACCCAGGAACGGATTCTTGCCTTTCCAAATCCACAGCACAAACAGTACAGCGAATACAATCGAGGCAATAATCATGCCGACTCCGGGGAACGAGAAGTAAATGGCAATGAGCGCAGCAAATACCGCAAACAACAGAATGCCAATGGAATCTATCTTCTCGCCCTTGGCGCTGATGTCTGGAGTGTTCTTAATCAGCAGAGGAATAAAGAACACAGATAACGCCGGCACAAGGAACAGGTACTTCCAATCGAAAGAGGTGATGAAGCCTCCCGCAAACACACCGATAGCAGCGGCCAAATAATACACAGCATTGTAAATGCCAATGTAGATGGCCTTTTCCTTGTCATTCAGATATTTGACTGTCATCACCAGGAACACAGAACCAGCAACTTGTGCACCAGCAACCTGAATCATACGTGCGATGAGCACGACCCAGAAGTTGAACGAGCCAAAGAACCCCAAAAAGCTACCGGCAACTAATGCAACTACGCCAAATAGCGTCATACGCTTCGGGGATATGAAGTCGCACAATGTGCCATACAGCATGCACACCACACCAAGAACGATGCCTGGTAGTGTGCTGATCAGTGAGGCACTTGATGACATGCCGAGCGAATCACCAATGTTTTGGAACACCAGATTGAATGCCTGAATCATCAGTGTTCCCAAAGTGAAAACAATCAGCAGTGCAGGCAGTGCTTTTTTGGTCTTTGCTCGGTTGGCTTCAAAATCATCAATGGAAGCAACCGACTGTATTTGTTCCGTCATTACAATTCTCCTTATTTTCCTTAGTGATTCAATCGACGGTGGCGGCAAGCTTCAGCAGTCGTTCCATGAATTGCGAAGTAAATCGTTCAGCATCTACGCCAAGAGCTACTTTGGTGTTCTTCGGCTGGCTCAATAATCTTGTCGGATCGCCGATGGTACGCCCAATGCTCGGGCCTTCAGTCTCGACCATAAGGTCAATCGGGAAAGTCGTAACTAGTGTCGGATCAAGGGCCACAGCAGCAGCCAATGGGTCATGCAGGTTGCATCCGCCTTGGAATGCAGGATCAGTTTCCTCACTGATATCGATGTAGTAATCAGTCATGTCGGCAAGAAATGCACCGGCCTTAGTGCCGACATCGCGTAGAGCCTGCGTATCTTTCTTGGTCATCAATGCCTGCATGGTCACATCAAGACCAATCATCGTGATGTCGGCCGAAGTGGAGAACATGCGATTAGAGGCCTTGGGATCCATGGAAATATTAGCTTCCATGTAGGGGTTGCAGTTGCCCGGCTGCGTCAGCGCCCCTCCCATCATGACGATGGTGAGCTTGTCAACAATATCGGGTGCTTTGACGAATGCGGCGTCAATATTGGTCGAGGGACCAGTTGGCACATAGACAAGCTCTTCTTTGCTGTACTTGCGAGCGGATTCGATAATGAAATCGACTGCCGACTTATCAGACGCCTGACGTGTTGCCGTTGCAGGCACCTCAACATTGCCGGTGCCATTGCGACCGTGAAAAATGCCTGAACTGTCAGGCACCTCGAAAGAATCCGCATCACTGGGATGCGGCACACCCTTAAACACCGGGATATCTGGTCGTCCGTACATTTCCAGCAAATTCAAATCATTACGGATACCCGTTTCCAACAACACATTGCCATAGGTACCGGTAATACCAATCAGTTCCGCGTCTTCGGATCCAAGGATGTATGACAATGCCAAGTGTCGTCAATGCCGGTATCCAAATCGAGAATGATCTTCTTCATGATGTTCCTTTCCATCAGCTTCCTTGCCGAAAAATCGGAGACGTCTTCCATGACCGTCTCCTCACGACCAAGCCGAAGCCTTGTCGCCGTCACAAGATTTAACGTTTTATCAAGTGATGGGAGTAATGATAAAACGTTAAATCATCGTTGTCAAAATATAGTCTTCTGCGTGTCACGCATACGGACAAAGAAGTAGTAGAAGCAGGAAAATACTGAAACAATCAGCCGGCGACGGCTGCGGAGGGGCCCTGCTTCACAGACCCGCGGTTGATGAACATCGTGGGCACGGAATGGGTGACGCCCTCATCCGAAGCACCGGAGCGAATACGGCACAGCAGCAAATCCACGCCCTGCCGCCCCATCAGCTCGGCCTGTTGGGAAACCACCGCGATACGCGGTGTCATCAAGGTGAACGCCGCAATGTCATCGAACGACACCAGCGACATATCCTCACCTATCGAAACCCCACGGTCGTGCAGCACACCAATCATCGTGAGCGCATCCGGCGAGTATGCGCACAGCATCGCGCTTACGCCGGCATCAAGCAACGACTCAACCGCTGCCGTACGCGATTCATAAGTGGAGTCGCAAGCGACTACCACGCCGTTACCCTCGATAAGCATATCCGACGCAACCGCACGGAATGCAGTCTCTCGTTCGTTGACGCTGAACGACCCTAATGAGGGATGCGACACATATCCCACGCAACGGTGTCCCAAACGTACCAATTCCTCTACCGCCTCGCGAATGCCCGTATACGGATTGGAAACCACAAACGGCACCGATTCGACGCCCGGCACACGCCGATCCACGAACACCAATGGCAAATTACGTTTAATCAACGACTGCACCCCGGGTGACTCCACACCTTGCGGCACCACGATCGCACCATCAATACGCTGCCCGAGCAGATTGTCAATAAACGCATCCTGCGTTCCACTGTTTCTGCTGAAGTACCAATCAGCGTGGAATAGCCCCGGGCATACAACTCATCCTCCATTGACGAGACCAAATCGGCGAAATACGGATTGCGCAAATCAGGAACCAGCAAACCAACAGTCTTAGTATCCGACGAGCGCATGGAGCGAGCACGTTGATCGGCACATACCCCATTTCCTCAACAGTATTCAGCACCAACTGTCGCGTATCGCTAGAAAAGCGGCCTTTATTGTGAAGTATTTGGGAGACGGCAGCAGCCGACACACCGGCACGTTGAGCGACATCCTTCAACGTCACGAACGCCATAGTCCCCTCCTTGCGGCCGATACATCGTCAAAACAACAATTCAAATGTACCCTTTTCACCGCCAATATTCGTAATCCTGCGCTAACACACGGCTCTCAACATAGAAAACCGCACCTCAACCACCGGATGAGAATTGCTTCAACCCGATAATCGAGGTGCGGTTTTTGCAGGCGTACCGGCTACTCCAGCTCCACCGCGCCGGTGTACAGCTGGTAGTACTCGCCTTTTGCGCGATCAGCTCGTCATGCGAACCACGCTCGATGATGTTGCCGTGGTCGAGCACCATGATCACATCGGAATTGCGCACGGTGGACAGGCGGTGGGCGATGACGAAGACCGTACGGCCTTCATCAGGTTATCCATACCAGCTTGCACAACCTCTTCAGTACGCGTATCAATCGAGGACGTGGCCTCGTCAAGGATCAGCGCGGGCGGATCGGCCACCGCCGCGCGAGCGATGGAGATCAGCTGGCGCTGGCCCTGGGACAGGCCGGAACCGTCGCCTTCCAGCACCGTGTTGTATCCCCCGGGCAGCATGCGGATGAAGCTGTCCGCATTGACCAGACGCGCGGCCTCGATGCATTCCTCATCGGTGGCGTTCAGGCGGCCGTAACGGATGTTGTCCATCACGGTGCCGGTGAACAGGTTCACGTCCTGCAGCACGATGCCCAAAGACCTGCGCAGGTCAGGCTTCTTGATGCCGGCCACGGAGATACCATCATACAGAATCTGGCCTTCCTGAATGTCGTAGAACCGGTTGATGAGGTTGGTCACGGTGGTCTTGCCGGCACCGGTGGCGCCGACGAGCGCGATCTTCTGGCCGGGCTTGGCGAACCAGGTGATGCCGTGCAGCACCGGCTTGTCCGGGTTGTAGCCGAAGGTCACGTTGGTGAAGCGCACGTCGCCGCGCAGCAGGGTCAGTCGGCCGTCGGGCGAGGTGATCGCCTGCTCCTTGGCCTTCATCGCCACCTCGCGGGCCGAGCCCTTGAGCTTTTCTGCGGCCTTCAGAGACCTCGTACCGTCGTCGCCGACCTCGCGCTTCCATGCCCAGTGGCCGGTCTCGTGGTCGACTTCGGTCATGGTGCGGCCATCCTCGCCAAGTTCCACGTTCACGAGCGTCACGGTGCCCTTGTCTTCCTCGATGGCTCATCCATCAGCTTGAAGATACGGGAGGCACCGGCGAGCGCCATCATCACCATGGTCAGCTGCTGAGAGACCTGACCGATCGGTTGATGAACGAGTGGGACAGGGTCAGCAGGGAGACGAGCGTGCCGAGGGTGAGCGGCTTGACGCCGGTCAGACCGATGTCGTTGACGCCGGCCAGCGAGACGGCGGCGCCGACGATGGCAAGCAGGATGTAGAGCAGGTAGCCCATGTTGCCGACGACCGGCATGGTGACGTTGCCCCAGGTGTTCGCTTCGGCGGACGCCTCGAAGAGTTCCTCGTTCTTCTCGTCGAAGGTCTTCTGGGTGGCGTCTTCATGGTTGAAGACCTTGATGACCTTCTGGCCGTTGACGGATTCCTCCACGAAGGCGTTCACGTCGCCGATCCACTGCTGCTGCTTGACAAAGTAGCGGCCGGAGCGGCTCACGATCTTGCGCACGATGAAGTAGAGCAGAACGGTGAACACGATTACGAACGCGGTGAATGGAATGGACAGCCACAGCATGGACAGCAGCGCCGCGACCGCGGAGATAATCGAGGAGAACATCTGCGGGAACGACTGCGAGATGGCCTGGCGCAGCGTATCGGTGTCGTTGGTGTAGTGGCTCATGATGTCGCCGTGCTCGTGGCTGTCGAAGTAGCGGATCGGCAGCTTCTGCTGGTGGGCGAACATGTCGTCACGAATCTTCTTGAGCGTGCCCTGCTCGACGGTGACGATCAGCACTGCCACAGCCAGGACGCCACGATGCCGGCCACATACAGGCCCGCCATCAGGCTGATGGCCCGCAGCAGCGGGGCCCAGTCGGAGTTCGACTCCCCCACCATCGGCAGGATGTACGTGTCGATGAGCGACTGGAGGAACAGCGCGGAACCGGCCTGCGCGGCGGCACCGACCAAGATGCACACCACGATGGCGATGACACGCCACTTGTACTGGAAGATGTAGCTGAAGATGCGCTTGATGGTGCCAGGCTCGGCTTTGCCCATGGCGGGCTTGCGGTTCTTGAAACTCTGGTCGTTGCTCATCGTGCTTCTCCTTCCTTGGTATCGGCTGCATTGGCATCAGCTGCGCTGGTATCGGCCGTGGGCATGGGTCACTGTCACCGTCACGGTTTCGGACGGCTCAGCGGTAGATGACTCAGCAGCCTGTTCGGCAGCGGCCAGTTCTTCGGGCTGGGCCTGGTTCTTGGTCTGGGATTCGTAGATGGAACGGTATTCATCGCAGGTGGCGAGCAGTTCGTCGTGTGTGCCGGACGCCATGATGCGGCCGGAATCCATCACCAGAATCATGTCGGATTCCTGCACGGAGGCCACGCGCTGGGCGATGATGATCTTCGTGGTGTCCGGAATCTCGTTGTGGAACGCGGAACGGATCAGCTTGTCCGTCTTGGTATCGACGGCGCTGGTCGAATCGTCGAGAATCAGAATCTTCGGCTTCTTCAGCAGCGCACGGGCGATGCACAGGCGCTGGCGCTGTCCGCCGGACACATTGGTACCGCCCTGCTCGATGTACGTGTCGTACTTATCGGGGAATTCCTGAACGAATCCATCGGCCTGCGCGAGCTGCGCAGCATGGCGAATCTCTTCATCGGTGGCGTTCGGGTTGCCCCACCTGAGGTTTTCGGCAATAGTGCCGGAGAACAGCACGTTCTTCTGCAACACCATGGCCACCTGATCGCGCAGCGCCTCGAGATCGTAGTCGCGTACATCCACGCCGCCGACCTTCAGCGAACCGGAGCTCACGTCGTACAGTCGCGGCACGAGCTGTACCAGAGACGACTTTGCCGAACCAGTACCGCCGACGATGCCGACGGTCATGCCGGAGCGGATCTTCAGGTTGATGTCGTCAAGCACGGGCTTTTCGGAACTGTCGGAGTAGCGGAAGGTGACGTGGTCGAATTCGATGGAGCCGTCGGCCATGTCAGTCACCGGCTGTGCCGGGTTCTGCACCGTGCTTTCCTCCTGCAGCACCTGGCAGATACGCTCGGCAGAAGCCTGAGAAATAATCACCATGACGAAGATCATGGACAGCATCATCATGGCCATAAGGATCTGCATGGCGTAGGTGACCAGTGCGGTCAGGTCGCCGGTGGTCAGGCCCACGGCGGGGTTGTTGCCGGAGGCGACGATCTGCTGTGCTCCCATCCATGCGATGAGGATCATCGAACCGTAGATGCAGATCATCATCAGCGGGCTGTTGAAGCTCATGATGCGTTCGGCCTTGGTGAAGTCCTTGAAGATGCGCTGGGAGATGCGGCCGAACTTGGAGACCTCGAAGGATTCGCGGTTATAGGACTTGACCACGCGGATGCCCTGCAGGTTCTCGTCGACCACGTTGTTCAACGCATCGTAGGTGTGAAACACGCGCTCGAACACCGGATGCACGAGCACGGCCAGACCGCACAGGCCGATGGCCAGAATCGGGATGCAGGCCAGGAACACCATGGAAATCGACGGGGAGATACGGAACGAGAACAGCCAGGATACGACCACCATAATCGGGGCACGCACGCCCAGACGAATGATCATCATGTAGGCGTTCTGCAGGTTCGTCACGTCGGTGGTCAGTCGGGTCACGATCGAACCGGTGGAGAACCGGTCAATATTGGTGAAGCTGAAGCCCTGCACCTTCTCGAACTGGTCCTTGCGCAGGTTCTTGGCGAAGCCGCGCCGGCCACGGCCGCGTACTTTCCGGACAGGAAGCCGGCACCCAGCGAAACCATCGCGCACACCAGCAGAATCACGCCGAACTTGACGGTGGCCGGCATGCTGCCACCGGTGATACCCTCATCGATCAGCGAAGCCATGATGGTCGGAATCAGGATTTCCAGAATACCTTCGACCGCCACGAACACCGGAGCCAGGATGCTGGCTTTCTTGTATTCACGAATCGAATGGCCCAGCGTGCGCAGTACATGTTTGGGCTTGTCCGGTTCGACGGCTTTGCGCGCCTGCGCGATTGCCTCTGCGGTATCACTCATTCGTTCTCCTCCTTCGTGTTAGCAACCTCCGCTCCGTCTTGATCGGGAGCCATCACCACAGGTGACTGAGGGAGTGTTTGATGTTCAAATTCGCGTTGTGCGCGCTCGATGTTCGCACGCATGCGTGCGACGTAGTCGCGCAGAGCGGCCTTCTCTCCATCGGAGAAGCCGCCGACCAGCAACCGTTCGACCCGATCGCCGTTCGCCTTGAGATCGGCGACGATCGCGTCCGCCTTGTCGGTCAGGACGATGCGCTTGCAGCGCGCGTCATGCTCCACCGATTCACGGGCGATCAGGCCCTTCTTCTCCATCAGGCCAGCACACGCGAGGCGGTGGACCGGGTGATGCAGAATTTCTGTTCGATGGTGTGCTGGTATATCTCACGGCCGCGGTTACGCGCCAAGAACATGATGATATGCGCGTTGCCGCCGGTGGTTTCCCTGGCGGTTTGCGGCATGCTCTCGCCCAAATAGCGGTCGACGGCTTTGGTTACCGCGCGCATTTCGATGCTGAGAATATGCTGATCCATTGTCCTCCGTACCATGCGGGGGCCGTGTGCGTTTGTACCTTCACCCCACATTGTTGTATACGCAACAATTCATGATAAAGAGACCAATATACAACAGTTGCACATACAACAATCGGCGTGTTGTAGTATCTCCAAACAACTGTTGAGCCTAAACAAAGCTGGCTCCCCTCAGGAGAGGGAAGCCAGCTGTATTACGCCGTGCGATTGCCTCGCTTCAGCCCTTACTTCGCGAGCTTGGCGTACTCGTCAACCATGAACTGGGCGATCTTCTTGCCGCCTTCGCCCAGCAGGGTGGGCAGCGAGTTGATCGGCATGGGGTTGAGGAACATGCGCATCATGGCGTTGTCGGGCAGCTTCGTCAGCTCGCCGGCCTCGC
>ENA-OQBT01001164-OQBT01001164.1-human-gut-metagenome-genome-assembly--contig:-NODE-1164-length-11376-cov-2.445106_pt1 | contig 11376 bp, 13 predicted proteins | sample MGYA00242749_ERZ504557 | MGnify/ENA primary metagenome ERZ504557 (study PRJEB26092, sample SAMD00036243) | human gut metagenome | host: Homo sapiens | study: EMG produced TPA metagenomics assembly of... | reverse complement strand
ATAGAAAGCGTAGAGCATATCACCGACGGAAATCGGTTCCCCGCGCAGCGTTGAGAGGCAGATCTTTAAGTAGCCCGCCTGAAAGAGGCTGAGGAGCAGGGAAAACAGGAACAGCGTCAGATTCAGGAAAATGATATCGTACAGCGTTGTGCCTGAAAAAATCAGCGTCGGGATGAGGGAGCAGGAGAAGGTGAGAAACAGGTTGATCGCGGTTGCGCCCACCAGCGTGCCGCATCGGCCTGCCATGGCCTCACGGGCCTGCTTTTTCAGTTCTGAAAATTTCTGTTTTTGTCCGTTCATGAAAAATCCTTTCTGGTACCTAGATGGTATTTCCGTCGGTGGTTGTTCCGTTATCCGGTGTCATCTGGTATTCCTGCATGTACTGATTGTAATACCGCTCAAGCAGGTTGGTGCTGCCGCCGCTGACCATGTTGAAAAGCAGGAAAGCATACATGCAGATACCGACAATTATGCCGATGGTACAGCCCGCCAGACCGGCTTTTGCCGTGCCGCTCATGCGTCCTGCGCCGCGGCTTAAAAGGGCGAAGATCACGCCGAGCGAGCCGAAAAACAGGGAACCCATGTTGAGCATGAACAAAAAGGAGCAGATCGCCATGACCATCGAAGCGGCCGCAAGGGCCTGCGAACCCGTCTTGCGCGGCGGCTGTACGGGAGGCTGCTGCTGGTAATGCTGATACGGTCCGGGACGCTGGCCCTCAGGCACGCCGTACGGATGGGAGGACTGATAGGAATCTCCGGACTCATTGGTGTTTGGATCGTAATTTTCTGGTGTCATAAAATGTCCTTTCTTCTGCAAAAAAGCGCGGTTTCACACGCAGTCTGTCAAAAAAGCTATAGTAAAGATTTTATCATGTAAGGTTGACAAAAACAAGACCTATTGATAAGGTAATAGAGTGGCTGTTCCGCCAAGGGTCCCGCTTTTTATGCGGGAAAAACAGAGAAGGAACAGCGTGTTTTGGAAGAGACAACAGGAGGAATTTACCTATGGATATGAATCAGGTATTGGCAGCCGAGCTGAACGTCAAACCGTGGCAGGTAGAAGCTGCAGTGAAACTGATTGACGAGGGAAACACGATCCCTTTTATTTCACGATATCGAAAAGAAGCAACAGGTTCCTTAAACGATGAGATACTGCGAAATCTGTACGATCGTCTGATGTACCTGCGCAGTTTAAATGACCGCAAGGCCGTTGTCCTTGCGAGCATCGAGGAGCAGGGCAAGCTGACCGCAGAACTGAAAAAATCCATCGAAGAGGCCGCAACTCTCGTGGTCGTAGAGGATTTATACCGCCCGTACCGTCCGAAACGCCGGACGCGTGCGACGATCGCAAAAGAAAAAGGACTGGAGCCGCTGGCGAATATCATTCTTCTGCAGATGACAAAAGAGCCGCTCGAAAAAGAGGCAGAGGCTTTTGTTTCAGAAGAAAAGGAAGTCAAAACGGCAAAAGACGCCATTGCTGGTGCCTGCGACATCATCGCCGAGAGCATTTCCGATGAGGCCGATTACCGTATGGAGATCCGCCGCAGAACCGAGGCGAAGGGCCTGATCGTCTCGACAGCAAAGGATGAGAAAGCAGAGTCCGTTTACGAGAATTACTATGAGTTTTCCGAGCCGGTATCAAAAATTGCCGGACACCGTGTGCTGGCACTGAACCGCGGTGAGAAAGAAAAATTCCTGAACGTCAAAATTGAGGCGCCGACGGAAGAAATCCTGCGTTATCTCGAGAAAAAAATCATCACCAAAGAGAATCCGCAGACAAAGCCGGTTCTGCAGGCGACCATCGAGGATGCCTACAACCGTCTGATCGCTCCGGCCATCGAGCGTGAGGTCAGAAATCAGCTCACCGAAAAGGCAGAGGATGGTGCGATCAAGGTCTTTGGAAAGAACCTTGAGCAGCTTCTGATGCAGCCGCCGATCGCAGGCCAGGTTGTCCTTGGATGGGACCGGCGTTCCGTACGGGATGCAAGCTGGCCGTTGTCGATGCGACCGGAAAAGTGCTCGATACCACCGTGGTTTACCCGACCGCGCCGACGAACGAGAAGAAGATTGCGGCAGCGAAAGCCACTGTAAAAGATCTGATCCACAAATACGGCGTCACCCTGATTTCTGTCGGAAACGGAACTGCAAGCCGTGAGTCCGAGCAGATCATCGTCGAGATCTTAAAAGAGATCCCGGAGAAGGTTGCGTATGTGATCACAAATGAGGCAGGAGCGTCCGTTTACTCCGCAAGCAAGCTGGCAACCGAGGAATTTCCAAACTTTGATGTCGGACAGCGAAGCGCCGCTTCCATCGCACGCCGTGTGCAGGATCCGCTGGCAGAGCTTGTCAAAATCGATCCGAAATCCATCGGTGTCGGCCAGTATCAGCACGATATGAACCAGAAGAAGCTCGGCGAGGCGCTCGGCGGTGTCGTTGAGGACTGCGTGAATAAAGTCGGTGTCGATCTGAATACGGCATCCGCGTCGCTGCTGGAATACATTTCCGGTGTCAGCAAGGTGATAGCAAAAAACATCGTGGCATACCGCGAGGAGAACGGCCGTTTCGAGAGCAGAAAAGAGCTCCTGAAAGTGGCAAAACTCGGACCGAAGGCGTTTGAGCAGTGCGCGGGCTTTATGCGCATCACCGGCGGCAAAAATCCGCTGGACGGCACAAGCGTTCATCCGGAGAGCTACGAGGCAGTCGAGAAGCTGTTTGCAAAGTTAAATATGAAGACAGAGCAGATCAGCGATGGACCGACGGCGTTCTTCATCAAAGATTACAAAAAGATGGCAGAGGAGATCGGTGTCGGCGAGATTACGCTGCGCGATATCATCAAAGAGCTGCAGAAGCCTGGCCGTGATCCGCGTGACGAGATGCCGCGCCCGATCCTGCGCACCGACGTGCTCGATATGAAGGACCTGAAGGTCGGCATGATCTTAAAGGGAACCGTGCGCAACGTCATTGACTTCGGTGCATTCGTCGATATCGGCGTGCATCAGGACGGACTCGTCCACATTTCCCAGATGACGAAACGCTTCATCAAGCATCCGCTGGAGGCTGTGAGCGTCGGCGATATCGTGGAAGTGAAGGTCATCAGCCTTGATCTGGCGAAGAAGCGGATCGGGCTGTCGATGCTGCTGGATAAATAAAGTGTGATACGTGGGCTGCCCGAAAGAAAACAGGGGCAGCCCGCGGTGTATCAAAGGGGGATTACCATGAATGAGGAAGAAGTGCTGGTCGGACGGATTCAGGATCTGGCAGAGCAGTGTTATCACAGGGATGTTCCGTCACACACGGAGTTTCTGACGCTGGCGGAGCAGGATCTGTTCTACCGTACGGTAAATAAAATCCCGGGCGTGCGTTACGTGCTGTCTGGCGGATACGAGGCGGCAGAGCGGAAAGCGGCGCTGTTTCTGCCATCCTATGCAGAGGACGGTGATGCGTCGATGCTTCCGATCGCAGTCGTGCGCATCAGCCCGCTGAATGAAAAATTTGCGGATGCGCTGTCACACCGTGATTTCTTAGGATCACTGATGAATCTCGGCGTGGAGCGGTATAAGCTGGGAGACATTCTGATCGATGGAAACCAGGCGTATCTGATCTGTATGGCGGATATGGCGGACTACATCTGTGCGGAGCTGAAAAAAGTGCGCCATACGAGCGTGTACTGTGAAGTCGAGGCGGGACTGCCGGAGGAGCTGACGGAGCCGAAAACCGAGCGGAAAGAAGGCTCCGTCGCTTCCGTGCGGCTCGATGCGGTGCTGTCGCTGGCGTTCAGCAGTTCGCGGAGCAAAATGGTGCCGCTGATCGAGGGCGGCCAGGTGTTTATTAATGGAAAACTGGTGACGTCGCCGAGCGCGTCATTAAAAGAGGACGATCTCGTGACTGTGCGCCATATGGGAAAATTCCGCTATGTTGGCGTGCAGAATCAGACGAAAAAGGGAAGGCTGTACGTGGCTGTTGAACGATTTGTCTCATAATAGATATTTTGAGGAATTTTACAGGAAAAGACCATTGACAGTGTTTGTAAAAAGACGCTATTATAGAGGGTATGTAGAAGGTCCGCAGTTATGAGAATTTTCATGAAATTTTTCATACAGAAGCGGACTGCGAAGATTACGTATCAGGAAGGCAGGAAGAAAAAATGGGAAAAATTATACTGACCGGCGACCGACCGACCGGCAAGCTGCATGTAGGACATTACGTTGGTTCACTGCGCCGCCGCGTGGAGCTGCAGAACTCCGGTGAATTCGATAAAATTTACATCATGATTGCAGACGCACAGGCGCTGACCGACAATGCGGACAACCCGGAGAAGGTGCGCCAGAACATTCTGGAGGTAGCACTGGATTACCTTTCCTGCGGACTTGATCCGGAAAAGAGCACCATCTTTATCCAGTCTCAGATTCCGGAACTGTGCGAGCTTTCTTTCTATTATATGAATCTCGTTACGGTTTCCAGACTGCAGAGAAACCCAACCGTAAAATCGGAGATCCAGATGAGAAACTTTGAGACGAGCATCCCGGTTGGATTCTTCACCTACCGATCAGCCAGGCAGCCGACATCACTGCATTCAAGCAACGACCGTTCCGGTTGGAGAGGATCAGATGCCGATGATCGAGCAGACACAGGAGATCGTCCACAAATTCAATACGGTTTATGGCGAGGCACTTGTGCAGCCGAAGATTATGCTGCCGGAGAATGATTCCTGCAGACGTCTGCCGGGTATCGACGGAAAAGCGAAGATGAGTAAATCACTTGGAAACTGCATTTACCTGTCCGAGGAGCCGGATGAGATCAAGAAAAAAGTCATGAGCATGTACACCGACCCGGATCACATCAAGATCACCGACCCGGGCAAGATCGAGGGAAATACCGTATTTACTTATCTCGATGCATTCTGCCAGCCGGAGCACTTCGAGCGCTATCTGCCGGATTACGCAAATCTCGACGAGTTGAAAGCACATTACCAGAGAGGCGGCCTTGGCGATGTCAAAGTGAAGAAGTTCCTGAACAATGTACTGCAGGAGACCTTAGAGCCGATCCGCAATCGCAGAAAAGAACTGGAAAAAGACATTCCGGCGATCTACGAGATGCTGAAAAAAGGCAGCGAAGAGGCAGAAAAAGTTGCCGCTCAGACACTGGCGGATGTCAAAGCAGCCATGAAAATCAACTATTTTGATGATCTGGACCTGATCCGTTCCCAGGCAGAGCGTTACGGCAAATAATTACCAATAGAAGATAAATGGAAAAAGCGGACATTATGGTTCCGCTTTTTCTGTTGCAGGGCAGACGAAAGTTCGGAGTCCTGCGGTCGGAGAGGATAGCATATGGTCATACATGGATTTCAAAAGCTGACGCTGCTGGATTACCCGGGCAAGGTGGCGTGCACATTGTTTTCGGGCGGATGTAATTTCCGCTGCCCGTTCTGCCAGAACGGAAATCTCGTGCAGCATCCCGAATGGGAGCCGGTGATTCCGGAGGAGGAGATTTTTGCAGTGCTCGAAAAGCGGTGCGGCGTGCTGGACGGCGTCTGCGTGACGGGCGGTGAGCCGACGCTGGATCCGGATCTGGAGCGGTTCGTGACGAAAATTAAGGAACTGGGATATCTTGTGAAGCTCGATACGAATGGATACCGGCCGGAGATTTTGAAAAAGCTGGTGGAGGAGAAGAAAATCGATTACGTCGCCATGGACATCAAAAACGCGCGTCCCGGTACGGCGAGACGGCGGGCGTGAAAAAGATCGATGTGATGCGGATCAATGAGTCGGTCGAGTTTTTAAAGAGCGGCGTGGTGGACTATGAGTTCCGGACAACGCTCTGCAAAGAGCTGCATGGAAGGGAAGAGATCGAAGCGATCGGAAAGTGGCTTTCCGGGGCAAAACGGTACTTCCTGCAGAATTACCGGGAATCGGATTATGTGATTGATCCGAGGTTCTCGGGGTATGCGAGGGAGCAGCTCGAGCGGTTCTGCGAGATCCTGCGCGGAAAGATTGAGACGGTGGAGATCCGCGGCGTGGATTAAAAAACGCTTTAAAGCGTGCGGTACCAGTAGCCGAAGCGGGCATCGGGCGCGAGCTCGGAGGGGCGCATCGCCTGCTTGAAGTGGAAAAAGCCGAAGAGGCTTGCCATGAACTGCTCATTCGGCGTGTAGACGCCGGGGACGCCGAAATACCAGAGTTCCTGCTGGTCGCGGTTCCGGGCGAGGAGCAGATGGCGATAGGACGAGGAGCATGGAGGACGAAGCGGTTCGCATCCACCGAAAGACCGGCGGCGCGGAGCTGTGGAAGATCGTCGAGTGATAGCGCAGGCAGTCGGTCAGATCATCATCTGGGAACGGATGGAACTCCGGGAACTGGTCCTGAAGCTGGAGATAGAGAGCAGCCCGGGACGGCGGCACGGCTGCTGCGGCGGGAAAATCGGCGGAAGTCATATGTAGCGGCTGGGCGGTAGAATCCGGGATGGGCTGCGGCGGTTCCGGGTTGGCAGAGGGATAGCTTTCTGCGGTTTTCACAGATTCCGCGGATGCGGGATAGGGTGTGTTGGCGGATGATTGCGTGATCCTGTCTGCAGGAACGGTGTTTACCGTGTCAGTTGATGTGGATTCTGTGGAGACGGTGGATTCCGGGTTGGAATTTTGTGGATAAAGTTCGGAATTGCTGCTGAATTCTGTGGAAAGTTCATCGAACTGTGCTTTTGAAGCGTCTGATGATGGCAGGGACTGCGCAGGTACGGCGGGATCCAGAGGTTCGGGTGTTTCGGCAGTTTTCTCTTCGGTCGGTCTGGTACCATTGTCTGCGGATGTTTTGGGCTCCTGCGGGAGCGTGGGCGAGAAAAACTCCGGCTGAATCGGAAGATCGTCCCACTGGGTGGCGATGACGCCGGTCTGGCGGCAGAGCAGGATCAGACCGCCAAGCTCGTCGAGCGTGACATCCGTCTGCCCAATGGCATCGGAGTGCGTGAAGAGTTTTCCACTCGTAGAAGAGCGCCCCGCAAGGAGATTTCCGAGCGGAATGCCGTACATCCACCTGACCGGCGGATAAATCCGTAGACCGTGACCGAGGTCTCCGGCGGAAGCGACGGCGATTTGATCTGGAAGTCCATGCGGCAGAAACCGTTCTGCGACTCCACGCGGACAAAGCCGCAGCATCCGCCCTTGCGGTTGTTCGGGTATTCGTATAGATAGGCAATGAAACGCCGGTAATCAGACATAAAAACCTCCTGCATAGAAGTAAAAAGAGTAGAAAAAGATACTGCGCTACAGTTCACGATATGCGGGAAGGACAGAAAATATACGCAGAGAAGAAAGGAAGTGCACAATGGAAGAAGAAACAAAGCTGGAAACGCCGGAGGAAAAAGCGCACCGGAAAGAACGGGAACGCTTCATGCGCCAGGCGATTACGCAGGCGAAGAAAGCGGAAAAGCTGATGGAAGTGCCGATCGGCTGTGTGATTGTGTACGAGGGAAAGGTGATTGCGCGGGGCTATAACCGCAGAAATACGGATAAAAACACGCTGTCCCACGCGGAACTGAATGCGATCCGGAAAGCCAGCAAAAAAGCTCGGCGACTGGCGGCTGGAGGGCTGTACGTTGTATGTCACCCTGGAACCGTGCCAGATGTGCGCCGGTGCGATCGTACAGGCGAGAGTCAGCGAAGTCGTCATCGGCAGCATGAACCGAAGGCGGGCTGCGCGGGATCGATCTTAAATATGTTGGAAATGCACGAGTTTAACCATCAGGTGAAGGTCGAGCGCGGCGTGCTGAAAGAAGAGTGCTCGGAGATGCTGAGTGCGTTTTTCAGGAGACTGCGGGTGGTGAAAAAGAAGAAAAAAGAAGAGAGGAAGAGGGCGGAAGAAGGGAAAGAATAAAAGAAGAGGCAGCATCGGGATGGGATGCTGCCTGAGGAAGATTATTTGTTTGAGTAAGTTGCACTTTCGAATTTGATTTCTGCAAAAAAATACAATCCCCGCATTTCCAGCAGAAACCATCGAAAAAATCATTGACGAATCCCGAAAAAAGCACTATAATATATGATGTATTTGACAAAATACGGAGAAGTACCCAAGAGGCTGAAGGGTCTGGCTTCGAACACCAGTAGGTCGGAAACGGCGCAAGGGTTCAAATCCCTTCTTCTCCGCTATGCAAAAAAGAGACAGCAAAAAGATTGAAAAATCGAAAAAGCTGTCTCTTTTTCTGTGAGAAATTATGAAATAGATGCAAAACAAAAGAAACAAAGACAGAAAAAGCATCGCCAGTTCACGAAAAGGGACCGATGCACAACAAAGCAAAATAAAAAGGAGAGACAATACATGGCGCAGTTACCACAGGAATTTCTGACCCGCATGCAGGAAATGCTGGGCGATGAATTTGATGCATTTTTAACTTCCTACGACGCACCCCGCACAGCCGGGCTGCGTGTGAATACAAAAAAATGCCGGACCGAAGATTTCCCGCCGCTTGTTCCGGGAACGTGGAAGAAAATTCCGTGGATTCCAAACGGCTATTTCGTGCCGGACGGCATGCGCATGGGCCAGTCTCCACTGTATGCGGCAGGCGTCTTCTATCTGCAGGAGCCAAGCGCCATGACCCCGGCGTCCCGCCTCCCGATCGAACCGGGTGAGCGTGTGCTCGATCTCTGCGCAGCGCCGGGCGGCAAAGCGACGGAGCTGAATGCGCGCCTGAAAGGAACCGGCCTTCTTGTTGCCAATGACATCAGCAATGCCCGTGCAAAAGCACTGCTGCGTAATCTCGAACTGTTCGGAAGCGAAAACGTGCTTGTCACCAATGAGACACCGGCAGGCCTTGCAGACGTATTCCCGGGCTTCTTCGATAAAATCCTTGTGGATGCACCGTGCTCCGGCGAGGGTATGTTCCGGAAAGACGAGGCAGTCATCGGCACCTGGACCCCGGAGCGGCCGGATTTCTTTGCGGATCTGCAGCGCGAGATCACCTCGAATGCTGTCAAAATGCTGCGTCCGGGCGGCCTCATGATGTATTCGACGTGTACCTTCGCCCCGCAGGAGGACGAGGGAACCGTTTCTTTCCTTCTGGAAAACTTCCCGGAAATGGAACTGATCGAGATGGAAGGCTACGAAGGTTTTTCAAAAGGCAATCCAGTCTGGGGAAACGGCGATCCGGAGATCGAAAAGACCGTGCGCATCTGGCCGCATAAAATGAACGGCGAGGGCCATTACCTTGCCCTGTTCCGCAAAAAAGGCGAAGCATTCCTTATGAGACAGAAGAAAAACCGATCGAAAAGAAAAACAAAAAACAGAAAAACCGGAAAAAAGACCGCGGAACGGAAGCACCGGGTCCGTCGAAAGCAGAAAAACAGATCCTTTCCGATTTCCTGTCCCGGATGACAGCACCGATCCCGGTGGAGGAACTGGAAGTCCGCGCCGGAAAAGTATACCATTCCCCGTCCCTGCCGGATGGCGTGCGGAATCTTCATTTCCTGCGGAACGGTCTGTATCTCGGTGAACTGAAAAAAGACCGTTTCGAGCCGTCACAGCCGTTTGCCGTGACACTCTCCGCGGACAAGTTCAAAGATTACATGAATTTAAAGGCAGATGACGAGCGTACCGAAAAATATCTCCACGGTGAGACAATTTCCGTAGAACCGGGAGAGACCGCATCGCCGTCGGGCTGGAAGCTGGTCTGCGTCGATGGATTCGGCCTTGGATGGGGCAAACTGGTCAATGGAACCTTGAAAAATAAGTACCCTGTTGGATGGAGAAAGTAGAAAAATCATGCCAGTTTTTGCAGGAAAAAACGTCGAAATATTACAAAGTTATTAACAGAAATTAAAAAAGACTTTCATTTCAGACATACTTGTGTTATAATGGCAAAGTACGGCGGGAAAAAAGACCCATTTTCCGCAGTAACTGGGAGTGACAATCAGCAACAGAACGTAATAAGTATGAGGTGTACGACATGAAAAAAAAGAAATTATTCAGCCTGGTTTTGGCCACAGTGCTTACGGCAGCAACTGTTCTGCCATGCTATGGTGCCAGTACAAAGGAGAAAATTTCAAATGCTCAGGCAGAACAGGCTGCCGCACAGTCTCAGCTTGACAGCATACAGAGCAGGATTGACGAACTCAATTCCAAAAAGGGACAATCAGAAGAATATCTTTCCGAACTGAACCAGCAGCTGGACGATCTGCAGAACCGTCTGCAGGAGCTTCAGGATCAGTATGATGCGAAGCAGAACGAACTGGTACAGATTCAGGCAGATCTGGAAGATGCAAAAGCAAAAGAAGAAGAGCAGTACGAGGCGATGAAGCTCCGTATCCAGTATATGTATGAAAATTCTTCCGGAAACGGATACATGGCAATGCTCTTTTCTTCCAAAAGCATTTCAGAGCTGATCAGCCGGGCAGAATACATACAGAAAATTTCCGATTTCGACCGCGATCTTATGCAGGAGTATGAAGACACGGTAGACCAGGTAAAAGAAAAAGAAACACAGGTGCAGGAAGAGCAGGCAGCGATCGTAGAACTGCAGCAGCAGAGCAGCGATCAGCAGGAAGCCATCCAGGAGCTGTATGCAGCAGCTTATCAGGAACTCCGTACCTACTCCGCAGAGCTGGACGATGCAAAATCCAGCGAGAGTGCACTGGTAGATGAAATCAACAGCAAAGCAGATGCAATCAACGACCTGATCCGTCAGGCGAAAGAAGAGGAGATTGCAGCGCAGAAGAAAGCAGAAGAGGAAGCAGCCGCAGCAGCCGCCGCACAGCAGGCTGCCGCAGAAGCTGAGGCAGAGGCCGCCAGAAAACAGGCAGCCGAGGCCGCAAGAGTCGCAGCCGCAGAAGCAGCAAATGCCGCAGCGAAAGCAGATACCGATACAAGCAGCAGCTCCGGAAGCAGTTCTTCGGACAGCAGCGCATCCTCCACGACAACGGGGAGTCCATCCGCGTCAGATACTTCCAGCAGCTCCTCCAGCGGAACATACCTTGGAAGATTTAAACTGACAGGCTATTGCTCCTGTTCCATCTGTACCGGACAGTGGTCCGGCGGATCCACCGCGAGCGGAACCACACCGACCGCAGGAAGAACGATCGCCATGGGCGGTGTACCATTCGGAACGAAACTGATGATCAACGGCCAGGTTTACACGGTAGAAGACCGCGGAACCGCTTACGGCCACGTAGACATCTTCTGCAGCAGCCATTCCGAGGCGCTGAGCTTCGGCGTGCAGTATGCAGATGTATATCAGCTGAGCTGAGAAAACAAAGATAAGAGATATGCCGGAACAGAAACTTCCGGCATATCTCTTTTTTTTTGACTTTCTCAGAAACTGTCATTCTAAAAGAACACCAAAAAGGCCGCAAAACCCGTGTGAAATGTACCTTTTGAAAGCAATAATAAAAAA
>ENA-OQBT01001162-OQBT01001162.1-human-gut-metagenome-genome-assembly--contig:-NODE-1162-length-11414-cov-6.273500_pt1 | contig 11414 bp, 11 predicted proteins | sample MGYA00242749_ERZ504557 | MGnify/ENA primary metagenome ERZ504557 (study PRJEB26092, sample SAMD00036243) | human gut metagenome | host: Homo sapiens | study: EMG produced TPA metagenomics assembly of... | reverse complement strand
AAAACGGCTCAAAGGCCGTTGATTGAAAATACTTTTTTGTTCACGCAGAAGTCTAACTGCTACTGATATTATACCACAGACTCGCCATTCATCTCCAACCTAAGAGGAAGGAGTCTTCTGACGAAATTGCGATAAATCATCCCTATCATCCCACCACGGCTATCACTATCAGTCTCCAGCGGGTCGCCCACGTGGCGACCCATACAGTCCGGCTACCCATTTCCTAAAAGCCAGCGTCAGCTAGTGGCACGACTCATTGGCTTTTCCGAAATTGCCCCAAGCGAGAGCCTGATTTCGCCTATGGAGGCATGTTGGATTGCGTCAGATTGCCCCGTTTCTCAAGGAAGACGCCCGCAAGGCGTAGCAGGGCTACGTCGAGGAGCGGCTGACGAAGAGAAACGGGGCAAGATGATGCAAGACGGCTGTCGCCAGAGGCGAAATCAGACTCTAATTACATTTACTCCAACCGCAGTTTTTGCAGGTGTTGCAGCCGCCTTCAAAGACTAAGGGTTCTCCGCACTGCGGGCAGAGCATGCTTTCAGCGGTGACTTTCTTTTCGGCTTTCGGCCGGACCGGTGTCTTTTTGACCGGTGTATGGCCGCTGGCGACAGACGCCGTCTGATGCAGTTCTTTCTGGACTTCGTCGAACATATCCAGGAGGGCATTGCCGACTGCCATGGGGCAGCACGAACCGCGGCTTGTATCGCCGCGCGTCGCCCGACGTACTGAATAGGACGGGCAGTTACCTGTCGAATTGAGCTGATCGACGATGGTATAGAGGTCGATGCCGGCGCGGGCACTGATGGAAATCATGCGCGACAAGCCGATCATGAAGTTATTGCAGCCCCCTGTCGACCCTTTGCTGAGATACGTTTCCAGGAGGGCCCCCGTTTCCGGATCGAAAAAGGCCATGCAGTGCAGGCTGCCGCAGCCCGTAATGAGTTTCCGTTTCTTGCCGATGACATTGTCGTCGATGCTGACGATGTCACCGCGGTTCAAGCCTTCACCAGCCGTCGGCACGGGCTTTTCTTCTTCGTGCGTCGTCAAGATGCCGGCCCGCTTGCAGCCGTCGCGGAATAACGTCAGGCCCTTGCAGCCCTTTTCATAGGCCAGGAGGTACAGGGCTTCCGTGTCTTCGACAGTAAAGCTGTTGGGCACGTTGACCGTCGAGCTGATGGACGCATCGATGTGCTGCTGCCAGGCGGCCTGCATTTCGACGCGTTCATGGTAATCCAGGGTCAACGCCGTGACGAAGTATTCCGGCAGCTGGCTGTCGTCTTTGATATGGTGTTTCTTCATATACCGTTCGACAATAGGCGTATAGACTTTGTAATATACATCCGTCCCGTGAAGCGATTCCGTCTTGCGTTCATAGAAGTTCGCATAAATCGGTTCGATACCGCCGGAAATGCCGAGCATCGTCGACAAAGTCCCGGTCGGGGCGATGGTCAGGAGCTGGGAATTACGCATGCCATAGGCCTTGACCAAAGCGGCCGTAGCCTCGGTCGTATTGGCTTTGAAATAAGGTGTACTCATGATTTCATCAATATGGCATTTATCGAAGGCGCCGCGCTGGTGAGCCAGTTCCGCCGAAGCGGCAATAGCTGTATCGGCCATGGCAAAGCCAATATCGTGGCAGAAGGCGATGGCATCGGTGCTGCCGTAGGTCAGGCCCATCTGGATGAGCATGTCGCCGAGGCCCATGATGCCCAGGCCGATCTGGCGCCAGGCTTTGACGCTTTCCCGCTGTTCTTCCAAGGGATGCAGGGGCAGGCCTTCTTCGAGACGTCATTCAAAGCCCGCACGGCGACGCGGACGCAGCGCTTGAACTCGTCGAAATCAAAGGTCGCATTGGGCGAAAAGGGGTTATTGACGAAATTGGCCAGGTTCATGCTGCCCAACAGGCAGGAGCCGCCGGCCGGCAAGGGTTCTTCTGCACAGGGATTGACACCGGCGAAGGAAAATTCCGGCGTATGAGCCAGGAGGTTCCAGGACTTGATGCGGTCCCAGAAAAGGGCACCCGGTTCGGCATAGTCCCAGTTCGTTTCCGCAACCAGGCGGAAGACGTCAGCCGCATTGACCAGGCTTTCGATGACCTGGCCCGTTTCCTGGCGCTTGAAGTGGAGGCGGAACTGTTTGTGTTCCTTGACGGCTTCCATAAATTCGTCGCTCAGGCGGATAGAAATATTGGCTTTCGTTACCTTATTGAGGTCCGTCTTGAGTTTGATGAAATCCAACACATCCGGATGGGCGCAGTCAATGGAAATCATCAAGGCCCCGCGGCGGCCATTCTGGCCAATCAGTTCCGTAACCAGGGAATAGAGGGTCATGAAGGAAATGGAGCCGCTCGTTTCCTTGGCCGCATTGTTGATACGCGCCCCCTTCGGCTGAGGCGGGAAATATCGATGCCGCAGCCGCCACCATAGCTGTAAGTCCGGGCTAATTTCCCGGCCCGGTCGAAGATGCTTTCGATGCTGTCTTCTGGCGGCGTCATGACGTAGCAGTTGGACAAGGTAATCTTCTTGCCTTCATATTCCAGCCCTCTGTTGGCCAGGATACGGCCGCCAAAGAGAAATTTCTTGGCTTTGATCAAAGCGGCGACTTCTTCATCGCCGCCGCTGATGCGGCTGATCCAGTGTTCAAAAGTTTCACTGTTATCGCAATATTTATTCTTCCAAATATCGAGCCGAGCTGATTATCTGCACCGAGCCATTCTTGTTCGTTCATAATCTTCCTCCTCCACTGCACATAGCAAACGCATGACCGCCATCTACTATATATAGTAGATGGCGGTCATTTACTGTACTAATAATAGCAGGATGACGAGAAATAGTCAAGTATCGGAAATGCATAGTCCGACGCCTTCCTAGTCATTGTGGACATCCTTTTCTAAGAAATGGCTGACGACGCGCAGGTATTCTCTGCGGTCCGTTTCAATACCGACGGCATGAGGCGAGTCAGCAAAAATATAAAGTTCCTTTTTCGGGCTCGTACAATTATCGTAAAGGCTTTTAGCCGTCTTGACCGGTACCAGGGCATCCTACTGCCGTGAAGGAAGAGGACAGGCATCTTCATCCGCTTCACAGCCTGAGCCGGTTCCAGGGAAGATACGGTCTTATGCGTATGGTAGAACATAGCCGCCTGGAAGAAGGGATCCAGGAGGTCATAGCTCCAGATAGCCCGTTTGTCCCCGGAAGCCTGCCATAACTTCTCCCGTCCCAGGGAAATGATGTTGCCATAAGAGCTGTCGGCTACGACGAAGGACAGGTCCTTGCCGTATTCACTGCCAGCATACAACAGGGCCATGGCTGCACCGAGGGAAACACCGTGCAGGCCGATGGTCATCTGTTCATCGCGGTTGCGCAGCCACTGGCACCACATGGCCAGGTCATCGATTTCGCGGATGCCCCATTCCGTGTGGGCACCTTCACTTTCCCCGTGGCCCCGCAGGTCGATGAGCAGGATATTATAACCCAAACGGCGATACACTTCCATATACGGCAGGCACATAGAGCGGTTCTGGTACAGGCCGTGGATAAGGATAACCGTCTTATGGGAATCATGGCGGTTCTCAATGTATGTCCCGCGCAGGATCGTTCCGTCCTGGCCGTTGACTCGGACCGGTTCCCAGCCCCGTTCCTTTTCCCACTGCCGGACCGTAGACACGTCGCGGCTGTGATTCTCGATACCCAGGAGCTGGTCCCAAGGGGCATCATAAAATTCTTCATAAGCCATGTTGCCAATGTAAGCCCCGATGCCGCCTAAGACGATAGCCAGGCAAAACAGGAACAAAAGCAGGCGCTTCAAGAATCGTTTGACCATCGTGATTTACAGCTTCCTGTCCCGGCTGGCTTCTACTTTGTCCTGCATGGCAGCCAAAGGCGTCCCACTGGCAGCTTCAATGGCTGCGATGACAGCGCCTTCGACAAAGGGGCAGTCCAGCAGCTGGATTTTCCGGTCCTCCAGCTTTCGACGACCATTTCCGCCGTCATGACGGCGCTGCCCATATCCATGATGCAGGCGACGCCATCACCCTGGTCGACGTCTTCCACAGCCGCCATAATCTTTTCAAAGCTCGTTCCCAAACTGCCGTCTTCCAATCCGCCGGCAGCCGCAAGAGGCGCATCAGCGCCATCATGCGGGCCAGTTCAACGGCCCCTTCAGCCGCTTTCTGGCTGTGGGAAATCAATACGATTCCTACCATCTTTTCTTTCACTCCTAAAAATCAAGCCATCTCCGCCAGGACCTGCAGCAAATAGAGCGACGACGTAGCGCCCGGATCCTGATGGCCCAGGCTGCGTTCACCCAAATAGCTGGCACGCCCTTTGGTCGCGATAATGGTCTTCGTGTATTCTACACCTTTTTCTGCAGCCGCTGCTGCGTCCTGCAAGGCTTCTTTCAATGATTTGCCGGCAGCCACTTCATCCTGCATGACCTTCAGCGCCGGGCACAGTGCATCGAGCATGGTCTTTTCGCCTTCCGTCGCTTTGCCGCGCATCTTGATGCCGTCGACAGCCGCTTCCATAGCTTTGACGAAAGCCGGGCCATCCAGCTCGGTCAGGCCCTTGCAGGCCATGCCGGCTTTCATGAAGGCCGTCCCGTAGAGCGGTCCCGATGCGCCGCCGACAGTCGACACGAGCTGCATGCCGACGCCTTTGAGCAGGGCGCCTATATCACCGCCCGCCAGAGACGGTAATTTCTTTTCGACAGCTTCAAAGCCGCGGGCCAGATTGATGCCGTGGTCGCCGTCACCGATTTCGTTGTCGAGCTGGGTCAAATAATCTTTTTCTGCTTCGATTTTCTTAGCCATCCCTTCGATAATGGCTGCCATCTGCTTCGTATCCAATGAACTCATCCCCTCTTATTTTTTCCAGGCCAGCGTATCAGCCGGTGCATCATAGAGCCCTTTCAGTTCGTCATCCAGGCGCAGGAGAGTGATCGAGAAGCCGGCCATTTCGATGGACGTCATGTAGTTGCCGACCATCGTATCGTATACGGCAATGCCTTGTTCCTTGAGATAATCCTGTACGAAATTGTTGACGATGTACAGTTCCATGAGCGGTGTGCCGCCCATGCCGTTGATGAGGACGACGACTTCATGGCCCTTGTAATCGAGGTCAGCTAAGATCTGGTCTACGAGCATCTTGGCGATTTCATTGGCCGGACGAAGTTTTTCACGATGTGTCCCCGGTTCACCGTGGATGCCGATGCCGATTTCCATTTCATCATCAGCCAGTTCAAAGCCCGGTTTTCCAGCAGCCGGGACCGTGCAAGGTTCAATGGCCATCCCCATGGAGCGGACATTGGCGATGACCTTTTCAGCGACGGCTTTGACTTCCGGCAGTTCGGCCCCTTGTTCCGCTTTGGCCCCGGCGATCTTATGGACGAAGATCGTACCGGCTACACCGCGGCGGCCTGTCGTATACAAGCTGTCCCGGACGGCTACGTCATCATTGACGACGACATAGTCGGCCTTGATATCTTCATCAGCTGCCATTTCGATAGCCATTTCAAAATTCATGACGTCGCCGGTATAATTCTTGACGACGCAGAGGACACCTTTATCCGTAGCCACAGCTTGATTCCTTCCAGGACCTGGTCCGGTGTCGGTGACGTGAATACCGCACCGGCTACGGCGCAGTCGAGCATCCCCGTGCCGACATAGCGGCATGAGCCGGTTCATGACCGCTGCCGCCGCCGCTGACCAGGGCGACTTTGCCTTCCTTCTTATCGGCCGGACGACGATGGTCCCATAGTCGAGCTTGCGCAATTTCTTCGGTGCCGATTTGACCAGGCCCTGGATCATTTCCTCTTCGACATTGTTGACGTCATTGACAATTTTTTTCATGATAACCCCTTCTTTCCAGATATAGTCAAAAGGGGCTGTCGCACGTGCGACAGTCCCTTTTTAAGTTTGAAGTTGAAAGTTTTGATGTTTGATGTAGATGGGTTTAAATTTTCCCCCATTACCTCAAACGTCAAACATCGAACCCCAAACATTCAACCAAGGATAACCAGATAAGATGGTCGAAAACTTCGTGCGATGTTCACTTAAGTATAGCAAGAAACAAGGGGAAAATCAATTCTCTTCCCGCAGGACGACGCGGTCGCAGGAATCCGTTTCCTTTAATTGTACCGACACGTCTTCTTTGCGCGATGTTGGCACATTCTTGCGACATAATCGGCGCGGATCGGCAGTTCCCGATGGCCCCGGTCGACGAGGACTGCCAGTTCGATGAACTGGGGCCGCCCCAATTCCATGATAGCGTTGAGGGCCGACCGGACAGTCCGCCCCGTGAATAAGACGTCATCGACTAAAACGACGGTCTTGCCATCGGCATCGAATTTCCCGGCGTCGCTGACGGCAATGGGACTCTTGCGGTCGTCATCGCGATAGGCCGAAATATCGAGATCATAGACGGGGACATGCCGGCCTTCGATGGCTGCCAGTTCCCGTCCCAGCCGCTGGGCCAGGGGGACGCCGCGCGTATGGATGCCGACGAGGACCGTCTTGTCCAATCCTTTATTGCGTTCGATGATTTCATGGGCAATGCGGCGGATAGCCCGGCCGATTGCTTTTTCGTCCATGAGCAGTGTCTTTTCTTTCCACATATGACTCACCACCTGTCAGTCTTTCTCTTCCGCCCGTTTGAGGCAGGCCAGGAAATCAGCCGGTGCCGGCGCTTCAAAATGCATGGCCTTCCCCGTAATGGGATGGACCAGGTCGAGGCAGTGCGAATGAAGGGCCTGGCCTTCGATAGGGAAATCATCCTTCTTGTAGCCATATAAGGGATCATTGACGACGGGATGATGGATATAAGCCATGTGGACGCGGATCTGATGAGTCCGGCCCGTTTCCAGTTTACATTCGACCCAGGTATAATCGCCGTAGCGTTTCAATACTTTGAAGTGGGTCACGGCTTCGCGGCCGCCTTTAAAGGTGACAGCCATCTTGATCCGGTCCTTAGGGTGGCGGCCAATCGGAGCATCGACGATACCCCGTTCTTCCGAAATATTGCCGTGGACCAAAGCCCAGTACGTGCGGTGTGCCGAATGGGCCTTGATCTGTTCTGCCAGCTCTTTATGAGCTTCATCGGTCTTGGCAGCGACCATGACGCCTGACGTATCTTTGTCCAGGCGATGGACGATGCCCGGACGGATGACGCCGTTGATGCCTGACAATTCCCCCTGGCAGTGATAGAGCAGGGCATTGACCAAAGTCCCGTCGGGATTGCCGCTGCCGGATGGACGACCATGCCGCGGGCCTTATTGATGACGATGATGTCTTTATCTTCATAGACGATATCCAAGGGGATATCCTGAGGGACGACCTTGTATTCCTCCTGCACTTCGATGACAGCCTTTACCTGGTCGCCTTCGTTGAGACGGCGGTTGGCTTTGGCGTCCTTTCCATTGACTGTGACTCCCTGGCGCTGAATGAGCTGCTGGGCATAACTGCGTGAAATATCCAGGGCCGATGTCAGATAGACATCCAGGCGCTTGCCCTGTTCCTGTTCTGTGACAATTAAATTCTTTTCTTCCATGTCTTCATCCTCATTTATCTGAAATATGGGTCCAACTATACCATAACAAAAGAACGACGCCGACAACAATGCCGATATCAGCGACATTGAAGACGGGCCAGATACGAAAATCGAAGAAATCTGTGACGGCCCCGCGGAACGTCCGATCCAGCGCATTTCCCAGGCACCGCCTAAAAGCAGGCCGCTCCGCCATAGACCCAGGGGTTCGCCGGCAGCTGCTTGCGGAACAGGCCATACAGCAGGAATAAGACCAGGGCTATGACTAAAAAGAACCACTGCTGATTTTCCAGGATTCCAAAAGCAGCCCCGCGATTCAAAATGTAAGTAATATGAAAAAATCCCGGAATGACCGGAATGGATTCATGAAGGACCATGTCCTGTTGTACCGCCAGCTTGGTGAGCTGATCGACAACGGTCACGGCCAGGGCAATGCCTAACACATACAAAGCAAATTCCTCCTATTATGTATCTTACAGTGCTTTTATCCTATCACAGAAGCGGGGAAAGTTCAACAAAAAAAAGGCTGCCGCATAATAGCCGAAGCCTTATGCGACAACCTTTTGCCGAAGCAATTATTCAGCGGAAATAGCGCCTGTAGGACAAGCGGATTCGCAAGCACCGCAGTCGATGCAGGAATCAGTTACAACGTATTTCGTTTCGCCTTCTTCGATGGCACCGGTCGGGCAAGTGCTAGCGCAAGCGCCGCATTTTACGCATTCGTCGGAAATAACATGCATGGTTTTCACCTCCAAACATCAAGCCTTCGGGGGAATCCCCCTTCGTTCTTCCTCATTATTACACGAATAGACAGACTTGTCAATGAATACCGAATGAGTAAAGATATAGGTATTTCCTAGGTTTTTCAGATTATTAAAAAAATTTTTCAAGTTTCACGAGAATCATTTGATACAGAAACAGAAAAAAGCCGACGAGGGGAGCCGGCTTTCTCTTTTTGCAAGATATCATCGGGGGAAGACAATATCTCAGCAGTTGAAGAAAATAAGATAGGGGTGTTCGAGGGGTATATGAACAACTTACCTCTTCAACGTCTCGTAGATGATCTGTTCTACATATACTATAATAGCAGGTTCTGGCAAAAAGTAAATCCCTAAAGATTAAAAATAAATTAAATTTTCGTGATATTTTTGTAACAATAACGGACTGACCAGTACAAAAAAGAGGAGTTATACGTTATAATGGTATGTATATGGCTTAGCGTGTGCAAATTCTTCTCATGGGAGGTTGTTACATGAACGAAAATACACACATCTTAATCGTCGAAGACGAAAAACAAATCGCCCGTTTCCTGCAAATGGAATTGGAACATGAAGCTACATCTGCAGCATCGAATACAACGGAGCCGCTGCCCTGGACCGCATCGGTCAGGAGCACTTCGACCTCATCCTGCTGGATATCATGCTGCCCGACGTCGATGGCCTGACCATCTGCAAGCGAACTCGGAATTATCGAATATCCCGATCATGATGCTGTCGGCCAAAGAGACATCGAAACGAAGGTCGTCAGCCTGGACATCGGCGCCAATGACTATCTGACCAAACCCTTCAACAGCAAGGAACTCTTTGCCCGGATCCGCGTACTCCTGCGGGAACGCCATCAGTTAGCGGACCAGGGAAATTTTCTCCAGCTGAATGACCTCACCTTATTTCTCGACCGCCATGAAGTCATGAAGGGCACGAAGAAAATAAAACTGACGAAAAAAGAATTTGAGCTCCTCGCTTATTTAGTCCGGAACAAGAACATCGTCCTCTCACGGTCGCGCATTGTCGAAGAAGTTTGGGGCTATGATTACATCGGCGATACGAATATCGTCGACGTCTATATCCGTTACCTGCGCAGCAAGCTGGGACCGAATGGGCGCACCTATATCCGTACGGTCCGTGGAGTCGGTTATGTGGCAGAAGATTAATCATTGGCTGACACAGCATCTGCTCATCGCTCCCCTGCCCATTTTTGCCAAAATGGTCCTGCTCTATTCATCCATCGTCTTTTTCATTCTCCTCACCGTATCCGTCGTAACCATTACCAGCGTCCACTATATCATGAACGACTCCCTGCGCGATGAACTGAAATCCCGCGCCGCAGCAGCGGTCCACTATCTGGATGACTATGGAAAAGTCGATACGACCATTTTCGTCCGCGCCAATGTACCGCCGTCGATGAATTTACAGATTTACGACGGAGCAGGCCATCTCATCGTCGACAACGGACCGACCCATGCCGTCCGCAAGATGAGCGACCGCTATATCGACGACGCCATCAGCAACCCGCAGAAAAATCCGCTGCCGGCGGCAGTCCAAGGCAACGAATCGTCTGAATTCTCATATTACCGAATCTGGACCAGCAAAGATGGAAAAAATTATTATCTGCGCTTTTCCCAGCGGCCTGACAAAGAAACGGGCTTTGTATCGCTCTTATCGAAACAGCTCCTGGCCTCGGTCCTCATCAGCCTGATTCTGACCATCTTCACGGGCATGTACCTCATGAAGAAATCCCTGGCGCCCTTGCAGGTCATCAACGATACGGTCAAGACCATCGAAGTCAATCGCCTGGACAACCGTATCGCCTTGTCCGATGACAAGAACGAGCTCCACGAACTAGCCGTCAGCATCAACCAGGCCCTGGACCGCATCGAATACGGCTATAAGCAGCAGCAGCAGTTCATCAGCGACGCCTCTCATGAATTGCGGACGCCGATTACGGTCATTGCCGGGTATGCTGATCTCCTGTGCCGCTGGGGCAAAGAGGACCCGGCAGTCCTCAACGAAAGCCTGGCAGCCATCAAATCGGAAACAGACTATATGAAACAGCTCATCGAACGCCTGCTTTTTTTCGCCCGTTCCAATAACGGCACGCTGATCAAGCATTTTACCGATATCAATACGGCTGACCTTTTGCAGGAAGTATACAGCGAAATCAGCCTCATCGATAAGGAACACCATATCCGGCTCAGCCAGAATGACCAGGCCTCATCACAGCCGAACCAGGCAGTGTCAAACAGATGCTGCGCATCTTCATCGACAATGCCCTGAAATATACGCCAGCCGGCGGTACAGTCACCTTATCGTGCCAGGCAGATGACCAGACCGTCCGCTACATCATCAGTGATACGGGCATCGGCATCCCGAAAGAAGACCTGGAACGGGTTTTTGAACGCTTCTATCGCGTCGATTCATCCCGCACCAAAGACACCGGCGGATCCGGCCTGGGCCTGTCCATCGCTAAATACATCGCCAAAGCCAATAACGCTAAACTGGGATTGGACAGCACTCTCCATAAAGGAACCACCGTCACCGCCATCTTCCAGCGGACTGTATCGTAGGGGACGCCCAAAGGGCGTCCCGCTGTGAATCGTGGGTATAGCCGGAATTTATGACGAATGACACTCGGTCGTAATACAATCATGAGTCTGTCGCGGCGGTACGCCGCATCTGAGTCCGCGAAAAAAGCCGTGGCTCGTGGTTCGTGGTTCGTAAAAGCGCACCATCATTCCGAATGGGCTGTGGTCAAATATCACAGCGGGCCGCCCTTTGGGACGGCCCCTACGAACCACAAACTCATTCCCCACGAGCCACGAGCCACGAACTACGAACAACAAAAAAAGCACTAGCCGTCGTCCCACCTATCCAGCCGAATCCAGGGTATCTCTGTCTGGCTGTATACTTTCACACCATCAGGTCACGAGATTCGGCATAAGCGACTCACATGGTTTTGCGCGTCGCAAAGCTCCTTTACTTACCATGCATTACGTGTACATCACATTTCAGGCGGGCCGCCCTTTGGGACGGCCCCTACGAGCTACGAACCACTAACAACTAACAACAAAAAAAGCACTAGCGTAAGCTAGTGCTT
>ENA-OQBT01001160-OQBT01001160.1-human-gut-metagenome-genome-assembly--contig:-NODE-1160-length-11418-cov-3.597821_pt1 | contig 11418 bp, 12 predicted proteins | sample MGYA00242749_ERZ504557 | MGnify/ENA primary metagenome ERZ504557 (study PRJEB26092, sample SAMD00036243) | human gut metagenome | host: Homo sapiens | study: EMG produced TPA metagenomics assembly of... | reverse complement strand
AACGGGGTGCAAATCCTCCAAGGTGCAATCAAACTTAATCCTGCCTAAGACTATTGTAAGGCAAAAAGAGAAGTGAAAAAAGTAGTGGAGTCAGTATCCTATTTTCATTATAGGCTGAGATAAGCTTTCATGATTCGTTGACTTCTGCATAGATCTTCTCCCTATCCTCCCATACCGTTTGCAGTGATAGATGGCATAAAGCATCAGCAGCAGACCGATCATCAGACCCGGTACAATTCCGGCAAGGAACAGGTCACTGACCGAAGCACCGGAAGCCATACCGTACATGATGAACGGAATACTCGGGGGAATGATAACGCCAAGGCCGCCGGCAACTGCCACAATCGCTGTGGAGAATGTCAGATCATAACCAAGGGTAGTCAGAATCGGGATTGTCATGCTTCCGACAGCAGCAACGGTCGCCGGAGCGGAACCGGAAATCGCACCATAGAAAAGGCAGGTGACGATAACGGCGCACGGCATACCTGCGGTGAATTTTCCGAGAAAATAGGCAAAGACATCAAACAGTTTTTTGGAGATGCCTCCCTTAGCCATGATGATACCGGAGAGGACGAACATCGGGACTGCCAGCAGGGGGAAGGAATCGAGACCTCCGAACATGGCACGGATCAGATATTTGGCTCCTACCGTAAAGGACGGGTCAAACACCGACGGAAGCACAGATGTGATTCCAAGGGTAATCGATACCGGAACAGCGATGACCAGCAAAGCAACAAAAATCAAAAATAATACTACGACCGGCATTAGCGTTCCTCCTCGTTTGAATTTTTAATCGTATGAATGCGGTTGTCGATACCCGCGTTCAGGGCATTTTCTGTGGCGTTATCTGCTCCGGCATTTGCCTCAATGAAGGATTCCGGCGTATTGCGCTCCGGATGGGCCGGGTCGAAAACGTTCTCACCCCGTGCCACGCGGAACTCGATCATCCACCGCTGCGAAACACGAAAGGCAACCAGCACAAAGGAGACGAGCGGTGCTGCCTGGATAAAGTACATCGGGATTTTGCAGGCCGGGGAAAGCTGGCCGCTTTTAACCGACGACATCATATAGGAAAAAGCAAACGGAATCATATAGATGAAAAAAATCAGTTCAAATGTATGATTCACAATTTTGAAGATGGCTTTTCCTCTCCGCGGGAAAATCGCAACAAACTGCTCGATCTTGATGGAAAGGCATTTCTTACTGCAGTAGCTGACGCTTAAAAAACCGCACCAGATAAAAATATATCTGGTCAGCTCTTCTGACCACGACAGCGACATGCCAAGAACGTAACGACAGAAAACCTGGACTCCCATGATCAGCGTCATGGCGATCAGACCGATCACCAGAAGAAATTCTTCGAGATTTTCATCCAGCCAGTGAAATATTCTCTTCATAAAAGGCATACCTCCGTTAAATTTATAACAGAACAATAATACAAAAGGGACATCGGCATCAACAGCAAAGCTAAAAATACCGGTGTCCCCTAAAGAAAAAACGGTTACATGGCTTTGTGAAGCAGATCCAGAACGGTGCTCAGATCATTCACACCCATCTGACCCGGTGCGGATGCTTTCTTTGCCGCGCCGAAGGTCATGGAAGAACCGAATACCTCACCGCAGAGACGGCTGATTACACCGGTGCCTGCCATAGACATGGTGATGATCGGTCTATCCGCATAATTGGTGGCCATTTCCTCTGTTGCCGCAAGCAGGGTCAAAACGTCTTTCCTGTTCTGCGGCATAACAGCAATCTTCGGAATATCTGCGTTCATATCCTGCATTTTGCGCAGTCTGTAGATGATGTCTGCTTTTGCAGGAGTTTTGAAGAAATCATGATTGGAAGCGATAACCTTTACACCTGCTGCGTGTGCACCATCGATGATTTTTTTTACGATCTCGTCTCCGGTAAAAATTTCAACGTCGATCAGATCTACATATCCGGTCTGTGCTGCTTTGATGTTCAGCTCCGCATAGGCTGCCGGCTCGATAGCTTTTTCGCCGCCTTCTTTGGAGGTACGGAACGTCATCAGAAGCGGAATATTGCCGAGTGCTTCGCGGAGGTCTTTTAACACGTCCTCTACCTGCGCAAAGTCGAATACGCCTTCAAACCAGTCTACACGCCATTCTACAACATCAACCGGAATCGAATGGAAGGTTTTTGCTTCTTCGATGATATCGTTTTTGGTAACACCTACGATCGGAACGATGATTTTCGGTGCGCCGGCACCGATTTCAATATCACGAACTTTTACTGTATTCATGTGTTTTTCCTTCTTTCTTCAATTTAACCCTGACTTTTCTTTGCAGGCTTTTCTTTTTCACGTCCGGATTCCTTGGTACTTCGTACTTCCGCAATCTTAACCTCATTTTAATTGTCCTGCTGTGCAAGTTCAACCATTTTTTTATAGCGGATATTTACAAACAGTCCAAGTGCAACACCAACTGCGGTCAGAACGATATTCATGGTCATAACGCCGGACGGCTGCATTTTAGATGCTGCGGTCAGGATGGTGTAGTTGCAGAGAGAAGATGCGATCATAACCAGTGCGGTTACGGTTCCTTTGATTTTCGGGAACAGCATGTTGCAAACGGAAGTTGCGATCTGAAGCAGTCCGCCTGCACCAGCCCATCCGATAATGAAAGCACCGGCGATCATCAGCGGTTTACTCTGTCCCATCAGGACAGCGATCATTGTTACAAGGCAGATAGCCGGGTAAACAACGATGAAACGAACGTCTTTGATTTTTCTGGTCAGGAATGCGGTTACAACGAGTGCCAGCATAGTTCCTGCAGAATAGTAGGTCTGCATGATGGACGGATTCGCCCAGCCTACATTTTCTTTTGCAAAGTTCTGCGCGCAGTTCAGCCACAGCTGGAAGGTACCGGTGCAGGTGAATCCGATCAGGATCATGGCGATGGACTCGAAAGAGAAATGGGTATGCTTCAGGCTGTCGATCAGACCCTCTTTTTTGCCGGATGCTTTCTGGTCAGCATCTGGCAGCGGGAACAGGAATACCAGTACAAAAAGTACGATATACGCAATTCCGCATCCATAGAATAACGGATTGTAGGAGGTAAAGCCGGCTGCGGTAGAAGTAACCGCTACACCAAGAACAAATGGAAGCAGCATCTGTGCGATTGCGATGAAGAATTTGATTCCCATAGTAGCAACGCTCGGAGCTTTGTAAATAATTTCGGATACTGCCGGGTAAATACCGGTATCCAGAAGGAGTTTGCGATACCGCCGATAATGGCGCATACGTAAGCGATGGTATAACCACCGTGTGTTCCTGCATTAAATGCAAGGGCAAGGCCGATCAGATAAATTGCATAAGAAGCACTTCCGATTGCGGTGGAAATGCGACGTCCGAGCTTGTCGGACAGAGGACCTGCAAATGGCAGTGCGATCAGACGGCCAAGACCGAGTGCTGCGGAAATTGCGGTAATTGCCATTGCTTCCACTCCCCATGCTGCTGCCAGAGCCTCTTTGATGACTGCCTGGCCCAGAATAGAGCATCCAACACCGTGGATAAAGTAGTTCAAGTACAAAATTAATGCACTTGGCAGGTATTTCTTGTTCATGGTTTCTCTCCTTTTTAAATAGATCATGTGTTGAGGTCAAATTGTCTTTTTCCTCTGTTCGGTTCATCCTTTTGTTTTGTCACAAACAACAGATTACCAGTTTCGTGAATGTTAAAAAAATAACATTTGCCTTTATTTTAACAGTGAAAGTGTGTGCGGTCTAATGCTTTTAAAGGAAAAAATCAATGCATTGAATGCATTGATATGGTATACTTGAGTTATCATAATAAGAGGAAGCAAAGACTTTCTTACGGAACCATTTTTTCAGGAGGAAAAACCACATGACACTGAATCAGATTCTCTATTTCCGAAAGGTCGCCCGGCTGGAAAATTATCACCAGGCGGCAGAGGAGCTTTATATTTCCCAGCCATCCCTGAGCCGTTCGATGGCCGCCCTTGAAAGTGAGCTTGGAATCACGCTGTTTGAAAAGAAAGGGCGCGGTGTTGTCCTTACCAATGCCGGCCGTCTTTTCCTGGAGCATGCAGACCGGATCGCAGGCGACTGTGACATTGCGGCAGGCAAGATGAAAGAACTCGCCTCCGGTGGCGGAAAAATCAACATCGGTTATATTTTTCCACTTGCCGGACATTATATTCCGCACAATGTCCGCACCTTTCTGGACCAAGAAGAAAACAAAAATGTTGCCTTTAGCTTTTGGCAGAACCATACCCCGGCCATTGCACAGAAGGTGAAATCCGGCGAACTCGATCTTGGGTTTGGCGGCTTTTTAAAGCGCGACGACATGGAGTTTTTTCCGTTGATCCAGCAGCCGCTTGTCATCGTGTCCCCGGAACAGCATCCGATTGCCGACGAACCGGAGGTTCCGCTTGTAAAGCTTACCCGTTATCCGGTGATCGGCTACGACCGCGCATCCTGGATGGGGGCCTACACCGGTCATCTCTACCGCAAATATCAGCTTCATCCCAATATTATCATGGAATGCCCGGATGAATATTCGATTGTGGCACTGGTACGCGAAAACTTCGGCATCGCGCTCATGCCGCGAACCGATATTCTGGAACAGGCAGACGGTATCCGCATCCATACACTGAAAGGTCTCGAGATTTATCATCAGACTTTTATGTTCTGGATGAAGAACCGCTACCGGCTTCCGGCTGTCGAACGGTTTACCGAATACATGAAACAGCACGCTGACATTATCGAAGAGTCCAGAAACGATAGCGAAAACGTATCAAAAGTTTATCTGAAAGATATTGTTAATTTTTAGTCGAAAGAGTTATGATGGATTTGTCACAAACAGAGGATTACCGCTCATGTAATGAATAAGGAGAAATTTTCATGAAGAGTGCTTACCCAAAAATTTTTGAACCAATTACCATCAAACGAACAACGATTAAAAACCGTATTGCAATGACCCCGATGGGAACCAACTACGGTGAGACAAGCGGTGAGATGAGTAACCGTCATATGAATTATTACTCTCTCCGCGCAAAAGGCGGCGTTGGTCTTATTATTCTGGAGAACGCCAACATCGAGTACCCGGTCGGTTCCAACGGAACCAGCCAGATCCGTATCGACCACGACAGCTTTATGCCGCGCTACTATCAGTTAGTCGAAAATCTTCATAAAAACGGTGCTACCGTAGCAATTCAGATCAACCACGCCGGAGCTTCCGCATCTTCCGCAAGAACCGGTATGGAAACCGTTTCTTCTTCCAACATCCCGACAAAAGCCGGCGGAGAAACCCCTCGCCCGATGACAAAAGAAGAAATCATGACAACCGTGAAAAAATACGGCGAGGCCGCAAAACGTGTGCAGGCCATCGGCTTCGATGCCGTTGAAATCCACTGTGGTCACTCCTATCTGATGAGCCAGTTCATTTCCCCGTATTACAATAAAAGAACCGATGAATTCGGTGGTTCCGTAGAAAACCGTCTGCGCTTCCCGCGTATGGTACTCGAAGAAGTACGCAAAAACGTCGGACCGTGGTTCCCGATCATCGTTCGTATTTCTGCCGAGGAGCGTGTTCCGGGCGGAAACACCCTGGAAGATACCCTGGAATACCTGGAGTACCTGGATGAATTCGTAGATATGTACGACGTATCCTGCGGCCTCAACCCATCCCTGCAGTATCAGATCGATTCCAACTTCCTGCCGGACGGATGGCGTTCCTACATGGCAAGAGCCGTAAAAGATAAATTCAAAAAGCCTGTGATCAATGCCGGTAACTACCGCGACCCGAAGGTCGTTGAAAAAGTTCTCGAAAGCGGCGATGTAGATATCGTCGGTATGGGACGCGGCCTGATCGCTGAGCCGAACTGGGTAAAGAAGGTGGAAAACGGCGAGGAAGATATCCTTCGGAAATGCATCTCCTGTAACGTCGGATGTGCCGGAAATCGTATCGGTGTCAACCGCCCGATCCGCTGTACCGTAAACCCGGCTGTTCCGGAAGGCGATGTTTACAAAGCACTGAAAGTGAACAAAAACTGTAACGTTGTTGTTGTCGGCGCCGGTACTGCCGGTATGGAAGCAGCCTGCACCGCTGCAGAAGTCGGATGCAACGTTTTCGTACTCGAGAAAAAACGACCACATCGGCGGCCTTTCCACTTTCATCTCCGATCTTCCAAGCAAGAGCCGTATGAAAGACTTCCCGAAATACCTTGAGGCAAGAGCCGCCAGACTGAAAAACCTGTATATTTTCCTCAACACCGAAGCTACGGTGGATAAGATCAAACAGTTCAAACCGGACATCATTGTAAACTCCACCGGTTCCGTTCCGCTTGTTCCGCCGATCAAAGGCCTGAAAGAGAACATCGATGCCGGAAACGTAAATACCATCTTTGGTATGATCAACAATGTAAACGCCGGAAAATATCCGGAAGAAGCCTGTCAGGGCAAGAAAGTCGTTGTAGTCGGCGGCGGTTCCGTAGGACTTGACGTTATCGAATACTTTGCACCGAGAGGCGCCGAGTGTACCATCATCGATATGCTGCCGCAGATCGGTATGCTTGCAGACCCGATCACCAAATGCTCCATGCGTGAGACACACGACAAATACGGTGTAAAAGAATATGTCAACACCGCTCTTCAGGAAGTAAAAGAAAACGCATTCACTGTAAAGCTTCCGGACGGAACCATCCAGGATCTCACCTTCGATTATGGATTCAACTGCCTTGGAATGCGCTCCAACAACCCGATTCTTCCGGAGCTTCAGGAAGCATTCGCCGATACCCATACTTATATTTATACCATCGGCGATTCCGTACGCGCACGCCGCATCATGGAAGGTACCATGGAAGGCCGCGCTATCCTGAATGTACTGGAGTCCCAGGGATACCTGCATCTGGAGCCGCTTGAGTAATCCCCAGCATCGCTTTCTTACCCAGCGAAATAACAAGTGTTTCACTGCATAAGGGAACGATAACGATTCCACTACTTTAAGCAGCCCGACAAAAACTGTATATCATCTGCTACGCTGTTTCTTTTTCAAAATGACAAGATACCAGGGTCAAAAGGTCAAAAAACCTTTTGACTCCAACATCAATGACAACAGCGCAGCATAAAAAAAAGAAAAGAGGAAAATATCATGCCAAACGTAACAGGACATACCGAATTAGTTGGATTAATGGCTTACCCGATCCGTCATACCCAGTCTCCGACAACCCACAACCTTGCATACGACAAAAACGGAGATGATGTCATTCAGCTTGCTTTCGAAGTTGATAACGATTCTTTAAAAGATGCTGTGCAGAGTATCCGCGCGCTGAAAATGCTCGGTTCCAATATTTCCATGCCAAACAAAACTGTTGTCCACAAATATCTGGACGAAGTAGATGAAGCAGCTAAGTTATGCGGCGCTATCAATACCGTAGTCAACCTCCGCGACGAAAACGGTCAGGTAACCGGAAAACTGAAAGGCTACAACACCGATGGTATGGGATACTGGCAGGCACTGACCGAAGAGGGCATCGATTTCAAGGGAATGAAGATGGTCCTGATCGGAACCGGCGGTGCTGCTACTGCAATTGCAGTGCGCGGTGCTCTGGATGGAGTTGCAGAAATTGAAATCTTCAACATCAAAGACAAATTCTACAGCCGTGGAGAGGAAATTGTTGATCTGATCAATAAGAACACCAACTGCAAGGCTACCATGAACGATCTGGCAGACAAAGACCTCCTGAAAGAAAAAATGCACGCAGCTGACCTGTTCTGCGATGCTACCGGCGTAGGAATGCATCCACTCGAAGACCTTTCCAACATTCCTGATCCTTCCTTCTTTAAAAAAGATCTCATCGTAACGGATACCGTTTACGCTCCGCGCGAAACCGTTATGATGAAACAGGCAAAAGAAGCAGGATGTGAGAAAGTATTCAACGGCATGGGCATGATGCTGTTCCAGGCACTCATCGCAATCAAGCTGTACACCGGAAAAGATACCCCGGTTGACTACATGAAAGAGAAACTTGGAATCTGATTTCCGGGCGAATCTTTTCCATCTTAAACCTTAATCAAAAACCAACACGAAAAGAGGAAATGAACTTTGCGTCATTTCCTCTTTTTTTCTTGCTTTCTTTCGGCATCTGGAGTATAATTCACTTCATATAGTAGCAGTTTAAAGCGCTACAGCACGATTTATCATCATGCTGAAATACGAGGAGAGAGAGGATTTCAAATTATGTCAAAACACATCACAGGACACACCGGATTATTATGTTTACTCGGAAGCCCGGTTGCACACAGTGTTTCTCCGGAAATGCACAACGAAGCATGCGACCAGCTCGGCCTTGATTATAGCTACCTTGCCTTTGATGTACCGGAAGACAAAATGCCGCAGGCAGTCGAAGGACTCCGCACCATGGGTGCAAGAGGCTGGAACATCACCATGCCTGGCAAAAATATCATGTGCAAATTGGCAGACAAGGTTTCTCCTGCTTCGGAGATCTCCGGCGCATGTAATACCATCGTCAACGACAACGGCGTTCTCACCGCTTACACCACCGACGGTGTCGGCTTCATGAGAGCAGTTGCAGAAAACGGCGTAGACATCATCGGCAAAAAGATGACTCTGCTCGGTGCCGGCGGCGCTGCTACTGCAATCCTGGTACAGGCAGCCCTCGACGGCGTAGCTGAGATCAATGTATTCAACGTCAGAGACAATTTCTTCGGAAGAGCCGAGGAAATCGTTGCAAAACTCAATGAGCGTACTTCCTGCAAGGTTACCCTGCACGACTTCTCCGATCCGGAAGTCCTTCGCGCATCCATCGCAGACAGCGCCATTCTTGTCAATGGAACTTCCGTCGGAATGGCTCCAAAAACCGAGAACACCATCATCACCGACACAACGATGTTCCACAAAGACCTCTTCGTTTTCGATGTGATCTACAATCCGCAGGAAACCCGCCTGCTGCGTGAGGCAAAAGAGGCTGGATGCAAGACCGGAAACGGTATGTACATGCTGTTATACCAGGGAGCTGCTTCCTTCAAACTGTGGACTGGCGAGGATATGCCGGTTGAGATCATCAAAGAGAAATACTTCTCCGGAAAATAAAATATCACGCAATTTCAAAAGGCTTCTGCCCCGGATTTTCATCCGCCGGCAGAAGCCTTTTTTATCATCCTGAAGTATGGGTCAGCCCGCTTTCTGTACTTCGTCGAGCTGTGCCGTATACAGTTTGTAGTAATATCCTTCTTTGCCATCAGTTCGTCGTGCGTTCCGCTTTCCATGATACCGCCGTTGTCAATATACATGATCTTATCGCAGTTGCGGATCGTGGACAGACGGTGGGCGATAATGAACGATGTTCTGCCCTTCAGCATCGCATTGAGGCCCGTCTGCAGTGCTTTCTCGGTCTGCACGTCGATACTCGAGGTTGCTCATCGAGAATCAGAATCGCCGGATCCGAAAGCAGCGTTCTCGCAAACGAGATCAGCTGTTTCTGGCCCTGGCTCAGCATGGAGCCGCGCTCCCGCACCTCGGTCTGATAGCGGTCCGGCATTTTGCTGATGAACTCATCCGCGCAGACGGTTCTGCTTGCCTTCACGATCTCTTCCCGTGTCGCATCCAGCTTTCCGTAGCGGATGTTGTCCTCGATGTCTCCCGAGAAAATAAAGCTGTCCTGCATCATAATACCCATCTGTTCACGCAGCGAATGAATTGTCACCTGTGAGATGTCCTGGCCGTCGATCAGGACGCGGCCGCCGTTGACATTGTAGAACCGGGAGATCAGATTTACAATCGTACTCTTTCCGGCTCCCGTCGGTCCGACAAGCGCCACACTCTCACCCGGTTTTACCGTAAACGAAACGTCTTTTAAAATCTGCTTCGATTCATCGTACGAGAAGTTGACATGGTCAAACGTCACCTCACCGCGGATCTCCGGCATTTTTACGGCGTTCTCCGCATCTTTTACCGTTACCGGCTCGTCCATTGTCTCGAAGATACGCTCCAGGTAAGCGATATTGTTGATAAAGTTGTTGAAGATATTTCCAAGGTTCATAATCGGCTGCCAGAAGTACGATGCGTAACTGGAAATCGCCACGATGGTACCAAGTGATTTGCTGCCCTGTCCGAACAGCACAAGGCCTGCTAAGAAGATCGCCGCGCGCACGCAGACGGAAATCGAATCGATGCCCGGCCATACCAGGTTGGAATAACGCACCGCCGTGTTCCACGTTCTGCGGCAGTCCTGTGAAAGATCTTTGAAAATCTCCGCATTTTCATCCTCTCTCGCAAAGATCTGCGTAATGCGGGCTCCGACGATATTTTCCTGCAGATACGCATTCAGGTTCGAGTTCTTATTTGAAACTGCCTGCCATGCCCGTCTCTGTTTATTCTTGATCCAGACCATGAACACGCACAGCACCGGCACGCCGCAGAGAACGACGAGCGCCATCTGCACATCGACCAGGAACATGAAAATGACGATGAACAGCAGATTGAAACACTCCAGCACAATGTTGATCAGTCCATTCGAAAGCATATCCGATACCGAGTTGACGTAGTTGACCACACGGATCAGAATTTTGCCGTGCGGGCGGTCGTCGTAATACTGGAACGGCAGCTCCTGCAGATGCTCAAACAGGTCTTTTCGGATATCGTAGATGATATTCTGGCTGACATCCACCATGATACGGCTTCGGATCGTCGTGAAAATGACGCTGACGACGTAGATGCCGACGAGCATTCCGACCAGAGAAAACAGAAGTTTCTCGTTTTTGTCCGGAATCGCAAGGTCCAGTGCCCGCTGGATAATCATCGGCGCAACGTAGCCGAACGCGCCGCCGATGCCGCTTAAGAGAATCGCCACAACCATCCGGCCCGCGTATTTTTTAATATAAGATGATGCCCGGAGTAAGTGTCTGATGTCAAAAGGTTCTTCGAGCACTTCATCCTGCTTGTATGTATTTTTTGCCATTGCTTCCCCCTCCTACAGTTCATCCACACCGGTCTGCAGTTTCACCAGTTCGTAGTAATAACCCTTCTTTTCCATCAGATCCTCGTGCGTTCCCATCTCCTTGATGTAACCGTTCTGCAGCACGATAATTTTGTCCGCCGTCTTTGTGGTGGAGATTCGCTGCGCGATGATAACTTTCGTGCACGGGAAATCCAGTTCTCGTAAGGAATGCTGGATCTGTTTTTCCGTCTCCATATCGACGGCCGATGTCGTGTCGTCAAGAATCAGGATCGACGGACGGATGGCCAGCGCTCTCGCCAGGGAAATTCTCTGCTTCTGGCCGCCTGAAAGACCGACGCCGCGCTCACCGACCTGAGTGTCATAGCCCTCCGGCATCTTCGAAATAAAGTCTGCCGCGGCAGAATATTTTGCAAATTTAATGACTTCATTCATCTTGATCGATCATCGCCGTAAGCAA
>ENA-OQBT01001158-OQBT01001158.1-human-gut-metagenome-genome-assembly--contig:-NODE-1158-length-11449-cov-1.925632_pt1 | contig 11449 bp, 9 predicted proteins | sample MGYA00242749_ERZ504557 | MGnify/ENA primary metagenome ERZ504557 (study PRJEB26092, sample SAMD00036243) | human gut metagenome | host: Homo sapiens | study: EMG produced TPA metagenomics assembly of... | reverse complement strand
AAAGCTGCGGAAGTAATTTTTTATTCCGCGCAAAATGCCGACAGGAGAAGCAAATCTGCTTCTCCTGTTTTCATGCCTACTGCCCCGTCTCTTTATAGCTCATCACCAGCCCAAGCTTCGCCCTCCGCGTCATATGCTTGATCGCATACTCCCGCCGCATCGCCTCTTCCTTTGTCTCAAACTGCTCCAGATACACCAGCTCCACCGGTCTCCTGGATCTGGTGTATTTTGCGCCTTTCCCGGCATTATGCGCTTCCAGACGCTTTTCAATATCATTCGTCCACCCGGTATATAATGTTTCATCCTTGCATTTTAAAATATATGTATAATTCATCGCTTCAAAGAGGGACCAAAAAGCCCCTCTTCCTTTCTTCTGCTCTTATTCTTCAGCCAGATAGTCCATCGGATTGACCGGCTGACCATCTTTTAACATCTCGAAATACAGATTGCAGCCTTCCAGACTGTAATACTTGGTCGGAATCTCCAGATATCCGATCACATTGCCCGCTTCCAGATAATCACCGACTTTCACCTGCACTTCCTTGAGCTGTCCATACATGCACTCGTAGCCATTCCCCATATCCAGTGTCACCGTGATTCCCGTCTGCGCAAAGTTATCAATGGATTTTACAAGACCCGGTGCTGCTGCGATCACGTTATCGTTCACCGCACCGGATATGATCATCGCCGGATTATATCTGTACTGATCCAATGTAGAAAAATATACGGTTTTATCCATACTGTAGCTCATCAGCACATTGCCGTCCACCGGCCACAGAAGCTGGCTATCCTCCCCGAAATTCAGGTTCATTGCCGTTCCTGCGGTCTGCGTGCTGTCCGTCTCCCATGTATCCATCCGGTTCTCTGTACTTCCATCTGCTGCCGTATTTGCAGCCTGGCTGTCCTCTTTTGTCACAGGTTCTTCATCTTCCAGCGCTTTCTTTGCAATACTGCTTGTCTCTTCCGTATTTCTTTTGATTTCTTCCTCTTTCGCCTGCTGTTCTTCCTCGATCTTTGCCTGCTCATCCTTCACATTTGCCCGGTAATTTCTCCATGTATAGGCTCCTGTAAGCACAATAGCAGCGGCAAAGCAGACCGCAAGACTGATCGACGCTCTTTTTCTCCTCTTATTAGAGGACTGCTGCTTTTTATTCATATTCTATCACCTCTGACAATATTTTTGCCAGAAAATGACCAACTTATTCTCCCTTTTCGTTTTTTTCGATCACAATATCCGTGACCTCTTCCAGACTGACATCAGTGAAAAAATATTGCAGGATTTCTTCGCAGGATTTCCCTTCCTCCTGTCCATCTTCTCTGCCGTATACTGGCTCATCCAAGACCGTGCCCGATTCCCTTCGCCGTAACCCTTGTCTGCCCGTCATAATCCTGAAGCGCAAAACATGACGAGGCAAGATGGTAGGTTCTCCGGAATTCTTCACCATTTACTGTTTCACTGCCACAACGGACCTCTGTCACATACCCGGCATTGTCTGTTCCTGTCACTTCCATGTCGCTTCCCTGGATCATGGACACTGTCATCTCCTCTTTTGCCTCCACATCTTCGGGACATTCCCTGCTCTGAAGATACGGATACTCTTCCGAACCAAACACTTCATTTCCAGACCTTGTTTTTCCGTTGCTCAACCGGTGATACGGGGTCAGAATCAGCCTTCCGTCATACATCAGAACCTGTCCCCTTGTCTCATCCCACGCAGCTTTCATCTTCTCATAATATTCCCCATAATGATCTGCTCCCCAGTTGCTCTCCATCTGCTGCCTGGTCCAATATTCCTTCGTCAGGACAGTGCTGGTGCCTCATCCTGGATGCTTTTGTAAATGCTGGTCCGGATCAACACTGCCTGTGCCTTTAACGCTTCCTCCTCCGCATCTCCCTCAATTTCTTTAGCCAGAATCCCGATCCCATATTCATCCAGCGAAATTTTTCTGTTCTTTTCGTCACTTTTTACGGTCACATACGGCTCGTCCCATTGTCCTGTGCCAAACTGCTTCTGCCATTCAGCAGAATCGTAACCACATACGGAAGTAATATAAGAATGGCAGCAAAATAGCCTGCCTGTCTGAAGTATTTTCGCATAAATAAAACCTCCCATACCACTGTATGAGAGGTTTTGACTGATTATGCTTCTGGTTTAACTGTAACATAATCCAGTTTCCAGATATTATCAACATATTCCTGAATGGTTCTGTCTGAAGTAAATTTACCACAGCTTGCTGTATTCAGAAGTGCCATCTTAGCCCAACGATCCGGATCTTTGTAAGCTTCTTCCACTTTCTTCTGTGCTTCTGCATAAGAGCGGAAGTCTTTCAGGATAAAGTATCTGTCCGGTCTGTCTCCACCCTGTGTATTCAAAAGTGAATTATACAGGTCGCGGAACATCTCATGGTCACCATGTGAATAAGTTCCATCCATCAACTGGTCAACGACTCTCTTAATATCCCAGTCATTGAAGTAGATCTCCTGCGGGTTATATCCGCCATTATTCTCATAGTTGATAACTTCGTCAGAACTAAGGCCGAAAATAAATGCATTTTCAATTCCAACTTCTTCTACGATCTCTACATTGGCTCCATCCATAGTTCCAAGTGTCGGTGCACCGTTCAGCATGAACTTCATGTTACCTGTTCCGGAAGCTTCTTTGGAAGCGGTAGAAATCTGTTCGCTGACATCTGCTGCCGCGAAGATCCATTCTGCGTTGGATACGCGGTAATCTTCGATAAATACGACTTTCAGCTTTCCATTGATGCTCAGGTCATTATTTACCACATCTGCTACAGAGTTGATCAGTTTGATGATCTCTTTTGCACGGACATATCCTGCGGAAGCTTTTGCACCAAAGATAAATGTTCTCGGATAGAAGGACATCTCCGGATGTTCTTTGATCTGGTTGTACAGATACATTACATGCAGAATATTAAGAAGCTGTCTCTTATATTCATGAAGACGCTTAACCTGTACATCATAAATAGATCTCGGATCGATCTCTACTCCATTGTGTTCCAGAATATATTTTGCAAGACGTTCTTTGTTCTTGTATTTGATATCCATAAATTCTGCTCTTGCCTTCGGATCATCTGCAAGCGGTTTTAATTTTGACATCTGGGACAGATCTGTAATCCAGCCGTCTCCGATGTGGTCTGTTACCCAGTCTGCAAGCAGCGGGTTTCCATGAAGAAGGAATCTTCTCTGTGTGATACCATTGGTCTTGTTGTTGAATTTCTCTGGCATCATTTCGTAGAAATCTTTTAATTCCTGATGTTTCAGAATCTCTGTATGAAGTCTTGCAACACCATTTACGGAGTAGCCTGCAATAATAGCCATATGTGCCATTCTTACCTGACCGTCCATCAGGATAGCCATCTTACGGACTTTATCTTCATTGCCCGGATACATACGGCGAACCTGTTCTACAAAACGGCGGTTAATTTCCTGTACAATCTGGTATACACGCGGAAGCAGTCTTGAGAACAGGTCGATCGGCCATTTTTCAAGTGCTTCTGACATGATAGTATGGTTGGTATAAGCAACCGTCTTTGTTGTTACTTCCCATGCTTCATCCATCCAAGACCTTCCTGGTCAATGAGCAGACGCATCAACTCTGCAACTGCTACAGTCGGGTGAGTATCGTTCATCTGGATCGTAACTTTTTCATACAGTTTGCGCACATCTTTGTGTTTCTTTTTATATTTATCAAGCATAACCTGAAGACTGGCAGATACAAAGAAATACTGCTGTTTCAGACGAAGCTCTTTTCCTGCATAGTGGTTGTCATTTGGATAAAGAACCTCTACGATCGTTTTTGCAAGGTTTTCCTGCTCGATCGCTTTATGGTATTCTCCTCTGTCAAATGCATCCAGTTTAAAGTCTGTGATTGCCTGTGCATCCCAGATACGCAGTGTATTGACTACGTGGTTGCCATATCCTACGATCGGCATATCATATGGAATAGCAAGTACGGATTCATAATTTTCCTGGATGAAATCTTCTTTCTTGGTCTGTTCATTATACTGTACACGAATGGTACCACCAAAACGGACTTCCTTTGCATACTCGTCACGACGAATTTCAAACGGATTGCCATCTTTGAGCCAGTTATCCGGTACTTCTACCTGATAGCCATCTTTGATCTTCTGTTTGAACATACCGTAGCGGTAACGGATTCCACAGCCGTAAGCTGCGTATCCAAGAGATGCAAGTGAATCCAGGAAGCAAGCTGCAAGACGTCCAAGACCACCATTACCAAGTGCTGCATCTGGTTCCTGATCTTCTACCACATTCAGATCAATGCCCATCTCATCAAGGGCTTCTTTTACTTCTTTATATGCAGTCATGTTGATCAGGTTGTTGCCAAGTGCACGTCCCATAAGAAATTCCATTGACATATAATATACGGTCTTTGGATCTTCTTTTTCGTATGTTTTCTGTGTCGCAAGCCAGTCATCTACGATTGCTTCTTTACTGCATAAGATACTGCCTGGAAAATCTGCTGCGGAGTTGCTTCTTCAATCTCTTTACGATACAGTGTCCGCACATTTTCTTTCACATCATTTTTAAAAGTTTCTTTTTCAAATCTTTTACTGTACATGCTTATATTCCTTCTCATTTTGCGCAGCTGCAGGGATTATTCTCCCTGCTTTTCTACACCCATATTTACAGCTTCACCGTTGATCTTCCAGTCTTTCACATAGCCTGCAGGTTCAGCCTTTTCAACTGCTACCGCAAGTGTCTCCTGTCCGATCTGCTCTGCATACTCTGCAAATACTTTTTCTGCTTTTTCGCTTCCGTCGTAAGTTACCTTGATCTTGTCCATAACTTCAAATCCGGCTTCCTTACGCATAGTCTGGATCTTACTGATGATCTCACGTACAAATCCTTCTGTCAGAAGTTCTTCTGTCAGGTTTGTATCCAGTACAACGGTGATACCATAGTCACTCTCAGATACATATCCTTCCATCTGTGCCATGTCGATCAGAAGGTCTTCTTTTGTAAGTTCAATTTCCTGTCCATTTACCTGAAGCTTCAGAACACCTGTCGCATTCAGTTCGTCCATAGCAGCATTTCCGTCCAGATTGCTGAGTTCATTTTTGATTCCACCTAACAGTTTACCATATTTTGGTCCAACTGTCTTTAATTGTGGTTTAAATGTATAAGAAGTAAATGCACGAACATCATCTGTAAGTTCGATTTCTTTTACATTCAGCTCATCTGTCACGATATCCTGATAGAACTCCGGCAGATCGGAAGCACCTTTTACGAACATCTTTCCGATTGGCTGACGGTTCTTGATGTTGGCTGTATTACGGCATGCACGTCCCATTACAACGATCTTCAGAACTTCATCCATGTTCTCTTCCAGAGTCTTATCGATATAGCTTCATTTGCAACCGGATAATCACAAAGGTGGATACTTTCCGGAGCGGTTTCATCTACGCTTCTTACCAGGTTCTGATAAATTTCTTCGGTCATGAACGGGATCATCGGTGCTGCAACCTTTGATACCGTAACGAGTGCTGTATAAAGAGTCATGTAAGCATTGATCTTATCCTGTTCCATTCCTTTTGCCCAGAAACGTTCGCGGCTTCGTCTTACATACCAGTTACTCATATCATCTACGAAGTCCTGAAGTGCTCTTGCAGCTTCCGGAATCTGGTAATTTGCAAGATGATTATCTACTGTCTTGATCAGTGTATTCAGTTTTGATAAGAGCCATTTATCCATTACAGATAATTTGTCATATTCAAGTGCATATTTTGTTGCATCAAAATCATCAATATTAGCATACAATACGAAGAATGCATAGGTGTTCCATAGTGTTCCCATGAACTTTCTCTGTCCTTCCATAACCGCTTTTCCATGGAAACGGTTCGGCAGCCACGGTGCACTGTTTACATAGAAATACCAGCGGATCGCATCTGCACCGTATGTCTCCAGAGCATCAAACGGATCAACCGCATTTCCTTTGGATTTACTCATCTTCTGACCATTTTCATCCTGTACATGTCCGAGAACGATTACGGTCTGGTATGGTGCTTTGTTGAAGATCAGGGTTGAAATTGCCAACAGAGAATAGAACCATCCTCTTGTCTGGTCAACGGCTTCAGAAATGAACTGAGCCGGGAACTGCTGTTCAAATACTTCTTTATTTTCAAATGGATAGTGATGCTGTGCAAATGGCATGGATCCGCTGTCGAACCAGCAGTCGATAACTTCCGGTACACGGTGCATCTGTTTCCCACACTTCGGACACTTGATTGTTACATCGTCAATATATGGACGGTGAAGCTCGATATCATCCGGGCAGTTGTCTGACATGGATTTCAGTTCTTCAATGCTTCCGATCGAGTGCTGGCATCCGCATTCGCATTCCCAGATATTCAGTGGAGTTCCCCAGTAACGGTTACGGCTGATACCCCAGTCCTGAACATTTTCAAGCCAGTCGCCGAACGTCCTTTACCGATGCTTTCCGGAATCCAGTTGATAGTATTGTTATTTGCGATCAGGTCATCTTTAACTTCTGTCATCTTGATGAACCATGATTCTCTTGCATAGTAGATCAGTGGAGTATCACATCTCCAGCAGTGCGGATAACTGTGTTCAAACTTCGGAGCATCGAAGAGAAGTCCACGAGCATCCAGATCTTTAAGTACTTCCGGATCAGCCTTCTTTACAAAGAGTCCTGCAAATGGAGTTGTCTCACCCATATCACCTTTTTCGTCAACAAGCTGCACGAATGGAAGGTCATATTTGCGTCCTACTTTTGCATCGTCTTCACCAAATGCTGGTGCCAGATGAACAACACCAGTACCATCTGTCAGAGTTACATAATCATCACAGGTAACAAAGAATGCTTTCTTTTTCTGTTTTGCTGCACAGTCATATGCACACTGGTAAAGCGGTTCATATTCTTTGTATTCCAGATCTTTTCCTTTGTAAGTTTCCAGAACTTCGTATGCCGGTTTGTCTTCTTCTGCAAATTTCCCAAGAATGGTGTCAAGCAGAGCGCATGCCATATAATAAGTATATCCGTCTGCACATTTTACTTTTGCGTAATCTTCTTCCGGGTTTACGCAGAGTGCGATATTAGACGGAAGAGTCCAAGGTGTGGTTGTCCATGCAAGGATGTATGCATCTTCGTCTTTCACTTTGAATCGAACGATAGCAGAACGTTCTTTGACGTCCTTATATCCCTGTGCAACTTCCTGTGCTGAAAGTGGTGTTCCACAACGTGGACAATACGGAACGATCTTAAATCCTTTGTAAAGGAGTCCCTTATCCCAGATTTTCTTCAGAGCCCACCATTCAGACTCGATAAAGTTATTATCATAAGTAACATATGGATTTTCCATATCTGCCCAGAAACCTACTGTAGAAGAGAAATCTTCCCACATTCCTTTGTATTTCCAGACACTTTCTTTACATTTATTGATAAATGGTTCTACACCATATTTTTCAATCTGATCTTTTCCGTCAAGGCCGAGCAGCTTTTCTACTTCCAGCTCTACCGGCAGTCCGTGAGTATCCCATCCTGCCTTACGCGGAACCATGTAGCCCTTCATTGTACGGTATCTCGGGATCATATCTTTGATTACACGGGTAAGAACGTGTCCGATATGCGGTTTTCCATTTGCTGTCGGAGGTCCATCGTAGAAAGTATAAGTTTCTCCTTCTTTACGGTTCTCCATACTTTTCTTGAAAATATCTTCTTCATTCCAGAATTTTTCAACTTCTTTTTCTCTGTCTACAAACTTCAGGTCTGTATCCACTTTTTTGTACTTAGCCATGATAAGCTCCTTTCTGAATCAATGACTTTGTATGCATTTTTTGGTATATAGAAAAATGTGCCCCGGCACGTAGTGCCCTTAATTTTGCAGGAAGTTTTTGGAATTTCCTGCAAAATTAAAAAAGACTTTCACCCGTAAAAGGACGAAAGTCTGTACATCGTTAACCACCTGTTACTGCATACCAGCATATGAGTTTCCTGTAACGGGGGAAATAACCGTCAGAACTTACTCGCCAGATTGCTTTCAGTTACTGCAACTCGGAAGTGATGTTCAGATCTACTACTTGCACCGGTCTTCCACCATCTCCGGTTCGCTTTACCTTTCAAATAAACCTTACTGTCTTCGTCAATGTCTTTTGATCTTTTTTCACCATTTCTAGGTTATTATAATAAAGAACCCCTTGCTTCGTCAAGGGGTTCTGCGGGATTTCGTGATTCTTTCCTTATATTTGACTGACCAGACGTTAATCTTTGTCAACTTCTCTTCTGCGCTTTCTGTTTGTTTCCACTTTCTTCTTTCTCAAGTGTTTCAGAACAGCCCTCCATACAATAATAAGAATGAGTACTGCTGCAATCACACAGATTACAAGGATTACCTCTCGTGGTATTGTACTCTGAGCCTGCTTTTGTGTTTCACTGTCTGACTTATCGCCGGACACCGGTGCTTCATTTTCTGTGTTATCCTTCTGCAGATATTCATCACTTAATGTCACAGCTGCTTTTCCGACTGGGTTGCCTGATAAGTATAAGTTACTGTTCCGGTGCTGCTGTTCGTGTCATCCTGCGTAATTTCGTAATCCAGGCTTTGGAAATTTACATTTTCCGGAAGTACAACATATGCATTCGGATCAATTTCTTTAAAATCTGCGGAGTCTTCATAATCCGCAATCGTATATTTTGCGAAATTATTAAATCCATACTCCAGTAAATTGATGGAGTCTGGGTATACATTTTTCCCATGTGTCTTCAAGACAACACTGATCAGCTCCAGATTATCATCCGCTGCACAGGATACCAACGTGTTGAGTGCTTCATCTGTATAACCGGTTTTTCCGGCTATTGTCTTTGGATAATAATAATCGTTTCCCTCGTAAAACATCATATCACTCTGCTGAAAGGTTCTCGCCTGATTTACCAGATTAGTTGCACCGATCGTATACTGCTGTGTCTGGGCAATCGTCTTGAATTCTTCATGATTTTCAAGCAGTTCCTGTGTAATAAGTGCCATATCACGTGCCGTCGTATAATGGTTCTGCGCATTCAGCCCATTCGGATTTTCAAAATCAGAATTTACTGCTCCCAGCTCTTTTGCGCGTTCATTCATCTTTGCAATAAAGCCATCATATCCTAAACCACCCACATTTTCAGCAATCGCATAAGCAACTTCATTTGCAGATGCCATCAGAAGTGCGTGAAGCGCATCATTTAAAGAAATTTCCTCCCCCGCGATCATTCCGATATAAGCATCCCCCTCTGCTACACAATCCACACTATTCTGTGTAATCGTGATCTTGTCATCAAGATTGCCGTTTTCCAATGCGACAAGTGCCGTTAAAATCTTTGTAATACTGGCAGGATAAGCCTTTCCGTCAATGTTTTTCGCATAAAGGATCGCACCGCTTTTTGCCTCCATGACAATCCCAGCCTCTCCGTAAGTAGCCGGTCCTTCCGGCCAGTTCTCCAGCTCATTGCTGGCAATCTTCATATCATATGCCTGCTGTGTTACTTCATCGATTTTCTGCTGCTGCAGGGCTTTTAATTTCTTCTTGATTTTTCCGGAAGTTTCTTTCTCTGTCAGATTATAATTGCTGACCGTTGTATCAATTGGTTCATTTGCTGACGTATCTTCTGCAAATGCGGTCATTCCAAGACTTCCAACCATCACTGCCACCAGCGATGCACTTAAAATTTTCTTCCATCTCCTCACGGATCTTCTCCTCCAAATTCTTTAATCTTATCTAATAAATCCCCGATATCTGTTCAGACATGCGTAAATATCCTGTTTACGGATCTGTGCCATTGATACAGAAAGATAACTTCCTTTGCAAAGGGATGCCAGACCCTGCTTCTTAATCTGACTACAGAGCTTTTCCACGCAAAGATCAACATCCTGTTCCTTCCGTTCCATTTCTTCCAGCAGATTCTTCAGGCAGTACGCTAATGCCGTTGTCTGTTCTGCATCCAGGATTTGTTCTACATATTTCAGATCCACATTTTCTCTTCCAATAGAAAATGAATCTTTACCAAACTGTTTTATCTTCACCTGATCTCTCTTCTTTTCCATTTTTCCGGCCTTTAAGCTTCTGTGATGATCTTTATCAAATAAGACAGCTACATCAACCGGAACCTTTTTCTCTCCGGTCTCACTTTTTTCACCAATCACCGTTTTCACTTTTTCTGTGATATCGTACGTTCGGTAATTATCCATCTGCAGCACATGATCAGCAATGTAAAAATAAGATCCAGAACTTCCGGCCACCAGAATAATAGAAATTCCCTGCTTTTGATACAGGTTACCTGCCTGAAGAGTAAATGGTGTAATCGGTTCCTGTTCGCCGGATACAACAGCCTGCATCAGCTCATCCCTGACCATAAAGTTCGTCGCACAGGTGTCTTCATCGATCAAAAGACATTTTGCACCTGACTGTACCGCTTCTACCACATTTGCAGCCTGCGAAGTCGAACCACTGGCATCCTCTGTGGAAAAATTTACTGTATCTTTCTTATTCGGCAGATCATTGATAAACGGTGAAATATTGATATGGGATACACATCTTCCATCCTCGGCCCGGATCTTCATCGCAGTATCCGAAGTAATCACGTATTCTCTTCCATCTCCGGCGACGTGATTGTAAATTCCCTGCTCGAGTGCCTTCAGAAGTGTTGATTTTCCATGATATCCTCCACCCACGATCAAAGTAATTCCTTCCGGGATTCCCATTCCTTTTATTTTACCCCGGTGTGGAAGTTCCATCTCTACTTCCATACTTTCCGGTGCTTCAAAAGCAATTGCACCTTTCATAGGCTTCTGTGATACACCGCTTTCTCTTGGCAGTATAGAACCATTTGCCACAAATGCAATAAGTCTCCGCTTTGTCAGTTCTCTTCTTATATAATGTTGATCTTCCGCAAGTTCTATACACTTTTTCACTTCCTGCTGATTCAGGTTCTTATAATATAAAGATCTGTCAGCTATTTCCGGAAGATACTCAAACAAAATCTTCCTCAGTTCAAATGCATTGATCGTCCGTCCATTTGCCGGAAATCCAACTTCAAACCGTACCAGAAGATCTCCATCCTTAATTTCAAATGCAGTCCTGTCCAGAACCTCCTGTCCACAGCGGCTTATCCCAATCAATCCACTTTTTCCGGAACCCTTTGCCTGGAAAATAAATTTGGAAACAGCTTTTCCAAATTGTCTTGTCAGATAATCCTGAAGCGCAATTCTTCTGTGTTCTTCTTTATAATATTCTTCTGGAAATCTCGCCTGGATTTTCTTCACCTGAATACTCAGCTTTGACGGAGAAGCAAATGGATCTCCTTGTACATGATCAATATTGAGCTGGTATCCTTGAAACTGATAGCTTCCTCTCAAATCTTTGTAAGCTGGATAGCTTCTTCGATTGATACTCATCAAATTTTTTTTC
>ENA-OQBT01001157-OQBT01001157.1-human-gut-metagenome-genome-assembly--contig:-NODE-1157-length-11472-cov-3.398061_pt1 | contig 11472 bp, 10 predicted proteins | sample MGYA00242749_ERZ504557 | MGnify/ENA primary metagenome ERZ504557 (study PRJEB26092, sample SAMD00036243) | human gut metagenome | host: Homo sapiens | study: EMG produced TPA metagenomics assembly of... | reverse complement strand
TACAAAAAAAGGGAAACATTTACGATCACGATTCCAAAGCAGAGGCAGGTAAGAAGCTGAGCGTGAAAGCATACAGAAAGAAAAATAAGAAATGGAAATTGTATGCGAAAAAGACGATCACTGTGAAGAAAAAAACAGTAAAAGCGACTACAAAGAGTAAATATCCTGGCAAGGAAGATGCAATAGATCTTGAGCAAGTAAAAAAAGATCTTGCAATTGGGAAAGAAATTCACAAAGCTGATCTTGGAATCGGAAAGGGGAAATATTATTATTCAGTGAACTATGGAAGCTGTAAAGGATCAGCCAGAGTTGGATATGTGGATGATTATATCTATGTTGATACAGACGGTGAGTTTGTAACACTGAAACCACTAAATGGAGCTACATTATATTATACAGTTGCAGGTGCATCTGAAAAACCCATGACTCAATTAGAAGAGCCAACATTTGATTCAGAGCAATTAAAACCTGGACAAAAAGTGGTTTTTTATTGCGGTGATTTTAATAAAAATGGAAGAAGGGGAGATTTATATTTAAAAGTTAAAGCATATAAAAATGGTAAACTTATAGCAGTATCATATGATTTCCATTATATGATTCGTTTAATATCATTACATTAAGAGCGGTGATTTTTTCATGGCTCTTTTTTATTTAGAAAAATGAGGAGAGAATGAAATACAAAAGTAAATATAGAGGACCTCCTGAAGGAGCATCAAGAACACCATGAAGCTGATGGTGTTTTTATTTGTAAATTTTCATGAAAAAGGAGACAAGTTTATGAAGAAAAAAAGATTTAAGAAAATCTGTCATCAGATTGCAGCAGTTGCAATGGCAATTCTAATGATACCCAATACAGATGTCTTTGCTCAAATGGCAGTAGATGGAGCAAAAGCAATTGTTGGAAGTAGTTGGAAAAACGACAAAGACAAAAAATACTCTTCTTTTGATGACAGTAAAGCAATAATAGTCGAGGCATCTTACGGATTCCGTCTGTATAAGACGAAGAATTCCAAGTTTACCGTAGAAGAAGGAAAGAGCTGCAAATATCCAACCAGTTATAATGGATCGGATCTGAAGATTAAAGATTTCGAGAAAGATTATCTCTGGTTCAAAACATCCGAAAATTCAGTAAATAAGATCAAAGTTAAAATTTCAAACATGCAAATCTATCAGTGTAATGATGATGGAAGCAATGGTCACTGGATTAAAGTTGATATGGTCCGTACAGTCAGCGGAATTGAAAAGTACAAAGGACAGGATGGATATATTGCGTTAGGTGAAGGTGTAACTAATACAGTTTACATCGGTTTAGAGGAAGTAAAAACAACAAGTACATTTTATAAAGCCGGTACAACAACAAAAGTATCTTTGAAGTCTAATGTAACATTAAAAGATATCGACTCTCATCAGTACATCGGTGTAAAAGCGAGCAAAGTAGATGGACAGTATGTATCTTCCAATACAAAATTAAGTTATAAAGAAGACAACGGAACATATATCTATTATGCAAATTATGATGATGATTATGATAGCCAGGACTTCACATGTGCTGCATTCATTTTTGATGGAAATTCGTTTGAATACACATTTGGACGTAATCTTGATCAGCCAACAGGACAAGATCAATTCGTCGGTTCCGGCCAGAACATGACCAGATTCAATACTGTCCCACCAACAAAAAGTGTGACAGACAATAACGAAACAAAAGTAACAAGTAATACCGTGGAACATTTTGGACAGGATTGGACATATAACGTAGAACAGGTAATCCCAACAGGAATTCCAACAGCACATCGTTATACTAAGTTTGAATTTGAAGATGAGATTGAATCCTGCATGAAGATCAATTCTGTAAAAGTAATCGCCAGCAACATGGAAAAAGAAAAAGATGAAACAAGTCTGTTTGATATCCAGACAACTGGCAATAAAGTAACAGCAAAATTAAAAGATGCCAAAGGAAGTGCAGATTTTTATAAGTATGGTATCCATACATTAAAGATCAATGTATCATTAAACATTCCTGCAAATGCAACTCAGGAACAGATGGCTGCATTAAAGAAACAGTGGAAAGAACATGGACATTACGATGAAAGCAAGAATGTTGTAACTGAGAACAATACAGCCAAGACAACGATCGATTCCAAGACAAGTACAACAAACCAGGTTACAACAACTGTAGAAGGTCCTAAAAAAACAGTATCCGATGCAGATGAAACAAATGTAACAAATAATACCGTACGTTCACTTGCCGATGACTGGACGTATTCAATTACACAGAAGATCGCAAAAAATGCAAATGAGAAATATACAAGTTTTGCATTTAAAGATAGTATTGAACAATGCATGAAGATCAATTCAGTAAAAGTAAAAGCTGATAATGGAAAAGATGTAACAAATTGGTTTGATGTATCAACGGTAGGAAACGAAGTAAAAGCAACTTTAAAAAATCCAGGATCAAATGATGAATTTTACAAAAACAATTCTTATACAATGGAGATCAATGTGAAGATGGATGTTCCTGAGAATGCGACAGAAGAGCAATTAAAAAGTTTGAGAGATCGTTGGAAAGAACATGGACATTACACTGAAGATCAAAAAATTGTAAAAGAATATAATACGGCATATGTTGAGGTAAATGGACAGAATGTTATAACAAATAAGCCAGAAACAGAAGTTCAGCTTTCTACAAATGAAAAAAATGAACCAGGATTGGCAATTAAGAAAAGTGTCAATCGTTATGAGCATCAGGTAAACGATGTAGTTCATTACATGGTAAAAGTGTCAAATACAAATGAAAAGGCAGATACAGCGTATTTTATAATTAAAGATACAAGTTTACCAGATAGTATGGCATTTGATTTTTCAAGTGTGAAAGTTAGTGGAATTGATGAGAAAGATTACACGATTGAACAGTCTGGAAATGGCTGGATATTGAAGTCTAAAGGTGATTATGCACTTCCATATGGAAAGACAATCACAGTTGAATATGATGCAAAAGCATTAGTTGCATCAAATGGAACCGTCGTTGATAATACAGCAATTACAACTGCAGCTGGTATTCCAGAGATGAAAGATCAGCAGCAGGTATATATTAATAGTCCGAAATTACAGGTTATCAAAAAAGCACCAGGTACAAAATACAAAGTTGGTGATACCGTAGGATATAATGTTACGATTACAAATATAAATGCAGGAACATTTATGAGAGATATTGTATTAAAAGATCTGGTGAAAACAGAAGGGTTGGAAATTAAAGAAGGTTCCGTAGCAGTATTAGTTGGTGGAAAAAATGTAACATCAAATTTAGATATTAGTTATGAGAATGATGGAACAGGATTTACAATCAAAACACCATATAACTTAAAGAACAGTGACATTCCATGTATCGGTATTACACCTTATAAAGACATGGATCACTGGACAGATAAGATTGTCGTTACCTATGATGCAACGATCACGGATAAAGCTGCATTAGCAACGGATCTGGAAAATGTATTTACTGCTCCAGCAACACCAAATACAAATGGGGATACGATTAAAGACGATGATACAATCCCATCTGGTGGCGGTGAGGATACAGAAGATATTAAGATGAAAGCTCCAGCTTTGGAGATTACAAAGAAGTCAAATAAATCTCAGTATGCGATCGGAGAAGTAGCAACATATACATTAACAGTTAAACAGACAAAAGAAAATCTGACAGCAAATAATGTTGTGATCACCGATAAATTTGCACAGGAAGATGGTATGACTTATGATGCAGACAGTATGGAAGTTAAGCTGAATAAAGAAGATATCACGAAAGATTGTAAGATTACAGTTGAAGGAAATAACTTCAAAATTGAGACTGGAAAAAATATATCTGATGAAGACAAACTGGAAGTAAGCTATAAAGTTTCATTCAGTAAAACTGGAGAATATACAAACACAGCCGTATCCACAAGTGATAATACAAATGAAGATCAGGCAACAAACGTCATTGAAGTAACAAATGTAACTCCAGAATTGTCAATCAATAAGTCATCAGATAAGACAGAATATGCCGTTGGGAATACAGGGATTTACACATTGACTGTGAAACAGACAAAAGCAGATGCAACAGCCAAAAACGTAACAGTAAAGGATCAATTTGTACAAGAAGATGGAATTACGATCGATGCAGAAAGTATGAATGTATCTTTAAATGGTACAGACATCACAAAAGATTGCAAGATCGTGACAAATCAGAATAACTTTACAATTGAAACAGGAAAAGATCTAAGTAGTAAGGATGAACTGTTGGTATCCTATAATGTAACGTACACGAAGGAAGGAATATATAAAAATACAGCAACTACACAGGCAGATAACGCAGATCCGAAAGATGATAATAATTCTGTTACAGTGGTAGATCAAGACGTTACGATGACGAAAGATGCAGATAAGAAAGAATATAAAGTAGGGGACATGGTAAAATATAACGTGTCTGTATCTTTAAAGAAAGAAAATTCTGTATCAAAGGATGTCGTAATTAATGATACGATTCCGGAAGGTCTTGCCCTTCAAAGTGAAAGTGTAAAAGTGAATGGGATAACTGATTACACGATCAATACAGATGGAAACAAGTTAGAAGTTAAAATTCCGGAATTAAAATATGGTGAGAAAGTTGAGGTGAATTATCAGGCAAAAGTATTAAAGAGTGCATTAGGCAAAACATTGGTGAACAAAGCGACTGTTAATGGTTCAGGAATTCATCCAGGACAGGCAGAAGTATCTGTAAAAGTACCAAAGACAGAAAAAACACCAACAAGTACTAATGGAAGTGGTAGTCAGACGACAACTGTAAAAACAGGAGATGACTTTAATGCAATTCCTTATGTTGCAGGTATTGCACTTGGGGCTGTCGCAGGAGTTGTGATTTATCTAAAAAGAAGAAAACTGAAGAAATAAAGGATACTTTTATATACCACAAATGTAAAAGATATCACGCATAAGAAACGTAAAGTAAATAATAGCTGTCAAAAGAGGTTGTAGTTTTATCTACAGCCTCTTTTGAAATTATAAGGAAGGAATTAAATGAGTCATATTGATGATACCAGTCAATTAACAAGGAAATTATTGTTGTATATGGATTTAGGATTAGCTAACAATGAAATTCAGCTGATTGCAGAAGCTGCAAAATACCACGATATAGGGAAAATATATATTCCGGATCATATTTTATACAAACCTGGAGAGCTGACAAAGGAAGAATATAAAATAGTACAACAACATACAGTAATTGGACACGATATGATCATGAATTCTAACTTGAACAGAGAATTGAAAAAGTATGCTGCTGAGATCGCTTTACACCATCATGAACGAATTGATGGATCAGGATATCCAGATAATCTTTTAGGAAAAGAAATAAAAGATTGGATTCAGGTAGTAGCTTTAGCAGATGTTTATACAGCACTTCGAAGTAAAAGAGTATATAAGCCGGCGTATTCGAAAGAAAAAGCAGTGCAGATCATATTAGATGGCGGCTGTGGAGAATTTCCCAAAGAATATTTAATGAAATTTCAAGAGTATTTGACAAAAAGAGTATTTTAGAAATTAGAAAAGTACAGAAATAATTCTGTGCTTTTTTGATTTCTAAAATTTAAAGGAAGGAGAAGCATATATATGAGAAGACAAAGATTTTCTAGGGAACAGATTGCAGAAGCTGATCAAAGAGACATTCTTGGAGTTGCCAGAGAATTAAATTTGAAATTAGAAAAAAGAAAAAATACATATAAAGTACCTGGATATGGTGGTTTGTATATTACACCTATGAAGAATGCATTTCACTGTTTTTCTGCAGATATGAGCAGAGAGAATAATTGTGGTGGTGGGCCAATTCAGTTAGTGATGTTTATTCATCAGTGTACATTCATTGAATCAGTGTCATATCTTTTAGGTATCAAAGGGTTGGATACATATAAAAGAGAACCTGTAGAAGAAAAAGAAATAGAATTTTCTTTACCAGAGCGATCAGATAGCTTTCGACATATTTATGCATATCTTATTAAAACAAGAAAGATTGATCGATGGGTAGTTGATCAGTTCATAAAAGAAAAAATGCTATATGAAAATAAATACCATAGTTGCGTATTTGTCGGATACGATTATGATGGAAATCCAAGACATGCGGCAATCAGGGGAACCATGACAAGTAAAGCATTTAAAGGAGAAACACGAGGAAGCGATAAAAGATTTGCATTTCATCGATCTGGTGAAAACAAGATGTTACATGTGTATGAAAGTCCGATTGACATGATGAGTTATTTAACATTATATCCAGATGCAATCAAAGATCATCATGTAGCACTTTGTTGTCTTGCGGATACGTCACTGCAAGAATATGTAAAACATTATGACATTCAGAGAATATTTTTACACTTAGACAACGATGAATGGGGAAGAAATCAGACAGAAAAATTAAAAGACTTCTATGGGAAGACATACGATATTTGGGATGAATCGCCGTTTGATGGCTATAAAGATTTTAATGAACAGTTGGCAGGTAGAAAAGGATGAAGGACAGAAGAAAAACAATCCGGATAAGCAAAGAAGAGGAACAGAAATTACTGGATTCTTTGAAAGATACAGGGATGAATTTTTCGGATTATGTTAGAAAGGCGATTTCCGATCATCCTATTATTGTCGTTTCTGGTATTCAAGATTTACATCTACAGGTAGCAAGGGTAGGAAATAATCTGAACCAATTGGTTATGTTGGCCCATGAAGGAAGAATTACCAGTGTTGATCTTACCGAATGTTTTGAAATGCTGCAAATGACTTATTCAAAACTAAGTGAAATAAGTGAGGTGATAAATCATGCGACTGTGATTCAGGCCCAGGATAAGAGTGGAAAGTATATGAAATATGATACCAAGAGTAAAATGAAATATATTCTTGACTATGTTCATGATCCTGAAAAAACCAGATCGGAATTACAGGGTGGAACCCTTCTGATGAATCCGGAAAATGCATATGATGAATTTATGCTGACAAAACAATTATGGGGGAAGGATCAGGAAGGAAAACGAATGTGTATGCACTACATACAATCGTTTAAACCTGGAGAAGTTACCCCAGAACTGGCAAAGCAGATTGCAGATGAATTTGTAAAGCAAAAAAATTTTCAAGGGTTTCAGATTTCTTATGCTGTTCATACAGATAAGGATCATATTCATACGCACTTTATACTGAATACAGTAAATGTGGAAGATGGCCATAAATGGCAGTTAGCAGACTTGAAAATTTTACGGAGAGTTTCCGATCGATTATGCAAAAAACATGGCTTATCAACCTTCCAGAAAAAGAAGTTGCCAAAAGTAAATCTCCAGCAAAGGGATGCAGAGAGAAATGGAACTAGTTGGAAGAAAGAAAACAACAAATGGCAGTAGATGCAGCATTAGAGGTTGCTGAGAATCATACGGAATTTTTTTGGCTAATGAATAAGCAAGGTTATCAGGTACGATGGAAGAATGAATATAAATATGTATTGTTTACAAATCCTGATGGTAAAAAAATGAGAAACCGAATCTTTGAAAATCCAGGAAATTATACAAAGGAGGCAATGCGTGAAAGATTTAGAGAAAACTATAAAAGACATAAAAATAAAGAACCAGATGAAAAATCTGAGTCATTAAGTTATCGAACAGAAATCATTTTTTATTGTAAGAGATGTAGCTAATACTGCCACATCAAAAGAAGAATTTATTCAGTTGATGGAACAGAATGATTATCATGTTCAATGGAATGATGATCACAAATATATAACTTTTTGGAAAGATGGACATAAACCAGTGCGTAATCGATCATTTTATCCAAATGAAGAATATACGAAAGAGGGATTAGAAGAAAAATTTAAAAGGAATGAAGAAAGACTTAATAGAATTCGTTCAGGAAAATATGATGCTAAAAATGTTGTAGAACTACAGAAATTAGATAAGCTGTTTTTATTATTTTCAATAATAGAAGGGCTGATGACAATGCATATCCACATCAGACGAACTTACATGAACACTCTGTAAGATCGATTGATGAGTGGAAGAGAGAACAGGCGAAAGGACATGGAATGGATTGGGAAAGATAGGGAGAAGGTGTTTAAGTGGTAAAAAAAGAAAGCAATCCGATTGTGATGTTCTTTAAAAGACGTGCAGTCAGGATTGTTGGAATTATAGGATTATCTTTTGTAATACTTTATGCAAGTGCATTTACAGCAATTTTTTTTAGATAGTACATTAAAAAATCCAGAGCAGATAAAATTTGTGACTGATCCAGTTGCTATGAAGCAATATATTTCAAATAATGAACAGATAAGAATGTTTACGATCTTCTTTTTTGTTATTTTATTATTGGGAATTATAACATTATTAGTTGGTGGCAAATCATCTTTTAAGGTTGATATGATAGAGATTACACCTGAAATTCATACACCAGTGCCTGTGGGACAGGGACAACATGGTACAGCAAAATGGTTGCCAAATGAGAAATTTGATCAGGTATTTGATTCAGTTATTATTGATTCAAAAAAACTAATGGAAGGAAAAGAACATATCCCTGCAGGTGGATTAGTAATTGGAAAAGAAGATATCAAAAAATCCTTTTTCTCAAAGAAAATAAAAGAAAAAATATATCTGATTACAAAAGATTTACATGCACTTATTATTGGAGCAACACGAAGTGGTAAGACAAGAAATGTGGTTATAGAAACGATAACTATGCTGATACTTGCTGGAGAGAATGTTTTTATACCAGATTTGAAGGGAGAAATAAGAGATTATACGGAAGATACAGCCAAAAGGTGCGGATATGAAACGATTTGTATTAATTTTATAAATCCTTATGAGTCAGACCGAAAAAATTTTCTTGAACCAATAGTTCAGACACTCCGAAGGAAAGATATATCTCGAGCAATTGAAGAAACATGGAGTCTGGTAAGTCAGCTAGTAGGAGAACCACCAGAGCATGGTGATAAGCTTTGGAATGATGGAGAAGCAGCGACGTTAGCGGCATCAATTATGGCTGTTTGCTATGATAATCAGGATCATCCAGAATATCAAAACTTGACCAACGTGTTTTATTTTATCACTGAAATGTGTTCAGAATATCGAGGAGCCCTGCCTTTACAATTTTATATCGATTCTCTTCCAGAGGATCATCCAGCAAAGATCTTGTTAGCAGCGACAAAGGTTGCAGCTATGCGAACAAGATCTTCTTTTTATGTATCAGCAATTATGACATTGAAATTGTTGACAATTCCTGCGATTAACCAAATGACGAATGCTAGTGATTTTGACATTGAAAAGCTGATAGAAGAAGGAAAGAAAGTAATCGTTTATCTTTGTCTGCCAGCAAGAGACAAAACATATTTCCCATTGGCGAGTCTGGTACTTCGTCAATTATCAGATCAAATTGATTACTTAGCAGATGCAAAGTATGGTGGACGTATTCCAAAAAGATGGACATTTGTAGACGATGAAATTGGAAACTTTACCAAGATTACGAATATGAGACAACAAACATCATTTGGAACAGGAAAAGGAATCAGACATTTTATGTTTATCCAGTCATATGCTCAGTTGGACGATGTGTATGGAGAAAAAGTTTCACAGATTATTCAGGATAATGCTGATATAAAGATATATCTTCGAAGTCCAAATCCGACTACAAAGAAGAAAATATCTGAAGATTTAGGAAACTATACAACACGTTCTTATTCAAAAAGCAATAATACTCCGTCAGGTACATTTAGAAATGGTGGAAGTGATGGGGAAAGTTCTAATTTAATGGGACGGCCATTACTGTATCCGGATGAGGTCGGCAAGCTGCAAAGGCCATATTCTTTGGTTATGTCAGATTCTGATCCGGCGATTATGTATGCCCCAGATTTATCACAATATGCGATGAATGAATTTTTAGGTATGGGTGATGAAGAGCATAATAATCGGTTGAGACAAAAAAAAAGCAGAAGAGCATAAGAAAAATGAACGTCCGCATAATTCAAAAATGGAATTATGGGGAATTTGGAATGTGTGGAAAAGACACATTGATGCACAAATATTAAAGCAACAAAAAGAAAAAGCGGCTAAGGCTGCAAAAAAATAACAAGGAGAAACAAAATGAAGAACAAATTAATGAAACTTAGAGGAAAAATTACGGTAATTATGATGAATATGATTACCTGTTTTTTGATGGCACAAAATTATGTATATGCAGGTGGTATTGGAAGTTCTAAATTATTTACTGGAACTAAAAGCATGTTTAATGATATGAAGACACCATTGATTGGATTGTCTTCTGTGATTGGAATTGTAATGATTATCTATAATCTAATCCGCATGAAAATGGCAGATGATGTGGATACCAAAATGTATAAAAAAAGAATATTTATAATCCTTGTCTGTATGGTTCTGGTTGTTTCAGTTGTTGCACTAGTTCCAACAATTTTATCTTACTATAAATAGAAAATATCAGGAGGTCTTAAATGTTAAAAAGCTTATTCAATGATTTTTTAGAAGATCTCGCGAAGGATGCTGTTAAGTTGATTAATAAATTCCTTGTTGATCTAATGGATATAGCATTAAATTGCCAAAATTACATCAGTACAAAGCATTTAATTAAGGGTTTAAGCCTAAGCAAAGTTAATGCAGTGATATTAAAATATGCAATTGCATTACTGATATTAAAATTTGTCCAAAAGGGTTTTTCAATTTATATATTGCAATCGGATGGAGATCCAGATCATGATCCAATTCATATTTTAACAGGCTTTTGTCAGGCGGTTGCAATTTCAGTTACATTTTTAGGATTATATACACCACTTGTCAATATTTTCGAAACCTTTACAAAAGCAATATTAACGGCGATTGGAAGTAAGGGAGAAATAGAAGCAATTAAAGATCAATTTTTGTTGACATTATTTGGAAATGGAATAACGACAGTTCTATTACTTATCATATTTTTAATTATAATCTTTTTGATATATATACAGATAATCAAGAATGGTGCAGAATTAATGGTTTTAAAATTTGCTATTCCACTTTTAAGTGTAGGACTTATGGATAGTGACGGTGGATCTTTTAAGATTGCTGGGAAAAAGTTTCTGCAGATGGGATTTACTTGTACATTGCAGATTATTTTGCTTCGATTAGCTATGGCTTTATTATTAACCGGGCATCTAATCTGGTCCGTAGCATTTGGATCATTGGCATTAAAAGGACCAAAACTAATTCAGGATTATCTGTTTGCGAATCAAGGTAGTGGATTGGCAGGAAAATTACAAGTTGCTTCAAATATTAGACGAATATTTGCACATTAGGAGAAAAAATGAATACAATTACAGATTTAATTAAAGCTTTTATGATTTTAGTTAACGCAGGAGGAATTTTTCGAATTATAACTTTGATTTTTAGTACAATTAATGACCCTGATTCAAAAGAAACTAACTTTCGAAGAGGT